>ERZ1370068.5542-contig-4564_pt1 | contig 11006 bp, 14 predicted proteins | sample MGYA00561227_ERZ1370068 | MGnify/ENA primary metagenome ERZ1370068 (study PRJEB38410, sample SAMEA6850437) | metagenome | study: Metagenomic assessment of the ecological functions of the soil: analysis of the soil microbiota associated with the...
GAGGGCAAGTTCACCAGCGAGGAGTCGACGACGCTGGCCCGGCTGGGTCTGGCCAACTACTTCGCCGCCGCGACGGTGTTGCCCTACGGGCAGTTCCACGACGTCGCGGAGAACTTCCGCTACGACGTCGAGCGGCTCTCGGCGTTCTACTCCGTCAGCTACGAGACGATCGCGCACCGGCTGTCGACGCTGCAGCGGCCGTCGATGCGTGGCGTGCCGTTCTCGTTCGTCCGTGTCGACCGCGCGGGCAACATGTCAAAGCGCCAGTCCGCCACCGGTTTTCACTTCTCGTCCAGCGGCGGCACCTGCCCGCTGTGGAATGTCTACGAGACGTTCGCCAACCCGGGCAAGATCCTGGTGCAGATCGCGCAGATGCCCGACGGCCGCAACTACATGTGGGTGGCGCGCACCGTGGAACGCCGTGCATCGCGATATGGTCAGCCCGGCAAGACATTTGCGATCGGGCTGGGCTGCGAACTTCGGCACGCACACCGGCTCGTCTACTCCGGAGGGACTGGACTTGTCGGGTGACAACGCCACGCCGATCGGCGCGGGCTGCCGGGTCTGCGAGCGCGACAACTGCCCGCAGCGGGCGTTCCCCGCGCTCGGCCGCGCGCTGGACCTCGACGAGCACCGCAGCACGGTGTCGCCTTATCTGGTGAAGCAGTCATGACGGAGAACGCCCCTGCCCGCATTCCGACCGACGGCAGCTTGCGCGAACTCGGACTCATCAACTGGGCGATCGCCAAGCTCGCCGCCCGGCGGCATCCGATGCCCGCAGATTCCACCTGTTCAACGTGCTCAGGCAGCAACAAGCCGTTGCTGTTCTGGCGTGGCTGCCGTTCTCCGGGTATCTGCTGTACGCCGGCAAGCTGTCCCGCAAGGACGCCGAAGCTGGTGATCCTGCGGGTGGGGCCACCTGCGCGACTGCGAGTACGAACTGCAGCAGCACCGCCGGCTGGCCACGCACCCGTGGCATCGACGCCGGACCTGCAGGCCAGGATCTTCGAAGGCCCCGACACCGACGGCCTGACCGACCGGCAGCGGAGTGCTGATCACCGCGACCGACGAGTTCGTCGTCACCCGCTGGCGATGTCACCGGAGACCTGGTCGGCGTTGTCGAGCCATCTCTGAGCCGCGCGCAGCTCGTCGAATTCTGCATGCTCGCAGGGACAATACGATGCGCTGGCAGCCACCATGTGCGACGCTGAGGATCCCGCTCGGACTTACCCGGACTAGGAAAACCGCCGACGACGAGGAGAAACACCGCTGGCAGAGAGTCGCCGTCGTCGTCATCGTCTGACTATAGGTACGTAACCCCGAGCACAATCAGCGACAACAGCACCGGCGAAACCGGCAGAGCCCACGAGGAACGCCGCCCATATGTCCGACTTGCTGCCGGTACGAGCGCCAGCCGAAATACGCGCGGCGACGGCGCCGGCGACAAACGACACCGCGGCGACGACCAGCACCCAGCTGTTGACCGATCGCGTCGCGATCGCGATGGAAATCCCGGCCAGCCACAGGATGTGGCCGACCACCAATCCGCCGATGCCGGCGACCCAGATCGCTCTCAAAAGTTGATCATGTGGCCGATGAGGCCGTGGAAGCATTCCTGCAGCGCTTCGGACATCGTCGGGTGGGTGTGAACGTTGCGGGCCAGCTCGTTGGCGGTCAGGTCCCATTTCTGCGCCAGGGTCAGCTCGGGCAGCAGCTCGGACACGTCGTGCCCGATCAGGTGCCCGCCGAGCAGCTCGCCGTACTTGCCGTCGGCGATCAGCTTCACGAAGCCGCTCGGGTCGCCGACGCCGTGCGCCTTGGCGTTGGCGGTGAACGGGAACTTGGCGACCTTCACGTCGTAGCCCTCGTCGCGGGCCTGCTCCTCGGTGAGACCGAAGCTGGCCACCTGCGGCTGGCAGAACGTCGCGCGCGGCAGCATCCGATAGTCCCCGAGCGGCAAAGTCTCTGCGCCCCCGATGGTTTCGGCGGCGACCACACCCTGCGCCTCGGCCACATGGGCCAGCTGCAGCAGGCCGGTGACGTCGCCGATGGCGTAGATGTGCGGCACGTTGGTGCGCATGTAGTCGTCGATGCCGATGGCCTTGCGATCGGTGATCTGCACGCCGGCCTTGTCCAGGCCGTAGCCCTCGACGTTGGGAGCGAAGCCGATCGCCTGCAGCACCTTCTCGGTCTTGATCTCCTCGTTCTTGCCGTCCTTGCTGACGGTGACGGTGACCGTCGCCGCCGTTGTCTTTGATCGACTCGACCTTGGTGTCCGGTGAGCACCTTGACGCCGAGCTTCTTGAACTGCTTCTCGATCTCCTTGGAGACCTCGGCGTCCTCGTTGGGCAGCGCGCGCGGCAGGAACTCGACGATGGTGACGTCGACGCCGTAGTTCTTGAGCACGTAGCCGAACTCCATGCCGATCGCGCCGCGCGCCGGCGATGACGATCGACGAGGGCAGCTCGCGCGACAGGATCAGCTCTTCGTAGGTGACCACGTTTTCCGACAGCGACGTGCCGGGCACCAGCCGGTGCTGCTGCCGGTGGCGATGATGATGTTGTCGAGACGTCACCGTCTCGGTGCCGCCCTCGTTGAGCTCGACCGACAAGGGTGTTCGGGTCGGTGAACGTGCCGTAGCCGTGGATCTCGGTGATCTTGTTCTTCTTCATCAGGAAGTGCACACCGGCGACGCGGCCGTCGGCGACCTTGCGGCTGCGGTCGAAGGCGACCCCGTAGTCGAACGTCGCCTCGCCGCTGATGCCGAACTGCTTGGCTTCCTTGGTGAAGATGTGCGCCAGTTCGGCGTTGCGCAGCAGCGCCTTGGACGGGATGCAGCCGACGTTGAGGCATACCCCGCCCCAGTACTTGGGTTCGACGACTGCGGTGTTCAGTCCGAGCTGGGCGGCGCGAATGGCCGCGACGTATCCGCCGGGGCCGGCTCCGAGAACGACGACGTCATAGTGGGTCACCCGGCTCAACCCTAGTAGGGGATCGAGTCCCACCAAACAGCGGCTTACCCGATCGCAGAAGTAGAGACCATGCGAGCACCGCCGCGGCACCGGTCGCGGCGAGCGGCGCTCGACATCAGCCCGATCGCCAGCGCCGAAACCAGCGGCTTGTTGTTCACCATCGCGGTCAGCAGGCTGCCGACAGTGCAGACGATCAGAAAGATCAGCACGACGAACACGGGCGGCGTCTTGTCAGAGCGAGTGGAACCACCAGTAGTAGAGGCCCAGCCCGCTAGCGGCCGCGACGATCCACACCCCGGCCACGACGAGGCACGAAGGTCCAGCGCTTGAGGTACTGGTAGGAGCCCGGCACGGCGACGGGCTGCGCCGGGGCGGGAAGTGGCTCCGACGGCGATTCCTCGGCGATAGCAGGTTCGGGTTCAGCGGCCTGCGGCCTCACCGGATCGGGCTGCGCGGGGAAGTCACCGGTGAAGGTCGGCAGCATAGCGGCTGGGTCGGCTCGCCGGGCAGCGTGTCGGGGCCGGCATCTGTCGTCTCCGGCTCCCTGCGCGGGGATGCCACCCCAGGGTGCGGCGATGGCGATGCGTTCCCCGGTACGGCTGCTCAGGCACCGTGGACCACCTGGATCACGACGAGCACTCCGAACCACCCGGGCGCGATGGCCAGGATGAACGCGCCCAGCGTCGTCACCCAGCGTCGCCCCGATAACAGGATCAGCAGCATCCCGATCGCGCTGGGCACACCGACGACGAGCGCGATCACGACGTCCGGCCGGATCGTGGCCTTGACCAGCAGCGTCGACGCGATGCCCGCGATCTGCCCGACCGCGATACCGCACGAGCATTGCGCTGGCCAACAGCCACGCGCGCGGTAGCGGTATCACGCTTCCGACGATAACGCGGCAGTTCCCGCCGGGGCTCCACGCCACGCCCCTCGGCACCGGTGAAACTGTCACTGACCTAGGCTCGCGGACGTGAGCGATTCCACGCCGAGTGTCGGATCGCCGACGGAACTGGCACAGGCGCTCGAGGCCACCGGCTACCTCGCCGACGAAGGCGTCGCGACGGCCGCGTACCTGGCGTTGCGCATGGGACGACCGCTGTTCTGCGAGGGCGAACCCGGCACCGGCAAGACCTCCCTCGCCGCTGCGCTGGCGGAAGCGCTGCATCTGCCGCTGATCCGGCTGCAGTGCCACGAGGGCATCGACGCGGCGCAGGCGCTCTACGACTGGGATTTCCGCGGCAGCTGCTGCACCTGCGGACGCTGGAGGCGGCCAGCGCCGGACACCTCGAGGCCGAAGCCGCGGAACGCTCGCTCTACACCGAGCGCTTCCTGCTGGCGCGACCGCTGCTGCGGGCGCTCACCGAAGCGCCGTGCGTGCTGCTCGTCGACGAAATCGACCGGGCCGACGACGAATTCGAGGCGTTCCTGCTGGAGGTGCTCGACGAGAACGCGGTCACCATCCCCGAACTCGGCGAGGTGCGTGCGACAACGCCACCGCTGGTGGTGCTCACGTCCAACCGCACCCGTGACGTGCACGACGCCCTCAAACGGCGCTGCCTGTACCACTGGCTCGAACATCCCGACCTGGCGCGCGAGGTCGCGATCCTTCGCCGCCGCATCCCCGGCATCGCGGAGGCGCTCGCCAGACCAGGTGGCGCACGCCGTGCACACGCTGCGTGGCATGGAACTGGTCAAGCCGCCCGGTGTCGCCGAGTCGCTGGACTGGGCGCGGGCGCTGCTGAACTCGATCGCGATGTGCTCGACGCGCAGACCGCCGCGGCGACGCTGGGCGCGGTCGCTCAAGTACCGCGAGGACCTCGAGCGCGTCGCCAGGGCCGGACTGGACCGACTGCTGGCCGGGTGAGACGCGAATGTCGACGCCACTGGCGACCCGCTTGTCGGGGTCGTCGGGTTCGCGCATGCCCTCAGCGGCCGCGGGGCTGCCAGTGGCGTCGGACGCCGTCGAAGCGTTCATCGCGGGCGCTGCGTCAGGTGGATCTCGGCGACCCCTGGCAGGCTGTACTGGGCCGGCCGCGCGACCCTGTGCCGCAGTCCGGACGACATCGGCCGCTACGACCTGGTGTTCGAGAACTGGTTCGGGGCAACGGCTCCGGCCCGCGCACCGCAGCGACGCGCAACGCTCGCCACGGCGCCCGCATCGCCGCGCTGGACGCCGCCGGCAGCACCGCGGCAGTGGCGGATGACGCCGCGACTGCGGGTCGCGGCGGACGACACCGAGATACTGCGCCACCGGGATATCGCCGAACTCACCGCAGCCGAACGCGGCGCACCTCGCCGAGCTCATCGCCGCTCTGCGCCCACGCCCGCGACTCGCCCCGCCTTGCGGCTGCGGCCGTCCCGCCGCGGGCCGCGTCGACCCGCGGCGCACACGTGCGACACATGCTCGCCGCGGGCGGCGAACCGGTGCGGCCCAGGCACCACCGCAAGGCCACCCGGCCGCCGCCGAATAGTGCTGCTGCTCGATGTGTCCGGCTCGATGAGCCCGTACGCGGATGCGCTCCTGCGCTTCGCGCACGTCGTTGCCCGCACCAACCCTCGCCACCGAGGTGTTCTCGCTCGGCACCCGCATGACCCGGCTGTCGCGGGCGCTGCGCATCCGCGATCCCGAACTGGCGCTGGCCGCCGCGGGCCGGGCGGTGCCCGACTGGGCCGGCGGCACCACGGCTCGGCGAGACGCTGCGCGCATTCCTCGACCGCTGGGGCCGACGCGGCCTGGCCCGTGGCGCCGTCGTGGTGATCTTCTCGGACGGCTGGGAGCGCGGCGACCCATCCTGCTCGCTGAACAGATGGCTGCGCTGCGGCGGCTCGCCCACGCGGTGCTGTGGGTGAACCCGCACGCCGGCGCGGACGGCTATCAGCCGGTGCAGTCCGGGATCGCGGCCGCCCTGCCGTTCACCGATCGGCTGCTCGCCGGCCACAGCCTCGCGACGCTGCAGGAGCTGCTCGACGAGATCGCCGCGCGTGACACGCCAGCAGTGATTGCCGCGGAACCGGTTTCACCGTTTTCGAGCGTTCCACCGGTCCGCCAGCCAGAGCAGAGTGAGGCCTATGCGCATCACTGTCACCGTCGACGGAACGACCTATACCGGACGACGTGGAGCCGCGGCTGCTCCTCGTGCACTACCTGCGTGACCGGCTCGGCAAGGTCGGCACCGTGGTCGGCTGCGACACCAGCAACTGCGGCGCGTGCACCGTTCACCTCGAACGGCCACAGCGTGAAGTCCTGCTCCGTGCTCGCCGTGCAGGCCGACGGCGGCGACGTCGATCACCGTCGAGGGCCTGTCTCGAGACGACGGGACGCTGCACCCGATCCAGGAAGCGTTCCGCGACAACCACGCGCTGCAGTGCGGCTTCTGCACGCCCGGCATGATCATGCAGACCATCGACCTGCTCGCCGAGAACCCCGACCCGACGAGGAGGCGGTCCGGCTGGGCCTCGAGGGCAACCTGTGCCGCTGCACGGGATACCAGAACATCGTCAGCGCCGTGCAGGATGCGGCGCAGCGGCTGCGCGGCGCCGCGACCGCCGAGACCGTCATGCGAGAACGCTGCAGCGAAGGCCGATACGGCAGGAGGTGTGCGATGACCGCCACGGCCGAACCTCGAAATCGGCAAGGCCAGGCTGCGCAAGGAAGACGAGCATCTGATCACCGGCCGCACCCGGTGGACCGACAACATCGTGCTGCCCGGGCATGCAGCACCTGGCCATCCTGCGCAGCCCCGTCGCGCATGCGCCGCATCACCGGTATCGACACCACCGCCGCGCGCAGGCATGCCCGGCGTCGTCGCGGTCTTCACCGGCGCCGACCTCGCCGCCGAGCAAGGCAGCCTCGCCATGCGCGTGGCCGATCACCGAGGACATGAAGGCGCCACCCGCGCCCTCGCTCGCCGTGGACACGGTGAACTTCGCCGGCGAAGCCGTCGCCGTCGTGGTGGCCCGCAGCGCCTACGAGGCGCAGGACGCGCTCGAGACGGATCGACGTCGACTACGACGACCTGCCGGTCGTGCTCGATCTCGCGGCCGCGGCCGCCGACGGCGCGGACTTGGTGCACCCCGATCTCGGCACCAACGTCAGCGCGGTCTGGACGTTCGACTCCGCGGAGGCCGGCACGGGTGGCGACGTCGAAGAGGCCATCCGCGACGCCGAAGTGCTCGTGCAGCGCACCTTCCGGCAGCAGCGGCTCATCCCGGCGTTCATGGAGCCGCGCTCGGTGGTGGTCGACCCGACCGGCCCGCAGCTCACCGATGTGGTCGGCCACCCAGATCCCGCACATCCTGCGGCTCATGCTGGCGATGACGCTGGAGATCCCGGAGCACAAGGTGCGCGTCATCGCCCCGGACGTCGGCGGCGGATTCGGCGGCAAGCTGCAGGTGACGCCGGAGGAGGTGATCGCACTGCTCGTCGCGCGCACGGCTCGGCAAGCCGGTCAAGTACACCGAGTCCCGCAGCGAGTCCATGCTCGCGGCACACCACGGCCGCGACCAGATCCAGAAGCTGACGCTCGCCGCCCGCCGCGACGGCACCGTCACCGGCCTGAAGGTGCGAGCTGCTCGCCGACATGGGCGCCTACCTGCGGGCTGGTCACCCCGGTCGTACCGATCCTGGGCGCGTTCATGTTCAACGGCATCTACAAGTTCCCGTCGTATCACTTCACGTGCACCAACGTGCTTCACCAACAAGTGAACACGTTGGTGCCGTGAGCGAAATTATGCCATTGGTATGGTGTACGACCAGGTCGTACCCATATCGACGGTAGCCAGGCGTGATATTGCCACTCTGGATCTGGTCGCGCCGTCGTGAACTGGTAACCAGCTGCCAAGTGTCACTCTCGGCAGCTTTGCCGCCGAATCACCCGACATCGAGAGCGATGACGCGCGCTTAACATCCAGCGTCATCACCAGCGTTCACCAGCCAAATGACCGGCTGCATGTTACCGGCGGGGACTCCAGTAATTTGCCGGAATGTTGCCGGGACTGCACGAGCACTCGCCAGTTCATTCCATCTTACCCGTACCAGTCAACTGATGTTGAGCCGGAATCGGGCGTCGCGACCGCGAAGATCAGCACCACCGAAGCGAGATGTCGATCTTTTTCGGCGTCCTCACTCGTTGCGGGCGACGGCCACGGCTTCACCGGCGAGAGTGCGTGACGAGAGGGCCTGCCTTCATGTCATCAGTGATCTGCCATATGACAGGCTTTCACTTGCTCAGCGGCGAGATCGGCACCGATGGCGACGACATGCTGCGGCGCTGTGTCGCGATGCCGGCATGCGCGTGAACTGCAGAATGGCCAGGTGATGCATGCCAGGCGCAACACCGGGCGCGACCGTGATCAGATCGCTCTTGCGCCCCGGCCACCATTCGGGTTCGTGTGGCGTCGATAAAGCCTCCTGCCGTAATCGGCACCAGCTGCCTGGCGTTTTCGTCGGGTCGTCGTGGTCTTACGACCGCTGCGTCTGCTGCTCTGTGTTCTGTTATCCATGCCTGGCAGCACGAATTCGAACGGCTGAACGTCGTTCCGGAGTCGATGATCTGCATGATCATGCCGGGCGTGCAAGTACGATACAACGCGTGATATCTGGAACATGAACGCGGGATGCAGCCACTTCAGACGACGACCTCGCCGGGCACCGGCACGCTAGCAACCGACGAGCGGAGCGGTGCACGCCACCAGTAGCGGTATTATTGACCCGTCACAGGTAGTGGAAAAAACCGCGGCTTACGTCATTCTGATCGTTCCATCGACGACGAGTGATGCGCATGAACTTCTCTGCCAGCAGGCGCAACGGCCGGAAGCACTGTACGCCAGTCTGTCAGGCATTGCGGAATGAGCAGCCTCTACGGCGTCGCGAGCTGTGGCCGACGAGCTCGATGAACGGCCCAGCTGCGACCGCGATCCCGGCTGCCTGAAGCGTGCGAATTTTGCACCGCATGGGCGGCTATCGATGCGAGCAGGATCGGGTCGCCGCGCTTCCCGGCCAAGTTCGGAAGATGCACCACCGCGGCCGATGAAAATTATCTCGCCGACCGTATGCTGCCAATTTGTCAGCGCAACCGACGCGTATTAGTGGTCGGATCGCAATGCGCATATCGCGTAAGTCGTGGTGCTTAGCGGCGGCCTCGTGCGGGTACGGCCTGGCCGTGCTGGCGCAGAGTCACGATCTGCGAAATCGACCGGATAATCGACGGCGGCGGACCAGTGGCCTGCCCGATAATCCTGCTTTCTGGCGCAGCAATGACGCTGCACCGCAGACGGCGCTGGACGACACGGCTACTGGGCGAGGCAATCGCGAATGGATCAGGCGGCGAAAGATGGCGCTTCGTACCGGTATCAGCTCGATCATCGCAGCGCAGGATCTCCGTGATCGTCGCTCGATCAGTCGCGATCTGCGGCCCCGGTAAATCCAGCGGCGATCGGAAGCGGGTGCCGCTCCGGCCCCACTAGCTGGTCGCGGCTGGTAGCTCTCGAACACCGGGTCGTAGCGCCAGACCGCGGCAGAACGTCAATCCTGTCTGGTTCGCCGAGATCCGCAGCGGTGCCGTGTACCTGGGAAATCCCGCCACGACCACGGCGACCTCGCGATCGACGACCAACCCAGATGTCAGCATCGCTGCGCTTCGCGTACCCGACCAGCGTGTGATCCTGTGGTGCACCACTGACGACCGCGCCGGCGTCGCGACTGCGCGTGAAATTCTCGCGATCAATGCGCACGCCGCCATCAGCGGCTCAACTCCGGGCAGTTCCATCGCCACTGGGCTGCGTGAATACCTGGTCGGCGGTGCGATTCAATACGGCGGCGGCTATCACGTTTCGCCGGAAATTCGGCCAGGCGGCTTTTTCGCGGCATCGTGCGTCACGGGCTGCGTTGAACGTGAACACCAGCATTATTGCCGCGCACCGGTTCGGGGATGGTGACCGCGTTCGATCGGCGAACGCCGTGATCGGCATCACGCGTCGATGAGCCCGCGGTAGCTCGGTGTAGTGGCGTTCAGCGCCTCGAGTGTCGCTCGCTGGCCGCCTCAACCTCGCAGTCAATGACTGAGCGCACCGTACCCTCTGTACCAGTCGGCAGCACTCCGCCAGTTACAGCGGCGGCGTGCTGGGCAGCATATTGCCAAGACGCGATCGATCTGCGGCCGTCGCGGAGTAAGCCGGTAATCAGCCTGTGCCGATCGGCAACACTCGGCGTGGAACGAGCTTCGTCAGACGTTTGCCGTGGCGTGGAAGCCCCGGCCGGGAATACATTATCGGAGGAATGATCTGCCGCGCGCGTGGCATTGACGGCGCAATAACTGCGTGGTCGCAGTCGGGCAGATCGCGAGTGCGACGCATGATCAGACCGCGATTGGCGGTAAACCGGTAAATCGTCGATCCACCGGCGCGATCAATCCCCGCGGATGGTGGGGCGCGGGCGCGTTCGTGCTGGCCCATCGCGCTTAGTCTTCGGAGTTCTCGTCTCAGATGAACTCGACCAACTGAGCGCTGGCTCGTACCGAAACGTATCGCGAATTGGCATCCCGCGCGCAGGAAGGACGTGAGATCATCGGCCCGGCTCTTGTAACAAACTTCGCGGTGATCCGCGCCCGGCCAACCCGGGCGCCTGAACACCCGAACCTGCTATGCCGTCGCTCGCGGCCCGGCCTGCCCTCAGGCGTGGGCGCTGGGTCTCGCGGCGTCGCGGCCGTTGTTCCACTCGCTCGGACAGACACCACCAATCGTAGCTGATCTTTCGATCATTCAGCGGCACGACCAACTTCACCGCGATGGTGTAACAAGCCGCTGGTTTCGGCGCGGCGATCGAGGCGATGTCGGCCGCAGCATCCATGGCCTCTGCTGCCGCGATCGAGGCTAAACTACTTCGGATCATTCACCACCTTTGGGGTTGGCCGGTAATCACTGCCTGACGTCATGGATTCTCAGGCCGGCGACCAGCGACAGTACCCGTTATCAGACAATGTGGGCGGGGTATCGGCTGCATCAAAAACTTTTTCGCAACCAGACAACATAACT
>ERZ1370068.6555-contig-553_pt1 | contig 11006 bp, 15 predicted proteins | sample MGYA00561227_ERZ1370068 | MGnify/ENA primary metagenome ERZ1370068 (study PRJEB38410, sample SAMEA6850437) | metagenome | study: Metagenomic assessment of the ecological functions of the soil: analysis of the soil microbiota associated with the...
GACGCGCGCTTCGTTCAGTTACGTATTGCTCGCGAACCGCTTCGTCACCGACCTGCTCGACCTACTCGCGCGAGCGTGATCTCACCGACGGCCGAGCCGGTCGACGATCGAAGGCCGCCATCGCCGAGCGTGTGCGACGTGTGCTGAGCTGCGACCCGCGGCGACCGGCCCGGCGTGGCGGTCCAGTTCGCCCAGACCGGCAACGGGCGCGACGGCGCAGGGAGACCGCGATCAGCGGCTGCGGCAGGTGGCTCGGCGCGCCGTCAACGCGTTCGAGGCGATGGGCGAGCGGCGGCACGCTGGCGGTGCGGCTCGCGCGGCCGGGCGCGGATGGTCGGGTGGTGGTGGGATTCGCCAGACAACGGTGCCGGCATCGCGGCGGAGGACCTGCCGCGCGTCGGAGGCCGCCCTTCTACTACGACAAGCGGGGAGGCACTGGGCTCCGCGGTCTGGCCGTCGCCTCAGCGGATCGTCCGGAACGGCACGGGGGCCAGCTCACGCTGGAGCAGCGCTCCCGAGGCGGGGCACGACCGCCCGCGTGGCACGCTGCACCGCGGCGACATCGTCGCCTGTGGCGCACGGCTGCCTGACCGCAATCGCTTCAGGTTCCCTTGGGCGAGGAACGGATACGATGCCCGCGGACAGAGAATCCTGGTGGTGGACGACGAGCAGAGCATGACCCAGTTCCTCGCGCATCGTGCTGCGGAAGGAAGGCTACCAGGTCACGACGGTGCAGCAACGGCCGCGACGCCCTCGAGCAGGTCAAGGCCGGAGACCTTCGACGTCGTCATCACCGATATCAAGATGCCGGGCATGGACGGCATCCAGCTGCTGCAAGCGGCATCAAGAAGCACGACCCAGCGCTGCCGGTCGTGATCATGACCGCGTACGCCTCGCAGCAGTCGGCGATCGACGCCGTGAACCTCGGCGCGTTCCAGTACCTGATCAAGAACGCGAAGAACGACGAGATCAAGCTCGTCGTCCGCAACGCGATCGAGATGCGCAAGGTGCGCGTCGAGAACCAGTTCCTGAAGCGCGAGCTGCGCGAAGGGCCACGAGGAGAAGACGATCATCGGCTCCTCGGAGGAGATGGTCGCGCGTGTTCAAGATGGTCGACAAGGTCGCCGACAGCGAGGCGACCATCATGATCCAGGGCGAGAGCGGCACCGGCAAGGAGCTGATCGCGCGCGAGATCCACTACGGCAGCCGCCGCGCGCAGCGGGCCGTTCGTGAGCATCAACTGCGGCGCGATCCCGCGCGACCTGCTCGAGAGCAACCTGTTCGGCCACGTGAAGGGCTCGTTCACCGGCGCGGTGCGCGACTCGGCGGGGCTGTTCCAGGTCGCCGAGGGCGGCACGTTCTTCCTCGACGAGGTCGGCGAGATGCCGCTCGCGACGCAGGTCAAGCTGCTGCGCGCGCTGCAGGAGCGCGAGATCATCCCGGTCGGCGGCACCCAGCCGATCAAGATCGACTGCCGCCTCGTCGCGGCCACCAACGCCGACCTCGAGCGCGAGGTCGCCGAGGGCCGCTTCCGGGCCGACCTCTTCTACCGGCTCAACGTCATCCCGATCACGCCTGCCGTCGCTGCGCCAGCGCCGCGACGACATCCCGCTCCTGGTGGACCACTTCCTCAAGCGCCATGCGCAGAACCACCCGGCCAAGACGGTCAGCAAGGACGCCATGGAGCTGCTGATGAAGCTACGACTGGCCGGGCAACGTGCGCGAGCTGGAGAACGTCATGGAGCGGGCGCTGATCCTGGACGAGGGCGGCATGATCGGCGCCCGAAGATCTGCCGGACAAGATCCGCTTCGGCGCACAGCCAGCGCGGCAGCCTGGTGATCGATTCGCCGACCCTGACGCTCGAGGAGCTGGAGAAGGAATACATCCTCAAGGTGCTGAACCACACCCGCTGGCAGAAGAAGCGGGCGAGCGAAATCCTCGGCATCAACGCCTCGACCCTCTATCGCAAGCTCATCGCCTACGGTGTCGAACGCCCCGGCGGCGAGCGGCGCCGAGGATATGGACGACCGTTCGGCGGCGGACGCCGCCTAGAGGCTCATCGCCACCCCCGATCGTGCGGTTCGCATCGCCTGGGCCCAGACCCGGCGGTGCGCACGATCCACGGCCCCCGCAGGAAGATTGCCCGGCGGGCCTCGCCTCCGAAACACCATCCCACCGAGGTCCCGCGCCTAATCTATTGATGGGCGTGGTATGCGATCGCGTGCCGGCGCAGAAAATCCGATGGCATATCGGTTGCGATCTGTCACTGGCGAGGGTCACAGAGAAGCGGTTCGGGACCCCCGGTTACCCCATTCAGGAGGAGTACGAGTCATGGTCAAGTCACAGAAGGGTTTCACCCTGATCGAGCTGATGATCGTCGTGGTCATCATCGGCATCCTCGCCGCCATCGCGATTCCCAACTTCATCGCGATGCAGAACCGCGCCAAGGAAGGTAGCACCAAGGCGAACATGCACACCGCTGCAGCTCGTCCGCCGAGGACTACGGCGTTCAGAACGACGGCGTCTACGCGGCCACCTGCGACGGCACCCGACATCAGCCAACCTGTTGCCGGCGAACTTCAAGAATCCGTTCAGCCAGGCTGACGGCGGGTGGCGCGTGGAAGATCGTCCGGCGTTCGCGGCAGGGCGGCGACCACCACCGCCGGCTATCGTCAGCTACGCCGACTCCGGCCATGTCCCAGTACAACATCAAGGGTCACGGCAAGACGGCGGCGATCAACCTGGTGCTCACCTCGGGTCAGTAAGCAACTCGGCACGAACGGGGGCGGAGGCCGTCCGCCTCTCGCCCCCTCGTCCACACGCACGACGTCCGAAAGGAAGCGAAAGCAGAGACCGTCATGAACTCACCCCGCAACGCCTCACACGATCGCGCAGCGCGGACTCCGCGCCCCTCGTCACGGGACGCGAAGGCCGCGGGATGCGCACGAGCCTCGAGCGAGGCACGCAGGATCGGCAGGACGGCTTCACGCTCATCGAGCTGCATGATCGTCGTGGTCGTGATCGGAGATCCTGGCCGCGATCGCGATCCCCAACTTCATGGCGATGCAGTCACGCGCGAACGAAGGCTCGATCAAGGCCAACATGCACACGCTGCAGATGAGCGCCGAGGACTTCAGCCTGCTGAACGACGGCGCCTATCCGACGTCGGCGAGCTCGCACGCACCACCGATGGTCGCAACCTCTCGCAGGTCTGCCCGATCGGCGGCTACCCGAAGAACTCCGTACACGAAGACTCAACTCCGTGGTCATTTTCAACGCCGACCCCACGTCCGGCAACCGCGGCGAGCTGGCGCTCAATCCGGCCCTGGCGACGAACTACATCGTCAAGGGCAACGGCGCCGCTGGCTCCGTCCTCCCGCTCACGCTCACCAGCGGGCAGTGACACCCTCGGCGCACGGGACGCGCCGCCCTCCGCGCCAAGCAACGGCACGAGCCGTTGCACACCGCATCGCGGGGAACCCAGCACCTACCGAGTTCATCCGGGAAGTCGCGCACTCGCATTTGATTCGGGGCGCGCGGCACCGGCACGAAGGGCGGTCAACGGAATGCACGCTTCGACCAAACCCAGTGCGTTTCGCGGAACAAATCTGACCGCGACCCAGAGTCCCAGCGGTTCGGACGTCGCGATCCGCACCCGGGACCTCGGCAAGCACTACCGGAACCCGTGGACCCTCAAGATCGCGCGCGGCGTCGCCGGGTTGCGACCTCGAGGTCCCTCGCGGCGAGGTCCTCGGGCTACCTCGGTCCCAACGGCTCCGGGCAAGACGACGACGCTCAAGCTCCTCACCGGGCTCCTCAAGCCGACGAGCGGTGAGGGCTGGCTGCTCGGCGGCGCCGATCGGCTCGGCCGAGAGCCGGCGCCGGCTCGGGTTCCTGCCCGAGCAGCCGTACTTCTACGACTACGCTCACCGGACTCGAGTACCTCGAGCTGGTCGGCGCGGCTCTCCGGACTGCCGGCGCACGACGCGTCGAGCGGCGCGCGTCGCTGGCTCGCGCGCGTCGGGCTCGGCGACCGCCCGCGGCTCCGCGCTGCGCAAGTACTCGAAGGGCATGCTCCAGCGGCTCGGGTCTCGCCGCCGCGCTCGTCCACGATCCCGAGCTCCTGATCCTCGACGAGCCGATGAGCGGGCTCGACCCGTTCGGCCGCCGCGACGTGCGCGAGCTGATCCTCGAGCAGCGCGAGCGCGGCGTCACCGTGCTGTTCTCGTCACACATCCTGCCCGACGTCGAGATGCTGTGCGATCGCGTCGCGATCGTGCTCCAGGGCAGGTGCGGCGCACCGCGACCGTCGGACGAGCTGATGACGCAGAGCCGGCACCGGGTCGAGATCCGCTGCGTCAGGGCGCCGGTGCTCGAGATGCCCACGGCGCTGGAGCGAGCGGCTGACCCGCGCACGAGCGATCCCGAGGGCACGGTCGTTCACGCTCGACGACGACGGCGAGTCGTGAACGCGGTGCGCGCAGTGGCTCATCGAGCGCGGGCGCTCAGCTGCGCGCGCGGTCACGCCGCAGCGCGCGACGCTCGAGGAGTTCTTCCTGTCCGTCGCGACGACCGGCGACGGGCGCATCCAGGCGCGCGGCACCGGAGGTCGCGCATGAACGCGCCTGGCTGATCGCGCAGAACACGTTTCGCGAGGCCGACCCGCGACCGCGTGCTCGTCGGCGCGCCGTGCGCCGGCGTCGTCGCTGCTCGCCACGACCCAGATCGTGAGCCCGCTGGCGCTCGGCGAGGGCCAGCGGCTCACCGTCGATCTGGGCTCTACGCGGCATCTCGCTGCATCGGCCTGCTCGTCATCGTGCATGGTGGGCACGAGCCTGGTGGCGAAGGAGATCGAGCAGCGCACGATCTACAACCTGCTGTCGCGTCCGATCGTCGCGGCCACGCTACCTGATCGGCAAGTGGGCCGGGCTCGTCCGGCGCGCGCTGTGGGTGCGTCGCCGTCGCTGCTCGGCGCTCGGGCTCGTGGCTGCTGCTGCTCGTGCGCGGCCAGCCGCCACGTGCACGGCGATCGTGCGAGGCGGTCTACCTCGCCGGACTCGAGCTCAACGTGCGTCACCGCGATCGCGGTGATGTTCTCGGCGCTCTCGACGCCGGTGCTGTCGGCGCTCTACACGCTGCGCGCTCTATGTCGTCGGGCAGTGGAGCGTACGACCTGCGCGGCTTCGCCAGCCGATTCCCGCCGGCGCTGGCGCAGATCTGCGACGTGGCCGCGAGCCTCGCGCCCAACCTGCCCGTGTTCAACATGCGGACGCTGGCGGCGACCGGGCGCGACGACGTCGTGCGCAGCATCTCCTGGTCGCCACGCGCGTACGCGTTCGTGTACTGCGGGTGCGCGCTGTGCCTGGCCACGGCGGCGTTCGAGTCGCGGGACTCTCAAGTGACGGCCGGCGCCATCGGGCCCGAGCGGCGCCGCGCGTGTCCTGGTGACGTGGATGCTGGCGCTGGCGCTCGGCGGCGCCGCGTTCGCGCTGTCCCGGTTCGCGTACCGACCGGCTGCCGCGTCCGCAACCACTCGAGGAGCTGTCGTACTACCCGTCGGGCCAGCATCTGCGGCTCGCCACGCTCGGTCACGCCGAGTCCGCGGCGCGACCTGGCGTGGCTGCGCGCCGTCCAGTACTACGGCGAGCACCGCCACGCGACAACACGTTCGTGAAGATGGAGCACGTGTTCGACATCCTCACCACGCTGGCGCCGGGCTTCGTCCCGGCCTACGTGTTCGGGGCTTCTCGCTCGCCCAGGAGGGCAGGGACTTCCCGGCCGCCGAGCGGCTGATGCTCAAGGGGCTCGAGGCCAACCCGCGCAGCGGCGGCCTCGCCTTCGAGCTCGGCTTCATCTACTACGTGCGCCCCGGCGGCCGCGACTGCCCAAGGCCGCCCAGTACTTCGAGCAGGCCGCGTACCAGCCGGACGCGCCGCCGCAGGCGCGACGCTTCGCCGCCTTCGCCCGCCAGAGCTCGGGCAACCTGTGGGTGTCCTACGAGTTGTGGCGCAGTGTCCTCGAGACCAGCAACAACGCCTACCTGCGCGATGCCGCCGAGCGCGAAATGACCCGGATCCGGCAAGCCCCTCGCCACCGGGGGCAGGACACGACGCTGAAGCGGCTCGGTACGCCCCAGGTCCAGATCGGGGACGGGCGATGACCGGAGGGCGGGGCGTCCGCCCGGGGCGCGAATCGCACGCCGCCCTGCACAACGCGCTCAAGCTTCCACGTCATGTGTCCGATGAAACGTGGGACACGCTACGCACCGGCTTCAATCGTCGCGCCCAATCGACTCGTTTACAAGCGATTCGGCGACGAGCGACGCGAGTCGGGCTCGAGTCGGGGGCGTCAGGACCGGTGAGACCGGCGAGGATCGGCCGGTGAACCGCATCGCGATCAGGGAGTGACCAACATGCTCTTCGGAAAGAAGAAGTCCCTCGTGGGGCTCGACATCGGGAGCCACTCGATCAAGGCGGTGGAACTCGAGCTCCAGTCCAACAAGAGCTACCGCCTGACGCGACTGGGGAATCTCGCCGCCGCTGGCGGAAGCGATCGTCGACGGCGAGATCATGGATCGTCAGCTGGTGACCGACGCGATCTCGAACCTGTTCGAAACCCGCGGGATCAAGTCCCGCCAGGTCGTGGCCGCGGTGAGCGGCCGCGCCGTCGATCGTCAAGAAGATCCACGATGAACAAGCTGTCGGCCGAGGACGCGCAGCAGGCGGTGTACTGGGAGGCCGAGCAGCACGTTCCGTACGACATCAACGACGTCTCGCTCGACTTCGAGATCCTCGGCGCCCGCGCCGGGCGATCCGAAGCAGATGCAGGTTCTGCTCGTCGCCGCGAAGAAGGACATGGTGCTGTCGTTCGGCGGATCTGATTCGCGAGGCCGGGCTCCAGCCCCTCATCGTCGACGTCGACTCGTTCGCGGCGCAGAACGCGCTCGAGGCCAACTACGACTTCGGCCCCGACGAGGTGGTGGCGAGCCTCGAACATCGGCTCCGAGATCACGAACATCAACATCACGCGCGGCGGCATCCCGTACTTCACGAAGGATCTTCAGCTCGGCGGCACCACGTTCGTCGAGGCCTGCGCAGCGCAAGTTCAACATCAGCCAGGCCGAGGCCGAGGCGGTCGTGCGCGGCGAGTCGACGTCGGGCATCGACGTCACGCCGGTCATCGAGCAGTCGTGCGAGGCGCTGGCGCCTCGCGCTCGAGCGCGCTCAGGCCTACCTGCGCACGGCGGGCGAGGCGGGCGCCGTCACGCGCATCATGCTGTGCGGCGGCAGCGCCCTGACGCCGGGTCTCACGGACTACCTGCATTCGACGGTTCAGCGTTCCGGCCGAGATCGCGAATCCGCTGAGTCGGATCCACTACGACCCGACGTTGTTCGCCGGGCAGGACGTCATGAAGGTGGCGCCCCTTCTGACCGTCGGCATCGGTCTGGCCTTGCGCCGGCTGGGGGACAAGAAATGATTCGCGTCAATCTGCTGCCCGCGGGAGGAGCGCTCCTCGCAGCGCGCACCCATCCAGTTCAAGGTCGGGCGAGTGGGTCGTTCCGATCTTGATCCTGGCGCTGTGCGGCGCGGCCGTGACGGGAACCGCGGTGGCTCAGCGCATGGCCGTCGAGTCGATCCAGGATTCGATCGTCGAGGTCGACGCCCAGTCGCGAGCGCTCGCGCCGCAGATCGAGCGTGTGAACCGGCTCGCGCAGGAGAAGGCGGAGCTGGACCTGCAGGCTCGGCGTGATCAGCAAGCTCGAAGAGGGTCGCACCGGCAGCGTCCGGATGATGGACGAGCTGGCGCGCTGCGTGCCCGATCATCTGTGGCTCGTGACCGCCAACCAGACCAGCCCGACGTCGTTGGCGCTCGAGGGATCGACGTACTCGAATCTCGTGGTCTCGGACTTCATGTCCCGGCTCGAGCGCTCGCCGCTGTTCGCGAACGTGGCGCTCGAAGTTGCCGAGCGCGCGGTCGCGAGTGACCGAAATATCGTGAAGTTCCGAATCACCTGTCAGGTGACGCCCAACGAGGCGGCGAACTAGGAGGAGCCGTGAATCTGGATTTCAAGAATCCCGCGATTCAGAAGATCGCCCTCAGCGCGCTCCTCAGCATCGGCGTCCTCGCGATCTTCTTCGCCACGCACTACCTGCCGTTCGGATTCCTGCCGCAGAAGGAGCGCATCGACGCGCTCAAGACGGAGTACGACAACAAGTCGGCCGAGCTGTCCGCGCGCGCGCGCCACCGTGGCCGACCTGCCGCGGTTCGAGGCGGAGTACGAGCAGCATGCACGAGCGCTGGGCGAAGGCGGCGGAGCTGCTGCCCACGGACCGCCAGATGCCCGTCCTGCTGCGGAAGATCACGTTGTCGGCGCAGCAGACCGGTGTGCAGTTCGTGATGTTCCGGCCGCAGGACGTGCGGGCGCAGCAGCACTACACCGAGCTGCCGCTCGCGCTGTCCGTGTTCGGCGGTTACCACCAGGTCGGATCGTTCATCGCCGAGCTGGCGAACATGCGCCGCATCATCACGGTGTCGAATCTGCAGATCAAGGCCAACATGAAGTCCGACAATCCGACGCAGACTGTGTCGGCCGATTTCACCGCCTCGGCTTACAGTCTGAATTCGCAGGTCGCGATCCGAGCCCGTGAAGGCGGCCAAGGAAGGAGCACCGCGTGCACGCAAGGCATCGTAGTCGCGCCGCCCATCCGTCCCGGTCGACGCGGAGCGTGATGGCGGCGGCCACGGGATTGGGGTTCGTCACGATCATCGCGTGGTCGAGCGCGTTCGGCGCCGACGCGAAGCCCGCACCCGCGGACACCGCGCACGCGCAGGCCGCGCCGAAGCCGGCGCCGGTCGCGACCGCGGCGAAGCCGGCCCCGAAGCCCACCACCGCGCCGGCAAACACCGCCGCGAACACGAAGCAGGCACCCGCGAGCGCTCCGCATGCGACCACGCCGGCGCCGACGACGGCGTCCGCGACCCCGGCCCGAAGCCGGCAGCGACTGTCACGACGACGGCGGTGAAGACGACGGCGGCGCCGACGAGCGCCGCTCCAAGCCGACGACGACGACGGCGTCCGCCGCCCCGACGCCCACCACTCAGGCGAAGCCCGGTGCTGCCGGCTCCTCGCGCGCGCGCCGACGACGGCCCCGCAGGCGACGAACGTGAAGACGGCGACGCCCGCGCCGACCCGATCACGACCAGGGTACGGTCGCGCCGGCGACCAAGCCGGCGTCACGGCAGTCGCGGCTCCGGGAGCCAAGCCGACGACGCCGACGGCGACGGCGGTGAAGCCCGGCACTCCCGCGACGACGACTCCGGTGCGCACACGGCCCCGGCCTCGCGGGCCTCAAGGGTCCCGACGGCAAGCCGATCAACCCCAGCGCGATCGCGCCGCCCGGGAATCGCGCCGTGACGAGCGCGCCCACGGTGACGACGCTGCGTGCTCCTGCACTGCCGAGCGACGGGACCGTCCGCCGCCAAGCCCGTGCCGCCGCCGACGGCGACGCCGGTGGATGAGCAGGTGACGTACCAGTACAACGCGCCTCGGCCGCCGCGATCCGTTCATGGCGTTGACCGACGGTGCGTTCGTGGCGATGGACGAGGGTGGCAACGCGCCGCCGGACGTCGGCGGCATCAAGATCGTGGGGATCGTCTGGGGCGCGCAGGACAAGTTCGCCCTGGCCGAGGATCCGCGCGGCGAGAGCATCGTGCTCCGCCGGGGAGACAAGGTCATGAACGGCACCGTCGAAGGCCTCAAGCGCGACGCCGTGATCGTGAAGCTTGTGGTGGATGGCATGACAGAATTGGTCGAGATCCCGGTTACCCGGAAGGGAGAGTAAGCATGCGTATCGCGAAGCTAGTTCGGGGCACTGGCGCTCTTGCTGTGCGTCGGCCTCGCCGGTCCCTGGGGATCGGCACGGGCGGCGGACGAGGGCAAGGACGCCATGGATCGCGGTGGGACTCCAGCCCACGGGACCGGGAACGTTCTCGATCGATGTGTCGGACGCGGACATCCGGACCATCGCGCGGGCGATCTCGGAGTTCAGCGGTCGAAACATCATCGTCGCCAAGGACGTCAAGGCCACCGTGAGCGCCAAGCTCACCAACGTCGGCTGGCGCGAAGCGCTGCGCACGATGCTCTACTCGGCCAACCTCGACTACGACGAGGACGGATCCATCCTTCGCGTCGACGAGCGCACGAAGATGCTCACCGAGCGTGCCGACCGCCTGGCCGCGATCGCTGAAGCAGATGGAGAACGCGCCGCTCGAGACGCGCATCATCAAGCTCAACTACGCCAGCGCGTCGGAGCTGCAGTCGTCTCTGCAGGCGGGGCTGACGCGGCGCGGGAGCATCCTGGTCGAGAAGCGGACGAACTCGCTGATCGTGAGCGATCTCACGAATAACCTCGACTCCGTCGAGAAGATGGCCATCGCCCTCGACTCGACGACGCCGCAGATCGAGATCACCGCCAAGCTCGTCGACGTCGACGTCGAAGCGCTGCGCGACCTCGGCGTGACGTGGAACGTGGGTGGCTCGACCAGCGACGGCATCGTGAACCCGAACCTGATCCCCGGGCCTCCGGCGCCCGGCCGTCTGCCGATCAACCCGGGTGACGACGCCCAGCAAATCCTGCAGGGCAACCAGACGACGACCATTCCTGCGCCGGCGGCCACGATCACGTACGGCCTCTTCAAGGACTGGGGCTCGTTCGAGGCTCAGCTGCAGGTGCTGGAGCAGAACCGCAAGGCGAACATCATCTCGAACCCTCGCATCACGACGGTGGACAATCGCGAGGCCAAGATCATCGTCGGCCAGAAGATTCCGCTCATCGTCCAGGACGTCGCGGGCAACCCGGTGTCGCAGCTGCAGACGATCGGCATCCAGCTCAAGGTCACGCCGCACCTCACGCAGGACAAGAAGATCATCATGGACCTGCACCCCGAGGTGAGCGATCTGTCGACGCAGAGCACCGTGCAGGGCGGCATCATCATCAACACGAG
>ERZ1370068.4932-contig-3980_pt1 | contig 11003 bp, 21 predicted proteins | sample MGYA00561227_ERZ1370068 | MGnify/ENA primary metagenome ERZ1370068 (study PRJEB38410, sample SAMEA6850437) | metagenome | study: Metagenomic assessment of the ecological functions of the soil: analysis of the soil microbiota associated with the...
CTCTGCGTCGTAGCGGTTGGCGAACCCGGCGGCCCAGTGGACGGCCCGGTCGGCGGTTTCAGAGCGGTCGGTGCCTACCATCACGCGCCGTATGGCGTTACTCTCCAGATCATTGTTCATAAACGTAGTAAACCTTTTAGGTAAGAACAGAATCGGTATTACAGGATCACTTACGCTAGGCTCCATTGACGTTTCAGTATCACGACTATAAGCTGTAGCGTGTCAATGCCGATTTATCGGCGGTGCGTGCTGGGGTGCTTGATGATATGTTCATGAGGTCTCCCCGGAAAACCACGGCAACTCATATCTAGAGTGAAGATGCCGCTTCGGTGGTCCCTCCCCGTCACTCGCGTGCAATCCTGCTGGGATTGGCACTGGAGAGCACACTTTTCGCACATTTTTCCACTCTGCGCGTCTCGACAGCCTGGTAGACCCCTGCTCGCCCTGTCTTACGTAACATTCAGAATTTCTATCTGTGTGCACCGCAGGTACATTCCTTCGGCTTGCTTCGTGACCGTTGTCCCTAATGAGTCCCTAACTGTCCTAAGCAGGCCTAAGCAGGGTACTTCCCACACTCATCTCACACCGGTATGGTCAGCGCTGTGCTGAGCCGCACCGATCAGAAAGGACTGGGCATGAAGAAGGATTTGCTCACGGTGAAGGAATTGGCGGCGGAACTCCGCATGAGCCCGAAGTCGATCCAGCGGGCCTATCGCAAGGAGGAGATCCCCGTGCAGTGGCTGGGTCGCATGGCGCGGTTCGATCTCGCGAAAGTCCGACGGGCGATGGAACGCAACGGACGAAGCCGCATGCGTCGTCTCAACGGCAACTCGACACCGCAGGGCGCGACCGCCGGCGCCAGCCGGCGGCGCGCTGCGACGAAACGCCCCGGTCGGTAAAACGGGGCGGAATTTCAGGGTTCCTCACGGAGGCTCTCATGAGTGCGTGGACATGTGTCGCTCGGGTGGTTCCGCTTCACCGTGTCTGACTCCACCGCCGATGAGGTGATCGCACGGGTGGGCGGGGAGTGGATCAAGGATAAAAGGGCTTCCTGGGCTACCGGCAAGGCTGGTTGTCCCGTGGGCATGCCGGGGGTTAGGCCGGATCGGGACGGCGGCCACCTGGGCTCCTCGTGAAGTGCATGTGGATCTCTCGCAAGAGTTGATCAGTGACTGGACCTATCAGAAGTTTCAAGCCGTGGCGACGTGGGTGTTTGAGAAGCACGGACATTTCGGGCGCATTGACGTGGCCCTCGATGACCGGAACGGCGTGATCGATGTCGATCGCATCTATGCGGCGGTGAAGGCGGGGCACTGTGTCTCGCACTTCCGGCAGTCCCGCTTGATTTCGGGTCTGGATGTGGGTTCGGGGTCGGACACCGGGAAGACGCTCTGCATGGGGTCCCGCCAGTCGGACACCTATCTGCGGATCTACGACAAAGCCGCGGAACAACGGGCGAAAGAGAAGCCCGTCGACGGCACCTGGATTCGCTGGGAAATGGAATGGAAAGCGGAACGCGCCGATGCCGTGGGCATGGCCTTGTCGGGGCTCGATCAGGAGCCAATTCCAGAAGTACATCGTCGGGGTGTTTCGCAGTGCCTTGGATTTCCGCGACTGTACGCGCGCCGATGATCCCAAGGATCGGTATTACGCGCCGTTACTGGACTGGTGGAAAGTCCTGACGGAGGGATGCAGCGAGCGCGGCTCGACATCGCGAAATCCGTGAAGAAGATCGAAGAGGTGAAACGGTGGGCCGAAAAGAGTTTGGCTCCGATGTTGGGGCTCCTCTGTGCACACCCGGAGGCGCGGGGAACGGTGGCTGGTCAATCGCGATCGTGGAGGGAGTGGAACGATGGGGATCAAAACACCTCGGGCTGTTGCAGAGCGGTCAGGAAGCGCAACGAGTCCGGCGAAAGATGCGGGAGTGGGATCCTCGAAACGGATTCTCTGCCGCCTCTGCCGAACCGGCGAGCTAAGGCTCTACATGTGCGGGCCGCGGTTGCGTGGCCGGTGTCGAAGCCTGCGGCACCGTGTTCGTGTTTCTGTGGTCCTGTTATCGACAGGGCTGGTTTCAATGGACGAATGAAAGGGAAATCATGTCTAAGTTTGTCGCGAATTGTGTGGTCATGGGGGTGAAGTCGAAGCCGAGTCAGGACGGCTCACGGACGTATCGGACCGCGATGCTCTACTTCGATGACGATACGACCAGCCTGGAGGCGAGTATCTCGGACGAGCACGAGCACCTCTACAAGCTCATGGAAGCCAACAAGATGAAGCCCTGTCACCTCACGGTGAATCTGCAGAGAATACAAAGGGCAACGGTTCATCGATGTGACCGGCTATTCACCCACGGGCGCGGTGGCGCTCCCTCCCGCCAGTAAATAGAGGAGAAAGGGACAACGGATGGTCTGGACCGTCCTTGACACGTCGTGCAGCAGCTGGAATTTGCGGCGTTGTTTGTCCTGTGTTTCCTGGTGGGGATCGTATGCGGAAAACACTGAGCCTGTGCCTCTACATGCTGCTGGTCGAGGTCGTCGCCTACGCGCTCGTGGTCTTCCCGGTCTATGCGTTTCAAGTGTCGTCGTCGACCACGGGGTATGTGCGCGTGGCGTCACAAGCAGCCGTGTCGGCGATATCTGACGGCCAAACTGGCCGACTCGATGGCCTCGCCGGCGATCGCTTCAGCGGTGGCGGCGGTGCCGTCGGGTGCGTCGGTGGTCCTCCGTGTGGTGGCCGGGGCCTCGCTGGCCGGCACTCGGCGTCCGGTCGGTCTGACGTTGTTGCAAATCTACCTGGACTCCAGCAAGATGGCGGCGATTCAAAGCGGCGGCGGCCACTCCTGGTGCCTGGACGGTGCCTGGCGTGACCGAGTCGATTATGTCGGTGCTCCAGAGATGCCAGCTACTGTCTGGCGTCATCTACGGCGTATGGACGGGTGCAGATATTGGCTGTTCCTGCGACACGCATTCCGCGCTGCTCAACTGGATTGCCCAGTCGGTTCTGATGCCAACCGGGTGGATCGGCCGTCTCACGGGTCAACCAATCACGGGCAGTGGACCTTACTGTGCCACTAGGCGCAATACCGAACAATAGCGCGGTGCTGATGCCCGGTGCATCGGTCCGTCCATTCCAGCCACGCAGAGCCAGATTGCAACGTATCTGCAGTGCGCTGCCGGCGCTCTGATCCGCTATCGCTTGCAATCGAACACCACGCCGTCGGTGCGCAGTCGACGGCGCAACGCCGGCGGATCAGGTGGTCTCGCAAGCGCCGGCGCCGAGCGACGCTCGCCACCGACCGTGGTCCCGGCGACGCAGGTGGCGACCGACAGATGTCGTGGTGGACCCCAATGCCGACCAAGCCAGCGGGAACCGTGACCAACAATTCACACCACGCAAACCACGACGACCACGACACCACCACGACCACGACATCACGGATGGATCGGATCGACCACGACCGACGGAGACCGATTCGGCGCCCGTGTCGTGTGCAGCTGGGCAGCCATGAGCTGAGGACGTTCGGCGGGATTTTGCAGGATCATCATGGACCTCTGGAAGGGCTCCGGTCTGCTCAGCGCGCTCAATCTGCTCAAGACGCTGACGTGGCCCACGACGATTCCGACCTACTCGTTGCAGTCGAATCTGTTGGGAAACTTCACGCTGGATTTCTCGGCCTGGTCCGGGATGCTGACCGCGATTCGATCGATCATCATCGCGATCGCGGGCTTCGTCGCGTATCAAGATCGTCTTTGTGGGGGCACGATGACCGCACTGCTGAATCTCATCTACTGCTTCCTGCTGGACATGATCGCGAGCGTTCAAAGACATCTGGTTGTTGGGGTGGGATTCGGTCCTTGGTCCCGGTGGATGCGTTGCTGCGCCTCAGTCGGGGACCGGTGGTCTGGCGGTGCCGGTGATCGCAGATCAGTACGCCTGGCTGCTCGGGGCGACCGGCCTGTCTCAAGCGATCGCCATTATCGCGGGGGCGATGGGTGTTCGGTTCCTGTTGCAGTCGGTGCCCTTTGTGCGGTGGGGGTCGTAGTGGTGAAGCTCCTCACGGTGGTCCTGCAGGAGTCACAGTATGAACTGCTCGCGGAGATGGGGCGTGAGGACAAACTCATGCCGTCGCAGGTCTTGGTCAAGATCGTGGGGGACTATCTCAAGATCCGGCTCGCGCTGTGGGAGATCGAGCAAGTCGGGAGACGGGGTCACGGATGATTGAAATGCTGGAAGGCGTCCCAGGCTCAGGGAAGTCCTACTACGCGGTGTCAGAGCGGTTGCTCAAGTGGGTGCGGGCCGGTCGGCGCGTCTATGTCTTTGTCGATGGGTTCTATCTGGATCGCCTCGCGTTGTTTGAGGGCGTTGATGCTGGCGGTGCTGCAACAACAAATTACGCTCTGGCATGTCCGGTGAGGACGTGAAGGCCGGACTGCTGCAGGTGGAGCCTGGGTCGGCGGTGTTGATCGACGAAGTGCAAACCGTGTTTCGATCGAAAGACAAGACGGACCCTGCAGCTGCTTGCGGTGGCTCGAAACCCATCGGCACGGGGGCATCGACCTGGTGCTGATGTGTCAACAGTACGGGCAAGTCACCCTCGGGGTGAAATCGGTTGGTGGAAGCGACCACGAAGTTTCGCCGGCTGGATCGGTTTGGGTTGAAGAATCGGTATCAGGCCTCCGTTGAGGCAACCCTGAAGAGCTGGACGTGATTCGGATGTTTTCGGGCAAGTACGAGCCGAAGCTGTACGCCTACTATTCGAGCTATTCCTCGGCCACGGTGCGCGAAACGGCGCGCGGAGGGTCCATCTTGAAAAGTCCGACGTTGCTCATCGGGGGGCTCGGGTTGGTCGTGGCGGTCGGGTGGTTTGCGTTTGGTGGCTGGCTCTCCGGGGTGAAGCCTGTACCAGCGGCTGCAGTGTCGAAACTCCCGCCTCCTCCTCCGCTGCCTGTGGCCCAAGGGTCTCAGCCGGTGGCGCCTGTGCCGGTCGTGGTGCCATCGGCGGTGCGGCCGGTGCGCATTCAAGGCGGCATGACGACCATACCGGGGCGGCAAGGTGGTGTGGCTGTGGGTCTCGGAAGAGGGGCACCTGATGACGGAGGACGAGATCGCGGGAGAGTCAGGCGGCACGGTCTCCTCGCGCCTGGTGCGCGGCGTGCGGGTGCTCTCTGGCACGGGGGTGCTCTACGGCGGCACGCGATCGGAGCAGGCGTTTGCGTCGGGCATGGCTCCTTCGTCGTCTGCGGAGATGTCCGAACGATCGACAGTACGGTGAGCACGGCACCGGTTGAGCCTCCTCCTGCGGCGGTGCCTGGAGGGACGGATCTCTTGGCGAGTCCTCCGGGGTTGCTCGCGTCACCTCCTGGCTTGTTGGCGACTCCGCCAGGGCTCTAGACAGGGTGACATGATGGATCAAGCGGCAGTCGATGCCCTGGTGTACTGGGCGGGTGCGTGTTTCCTGGGAGGCTTTGCGGTCGGTGTGATCGTGAAGTTGTTGCTTGGGAGAATTGAGTGAGAGGGGGTGAGTGCAGATGTGGAAGACACTAGTCAATGGCGGTGCTCGGGCTTGCTGGTCATGGCCTCATGCGGCCATGGCGCAGGTGTTCCCCGTGGATGCCGCGACGACGACCACGATCACCAGCGTCAAGGGTGACATCGTGGCGTGGGGCGTGGTGTTCATTGGGGTGGCGCTGACGATTTTCGCGTACAAGCGCGTCAAGTCGTTGGTGCATTAATCGGGTCGGTGGGGCGGCAGTCTGTGCACGGGCTGCCGTCTTGTCGTGTGGGAGGGATGATCGATGGTACTCGCGACAGTCGCAACGGATCTGCATCAACTCGGGAATGCGCTTTCGGCGGATCTCATCGGATGGGGTGCCGCGGTGATTGGGATCGCGCTGACCGCCTCCGCCGTGATCTGGGTCCTTCGGCTCATGCGGGCCTGAGCCCTCATGCACCGGGCCAGCCCTGATCGGCGAAGCTGTAGCAGCGCTCGTCGGTGAGGATGAGATGGTCGAGCAAGCTGATGCCGAGCAGGTCGGCACCCTGCCGGAGTCGGCTGGTGAGTACGCGATCCTCTGGGCTGGGGTGGGATCGCCGCCGGACGGGTGATTGTGCGCACAAATCCAGGCGGCGGCATTCATCAGGATCAGCGGTTTGAAGACTTCTCGCGGATGCACGATGGCCAACGTCAGGGAGCCGATCGAGACGATGTTGACGCCGATGATGCCGTGCTTCGCATCCAGCCCGCAGACCAGGAATTGTTCGCGGTCCAGTCCCGCAAAGAGCGGTCTGAGGATGGCCGCAGCGGACGACCGACGTGGTCAGCGGCGACGAGGGCGGCACGGCCCGGTTGTCGCGGACGAGCGTGACCCGGTATCGCGGCACGGCGTATTCATTCCTCGGCTTCGGCTGCCGTTGCCCATTCAGTATGCCCTGTGAACCGTGAATGGCCATATCCGCCTCCTTCTTCATCAAGATGTTTAGCCCCACCCTTCACAGCACAGGGGTGGGGCGTCGAGAAGAAGGCGGGATGGCGCGCTCGCGGGGGACAGGCCTGAAGTGGCACCCGGAAGGCCTGGCCGCTGCTCTTCAGCGCCAGCTCGCACCCACTGGGAATGCATTCCGGAGGCCGACGGCGTGTAGACATCCTGGCGCATCTTGGAGGGAGGGGCTGTCGTGGGGAGTCCCTCTAATTCTGGAGTGAACGAATGCTATTAACGATCAAACAACTCTCGAGTTGCTAGATATTGAGTCTTCCACGCTGTATTCTTGGTCGAAGATCAAGCCCAAAGATTCCTTGTCGCAAGATCCACGGATTAATTCGGTTTGACGAGGGAAGAGATTCATCATTGGTTAGCCTCCTTTATTTCTGCTCCCGGCACACTTGTTTGTCTTTCCTCGCCTCCCTAAAGTCCAAAGGGATATAGAGAGCCTCGTAGCCGCGGCTGCAGAGCAACGAGACGTTTGCTACTCCGCCCCAGGAGACCAGACCCAGGAAAAGAAAGGAGTAACCCCAGTGGGTCTGTATAAACGAGGCCCGGTCTGGTGGATGAGATTCACCTACAAGCGGGACGTTGACGCGGAAATCAGCGGACACCGTGGACCGGAAGTTAGCGGAACGGATTTATCATAGTGTCTTAGGGAAGATCGCGGAAGGCAAATGGTTTGATCGCTTACCGGGTGACCTGGCGCGACGTTTCGCCGACATGATGGAGCGGTGTTTGACAGAACACACGGATAGAAATAAGGCGCTGAGTTCTCAGCGTCGTGACCGTGGGATGAGGGACCGTCTGTCAGAGTTTTTGGAGAGATGATGTTGTCAGCAATCAGACCAAGGCTGATGGCGGGCTACAAAGTCTAAGCGGCGTCTAGACGGCGTCTCACCGAAAACCATCAATAACGAGCTGACCCTGATGGGCCCATGCTTTTTACCCTCTGTGTAAAAGAATGGGGTGGAGTCAAGGGACAGTCCTGTGAAACGAGTGTCAGAGAAAGGGTGCGGAATCACATGGCACGGTGGCTGACACTGGAGGAAGAAGAACGATTGCTCGCTGCTTCTCCTCCGTGGTTGCAGCAGTTGATCGTGCTTGCTGTCAGCACCGGTCTCCGTCATCGGGAAGTGCTGCATCTCCAGTGGCCCGAAGTTGATTTTCACGAAAGGACCATCACGATCCTGGAGCAGAACAAAAAAGGGCATCGATACGCTACCGTTGAATGTCTCGAGCGCTTGACGTGTTGAAGGAGCGGGCAAAGGTTCGGCATCTCACGTCCAAGTATGTCTTCTTCACAGCAACAGGAAATGCGATCCTCATCAATAACGTGCTGCGAGGATTGTCGCGGCGATCAAGAAGGCGAACATTGGGCACCTGCGTTTTCATGACCTTCGGCACACCTTTGCGACTCGCTTAGTCCAAGCCGGCGTGGATCTGTACACTGTGCAGAAGCTCGGATCGGTGGAAGACGCTTTCCATGGTTATGCGTTACGCGCATCATCACTCAGAAAGTCTCGAGAGCGGGAGCAGAAGTGCTTGATAGAGTCACAAGACGCGAAAACACAATGGCAGCACAGTTACAAACTGGGGAGTTAGCGGCGGTAAGGCTAGGTACTGATTCAACAAGAGTCATGTAGCTGCAAACGGGGCAGAAAATCCCCACTTCGAAACCCGTCACTCACCCCACACACTTCTAATAATTCCAACGACTTCGCTAAATCTATTTACCGAAGTCCCACCAAAAGTCCCACAGCTAACATCTTCGCTTACCTCTTATTGACCTGCCCGGGCAAATTTGGTCCGATCTAACATTCACGCTGGACCAAATTTGCCCCGGGCAGACTCATTCTTTTCTTCATAATCCCACCCTTTCTCTCCACCGAGCCTTTCAATGCATTGACGTTGGTTCTTGGAATCATTTCCTATTCTGGTTCCCGACACGGGTCCAGTCCGAAAACAGTCATGGTTAGGGGATACACAGGTGGGGAGAGGGACCGTCGACAACCTTTCGCATGATGCCTTTCTACCGAAAAGAGTCACGGTGAGCTTGTGCAACCGGTCAACTGCGCGGCTTGCCGTCAAGGCTCGGTCAAGTTGAAGCGCGGCGCTGATCAAGGCGAAATGCGTGAAGGCCTGCGGAAAGTTCCCGAGCGCTTCGCCGCTTCCCCGATCTCTTCGGCGTACAGCCCCAGATGATTGGCGTGTCCCAGCATCCGTTCAAACAGCAGCCGGGCTTCCGTCAGCTTCGCGCGATCGACATGTCCCGCCCGGGTCAGCGCTTCCACCAGCCAAAACGAACACATGGTAAACGTGCCTTCTCCCCCTGTAAGCCCATCGGCTCCGGTCCCGCTGTCGTACCGATACACGAGGCCATCGGAGACCAATCCTCCCTCCTTCGGTGAGCGATTGATGGCGTGCAGCGTGCTCAACATGCGCGGATCGTTCGGAGCCATGAAAAACACCATCGGCATGAGGAGATTCGACGCGTCCAGCGAGTCGCCGTCGTAGTGCTGCACAAAGGCCTGGCGTTTCTGACTCCACCCCTTGGACATGATGTCTTCGTAAATTTGGTCCCGGACCCGCTGCCATCGGTCGCGATCGGCCGGAAACGACCGTTTATCGGCCAGGCGAATTCCCGGTCCATCGCCACCCAGCACATCAGTTTCGGAATAGACGAAATGACGCCGGCCTCCTCGCACCTCCCAGATGCCTTCGTCCGGCTGTTGCCAATTGTCACAGAGCCAATCCAGGCCGCGCCGGAGTACGGATCCAGACGTCATAGCTGATGGGCATGACGTGTTTGTTGTACAGATAGAGCGAATCGAGCGAGTTCCCCGAAAATATCGAGCTGCAATTGCGCATACGCGCCGTTGCCGATCCTGACGGGCCGGGAACCTCGATAGCCGTCCAGATGATCGAGAGTCTGCTCCGTGAGGTTGTGGCGGCCGTCGATTCCGTAGACGATCTGCAATGTGCCAACGGCCTTGACTTCACCGGCGCGCGCTTCCAGCCATTGCATGAAGGCTTGCGCTTCCTCCGTGAAGCCGATTCTCAACAAGCCATACAACGTAAAGGCGGCGTCGCGAATCCAGGTGTAGCGATAGTCCCAATTCCGTCCGCCGCCGATCGACTCGGGCAGGCTGCAGGTCGGCGAGGCGATAATCGCTCCGGTCGGTTCGAAGGTCATCAGTTTGAGCGTCAGCGCCGATCGGTACACCATTTCGCGCCAGCGGCCGGTATAGGTACATTTGGACAGCCATCGATGCCAGTACTCGACCGTGCGTTCGAAGACCTCCTGCGTTTCGGTGTTTGAGGGGGACCGGCGGCACTCCTCTCCGGCTTTCAAGGGGCGCAGGAGGAACACCGCCTCCTCGCCTTCCTGAAGCGCGAATGTCGCGTCGACGCTCTCGCCGTCGCAGGAGAGCGGGACGGCGCTCGCCAATCCCAGGTTCAGGACGGCCGACTCAAAGATGGCGCCATGTTCTTCGATCGATACGCGATGCGGCGCACGCGCATAATCGAAGGCCGGACGGCATCTCATGCGAAAGGTCAGCGCTCCCTCGCGTGACTTTGACGCGCCGAATCAATTGATCCTGCCAGGGCGATTCGCGAGGCAAGCCTACCGGCATGAAATCTATCAGTTCTCCGACACCGTCCGGCGAGAGAAAGCGGGTGACCAACACGTTGGTTTCCGGCCAATAGAACTGTTTCGCCCGGATGCCTTCCCCCTGGGGCGCGATCTCGAACCGGCCTCCCTTCTGGTCGTCCAAGATGGCGGCGAACACGCTCGGTGAATCGAAGAAGGAACGCAGAACCAATCGATCGAGCCGTTCATGCCGACGAGCGCCGCCGTCCGCATGTTGCCGATGATGCCGTAATTTTCAATGGGTTGGTACGCCATGGCTGGGCACTCCTTCTCACCCTTCTGATTATGCGGCCTTCGCGAACAAATGGCGCGGCGCGATCAGCTATAGGGGCTCCAGTGAGCCTGGGTTAATCGGTGGCTTCGACCGCGAGCGTTAATTCGTATTATCAAGAGTCTGCTTGTACAACTAGTCTTGGATGAGGGTCAGTCCGGCAAGATCATGTGTACTACTGCCCCGCTTAAAATGTGGACAGGCAGCTAAGCCAGTGCGGGTACAGGAAACCACTGAATTTATTCAAGACCCACCGCCGCTGAAGACAACAGAAGCTCTCTCACCAGAGGAATGAGCGAAGTGCACTTTGCTGTCCCCTGAGAAGTGAAGTCACGAAGACGGCTGGATTCTCAGTAGAATTGATGGTTAGCAATATTCGAGAAACTGTCTACAAATTAAGTGGGGCAGTACGGTTTATTCAACCTTCCACGAACCTACGCCTTCGATCCGAGCACAAGTTCAGTCGGATCGGACCGTTGCAGGATACGCCCCAATAATGAAGGGAGTCGACAGGAGCAAGATGGGCCAAGCAGCCGAGGTTGGGTCTGAGGGTAAAAAGTGGTGGCCCCCGATCTGTACCCTTTAACTGTGCGTAACC
>ERZ1370068.2965-contig-209_pt1 | contig 10997 bp, 18 predicted proteins | sample MGYA00561227_ERZ1370068 | MGnify/ENA primary metagenome ERZ1370068 (study PRJEB38410, sample SAMEA6850437) | metagenome | study: Metagenomic assessment of the ecological functions of the soil: analysis of the soil microbiota associated with the...
CGATCGGTCAGGAGATCGTGGAGACCGTGCGTCGCACCGGGGCCCGTGTCACCGGGCCCGTGCTGCTGCCCACCATCATCAACCGCTGGACGGTGCTGCGCTCGCCGCACGTCGACAAGACGTCGCGTGAGCAGTTCGAGATGCGCACGCACAAGCGGCTGCTCGACATCGCTCGATCCGACGCCCGCAGACCGTCGACTGCGCTGATGAAGCTCGACCTGCCCGTCGGGCGTGGACGTCGAGATCAAGCTCTAGAGACATCCAGGACGTACATGGCGAAAAGGAAGGATTGATCGGCCGCAAGGTCGGGCATGACCCAGGTGTTCGGGGACGACGGCAACCATGATCCCGGTCACGGTGATCAGGCCGGTCCCTGCACGGTGGTCGGGATCCGCACCGCGGCCGACAGTCACGGCTACGACGCGCTGCAGCTCGGCTTCGAAGCCGGCGCGCAAGAACGTGCCAAGGCCCATGGCCGGCGTCTTCCGCAAGAGGCCGAACGCTGGATCCGATGCGCATCGTGCGCGAGGATCCGGCTGGAGAAGTCCGAGACGCTGCAGGGCTACCAGGTGGGCCAGATCGTGACCGCGGCGCTCTTCACGGCGGGCGAGCTGGTGGACGTCGTCGGCGTGACCAAGGGCAAGGGCTTCCAGGGCGGCGTCAAGCGGCACGGCTGGTCCGGCGGCGACGCGACCCACGGCTCGATGTTCCATCGGGCGCCCGGCTCCATCGGCGCCTCGTCCGATCCCTCGCGCGTGTGGCCCGGCCACAAGCTGCCCGGGCGGATGGGCGGCGATCGCAGCGCACGGTGCTCAACCTGTCGCGTGGCCCGCGTGATGCGCCGAGCAGAACCTGCGTCCTGCTGCAGCGGCGCGGTGCCCGGGCCATACGGCGTCGCTCGTGATGCGTGCGCAAGAGCGATCAAGACAGACCAGGCAGCAGCAGCAGAAAGACGACGGACAAGAAGTAATGCCGACCGTACAGGTCCTCGACGCGCAAGGGCAAAGCAGGCCGAGCACGCTCGAGCTGTCGCCGGACGTCTTCGGCGTCGAGATCGAGCGCCCGCTGCTCCACCAGAGCGGTGGTGCGCGGAGCTGGCCGACCGTCGCGTGGGCACCCACGACACCAAGGGTCGCAGCGAGGTGTCCGGCGGCGGCCGCAAGCCGTGGAAGCAGAAGGGCACCGGCCGGGCGCGCCAGGGCTCGATCCGCGCCACCCAGTGGAAGGGCGGCGGCAAGCCCTTCGGCCCCACCCCGCGCAGCTACGACAAGGCGATGCCGCGGCGAGATGCGGCGTGAGCGCGCTGCGCGAGGCGCGTGGCCGCCAAGATCGCGGGCGACGAGCTCATGGTCGTCGATAGCGCTCGACCGCCGACGGCAAGACCAAGACGCTGGTCAGCCAGCCTCGGCGCAGCTCGGGTTGACAGGAGCTCCCACACTCGCTCGTGGTGGCGGCGACGATGGGCGACGGCCCTCTGAGATCCGCGCGCAACGTGCCGTGGCTGCACGGTGGAGAGCCCCGGTGCACGTCTCGGTCTACCAGCTGCTGCACGCGCGCCAGGTCGTGTTCGAGCGCGCGCGCCCTGATGGCGCTGCAGGAGGCGCTCGCGTCATGAGTCGCGATCCGCGTCAGGTTCTGCATCCGGCCGCTCATGACCGAGAAGAGCATGCGGCAGAAGGAAGAGCTGAACGCCGTCGCCTTCCAGGTCGCGGCCGGACGCCAACAAGGTGGAGATCCGCACCGGCGGTGGAGAGCGTCTTCAACGTCAAGGTGGCCGGCGGTCCGCACCGCGTCCTACGAGGGCAAGCTCGAAGCGCATGGGCAGCTTCCGAGGGGTCGGCGCCCGGACTGGAAGAAGGCCGTCGTCACGCTGCCGGCCGGCCACAAGATCGATCTGGTCGAGGGAGCCTGAGGCCATGGGAATCCGGCACGCTCAAGCCGACGTCGCCGGCCCGGCGCTACCTGACGCTACGTCACCAACGACGAGATCACCAAGAAGACGCCGGAGAAGAGCCTGCTCATGCCCAAGCGGCGGACCAACGGCCGCAACGTGTGCCGGGCGCATCACGGTGCCGCCATCGCGGCGGCGGCGCACAAGCGGATGCTGCCGACAGGTGGACTTCCGGCGCGAGAAGCTCGGGATTCCCGCGCGGGTGGCGGCGATCGAGTACGATCCGGGTCGCTCCGGCCCGCCTGGCGCTGCTCTACTATCGCGACGGCGAGAAGCGCTACATCATCGCGCCGCTCGGCCTCAAGGTCGGGCGACACCGTGATGTCGGGCCCGCAGGCGGACATCCTGCCGGGCAACGCGCTGCCCATCCGCAACATCCCGCTCGGCACGCTCGTGCACAACGTCGAGCTGCAGCCGGGGCGCGGGGCGCCAGATCTGCCGGAGCGCGGGCGCGCAGGCTCCAGCTGCTGGCCAAGGAAGGGCGACCGCGCCGACGCTCAAGCTGCCCTCCGGCGAAGTGCGGCACGGTGCCCGTCGAGTGCATGGCCACCGTGGGCCAGGTCGGCAATCTCGACCACGAGAACGTCTCCGTCGGCAAGGCCGGGCGCGTGCGCTGGAAGGGGTTCCGCCCGACCGTGCGCGGGCACCGTGATGAATCCCGTCGACCATCCCGATGGGCGGCGGCGAGGGCAAGGGCAAGGGCAACCATCCGATGACGCCGTGGGGCAAGCCGACCAAGGGCTACAAGACCCGGCGCGGCGCGCGCCCGTCCGACCGCTACATCGTGACGCGCCGGAAGAAGTAGGAGCCGCGCGATGGGACGCTCGCTGAAGAAGGGCCCGTACGTCGACGACGAAGCTGCACGAGCGCGATCGACGAGCTGAATCGCACGCGTCAGAAGAGGGTGCTCAAGACGTGGTCGCGGCGCTCCACGATCCCGCCGGAGTTCGTGGGCCACACCCTGGCCGTGCACAACGGCAGGAAGTTCATCCCGGTGTACGTCACCGAGAACATGGTCGGGCACCGGCTCGGCGAGTTCGCCCTCGACCCGCACCTTCAAGGCGCACGGCCAGGCCGAGAAGGCCTCCGCCTCGCCGACGGGGAAAGTCCTGAGGGCGATGCGGACCGCGGCCACGCGCGCGATTACGTCCGGGTGTCCGCGCGCAAGGCGCGCCTGGTCCTCGACCAGATCCGCGGCAAGCCGGTGGGCGAGGCCCTGGCCACCTCTGCGCTTCACCCGCAGCGCGGCGGCGCGGCTCATCGAGAAGGTGCTGCGCTCGGCGGTGGCCAACGCGGAGCACAACCACCAGGTGCGCAACCTCGACGACCTGCGGGTCGTCGACGCGACTGGCCGACGGCGGGCCCTCGCTGAAGCGCGTCTCAGCCGCGGGCCATGGGCCGGGCGTTCTTCATCAAGCACCGGACGAGCCATCTCACCATCGCGGTGAGCGACGAGATCGGCCGGCGACCGGACGGCCTGCGCCGCTGGCGCGGGGCATCCCGCCCCGACGGCGGACAAGGACTAGCGATGGGCCAGAAAACGCATCCGATCGGCTTCCGCCTCGGCTCCACGCGCACGTGGTGCGTCGCGGTGGTTCGCGACCAAGAGCTACGCGGCGCTGCTGCACGAGGACGTGAAGATCCGCCGGTTCATCAAGGATCAGCTCTACCACGCGGGCATCTCGCAGCATCGACATCGAGCGCTCGGCCAACCGCGCGCGCATCACGATCTTCACCGCGCGGCCCGGCATCATCATCGGCCGCAAGGGCTCCGAGGTCGAGAAGCTCAAGAACGAGCTGCAGATGCGCACCGGCAAGGAGGTCTACCTCAACATCGAGGAGGTCATCCATCCCGAGCTGGACGCGCAGCTGGTGGCCGGAGAACGTGGCGCTGCAGCTGCAGAAGCGCGTGGCGCTTCCGCCGGGCCATGAAGAAGGCGGTCACCTCCGCGCTGCGCCTGGGCGCCGACGGCATCCGGATCGCGCTGCGCGGGCCGGCTGGGCGGCGGCGAGATCGCGCGCCGCGAGTGGTATCGCGACGGGCGGGTGCCGCTTCACACGATCCGCGCCGACATCGACTACGGGCTGGCCACCGCCCACACCACGTACGGCGACCATCGGCGTGAAGGTGTGGATCTTCAAGGGCGAGGTGCTGCGCCCGGCCAGCACCGCCGGAGGCCTAGGGGCCGATCCGATGCTGATGCCCAAGCGCGTCAAGTACCGCAAGGCCCAGCGCGGGCCGCATGCAGGGCAAGGCCCAGCGCGGCTCGACGCTGGCCTTCGGCGAGTACGGCCTGAAGGCGCTGGAGCCCGGGTGGGTCACCAACCGCCAGATCGAGGCGGCCCGGGTGGCGCTCACCCGCAGCCTCGAAGCGCGGCGGCAAGGTGTGGATCCGGATCTTCCCGGACAAGCCGGTGACCAAGAAGCCGGCCGAGACGCGGATGGGCAAGGGCAAGGGCAATCCCGAGGAATGGGTGGCGGTGGTGAAGCCGGGACGCATCCTCTACGAGATGGAGGGCGTGACCGAGGACGTCGCCCGCGAGGCGTTCCGGCACGGCGGCCCAGAAGATCGGCATCGCGACGAAGTTCGTGACGCGCACGCGCACCCTGTGATCACGGAGCGAGCATGAAGGCGGCCAAGTGGCGTGACCTCTCGGAAGACGAAGTGAGCAGAAGGTCGCGCGAGCTCTCCGAGGAGGTGTTCAACCTCCGCTTCCAGCTGTCGATGGGCGTGGCCAAGAACCCGTCGCGGGTGGGCGAGGTCCGGCGCGACCTGGCCCGGGCCACGACCATCATCCGCGAGCGGGGCGGCTCGCCGGCGGCCGTCGCCGCGGCGGTCGCGCCGACGCCGGTCGTCGAGGCGCCCAAGCCGGCGGCCAAGGCCCGCCAGGGCGGCGAAGAAGCCGGCCAAGCGGGCGGCTAGAGGCCCCGGCGGCGGGCGGCGAAGCCGAACCGACGAAGAAAGCGAAGGGATAGACCGTGGGCGAGCGCAAGACGCGAGAGGGCGTCGTCGTGAGCGACGCCATGCAGAAGACGCGGGTGGTGCGGATCGAGCGGGTGTACCGCCATCCGCGCTACCAGCGCGTCATCGGCATGTCGAAGAAGCTGAAGGCGCACGACGAGGCCAACGCCAGCCACGTCGGGCGACCGGGTGCTCATCGAGGAGACGCGGCCGCTCTCGAAGGACAAGCGCTGGCGGATCCGCGAGATCCTGATCCGGGCTGAGCCCGGCATGATCCAGCCACCGCTCGATGCTCGACGTCGCCGACAACTCGGGCGCCAGAAGGTGCAGTGCATCCGGGTCATGGGCGGGCGCCAACAAGCGCTACGCCTCGCTGGGCGACACCGTCGATCGTCGCGGTCAAGGAGGCCGCGCCGGACGGGACCGTGAAGAAGGGCGAGGTGGCGCGCGCGGTGGTGGTGCGCACCGTCAAGGAGGTCCGCCGCCGCGACGGCTCCTACATCCGCTTCGACCGCAACGCGGTGGTGCTGATCAAGCCCGACGAGAACCCGGTGGGCACCCGCATCTTCGGGCCGGTGGCGCGCGAGCTGCGCGAGCGAGCAGTTCACCAAGATCATCTCGCTGGCACCCGAGGTCATCTGATGAGCGCAGGCGCATGCGCACGTGCGGCGGGGCGACACTGGTCGGTGGTGATCGCGGGCAGCGAGCGGGGCAAGCGCGGCAAGGTGCTGCGCGTGCTGACCGACAAGGGGCGGGTGGTCGTCGAGCGCGTCAACATGATCAAGAAGCACCAGCGGCCCACGCAGAAGCTGCGCCAGGGCGGCATCATCGAGCGCGAGGGGCCGCTGGCGCTGTCCAACGTGCTGCCGATCTGCGGCCGCTGCGACAAGCCCGTCCCGGACCGGCGTCCAAGCATGCTGGCCGACGGCCGCAAGGTCCCGCGTGTGCAAGCGGTGCGGCGAGATCGATCGACAAGGGTTAGACGACCATGGCCGAGCGCAGAGGCGGAACGCCCGCGCCCAAGGCGGCCCAGGCCGCCCAAGGCGCCGCGGCAAGCCAGCAGCGGCCCGGCGCGACAAGGGGCCCGGCGCCCGACGCCGCCGCGCGAAGACCAGGCCAAGGTGCACCGGGCGACGTCCCGCCGCGGCTGCAAGCGAGCACTTCACGCGGCACGGTGATCCCGGCCCTCATGAAGGAGCGCGGCTACACCAACCTGTGGCAGGTGCCGCGGCTGCACAAGATCGTGCATCAACATGGGCGTGGGCGAGGGGCGGGAGAACGCCAAGGTGATGGACTTCGCCACCGCCGATCTGCAGACTGATCGCCGGGTCAGAAGCCGGTGGTCACGCGGGCCAAGAAGTCGATCGCGAACTTCAAGCTGCGCGAGGGCGTGCCGATCGGGGCCAAGGTCACGCTGCGGCGGCGCGCGATGTACGAGTTCCTCGACCGGCTGATCAGCGTGCGCGCTGCCGCGCGTGCGCGACTTCCAGCGGGGTGCCGCCCAAGGGCTTCGACGGCCGCGGCAACTACGCGCTCGGGGCTGCGCGAGCAGCTGATCTTCCCGAGATCGTCTACGACAAGATCGACAAGGTGCGCGGTATGGACATCATCATCGTGACCACGGCGCCGACGGACGAGGAAGCGAAGGCGCTCCTCGCACATCTCGGCATGCCGTTCAGGGAGTCCCAGGCGCCATGGCCAAGACCTCGCTCATCATGAAGTCGCAGGCGAACACCGAAGTTCAGCGACGCGGGCGCTACCACCGCTGCCAGCTGTGCGGGCGGCCCCGCGGCTACCTGCGCAAGTTCCAGATGTGCCGCCTGTGCTTCCGGGAGCTCGCGCTCAAGGGCGAGGTGCCGGGCATCGTGAAGGCGAGCTGGTAGGCCATGCGATGACCGATCCGATCGCCGACCTGCTCACCCGCATCCGCAACGCCAGCAACGCCGAGCACGAGAAGGTGGACATCCCGTCCTCCAAGCTCAAGGTGCGGATCGCCGAGCTGCTCAAGGACGAGGGGTTCATCAAGAACTTCCGCGTGCTGGAGGACAGCAAGCAGGGCACGCTGCGCGTCGTATCTCAAGTACGGCGCCGGCAACGAGAAGATGATCTCGGGCCTGGTGCGCGTCTCCACGCCGGGCCGGCGCGTGTACGTGACCCACGACAAGATCCCGTCGATCCTGGCCGGCATGGGCGTGGCCGCTGCTGTCCACCTCCCGGGGCGTGTTCACCGACCGCGAGGCCCGCAAGCAGAAGGTCGGCGGCGAAGTCCTCGCCTACGTGTGGTAGGAGAGCCCATCATGTCGCGCATCGGCAAGCAAGCCGCATTCCCATTCCCCAGGGCGTGAAGGTCGCAGGTGGACCGGCGCGAGCGCGGTGCGGGCCGAGGGCCCCAAGGGCAAGCTCAGCCAGCCGGTCCCGGCCGGACTGATCGCCGCGCATCGCCGACGGCACGGTCGTGATCGAGCGCGCCAGCGACGAGCCGCAACGTGCGGGCGCTGCACGGCCTGACCCGCTCGCTCGTCGCCAACATGGTGCACCGGTGTGAAGGACGGCTTCGAGCGCAAGCTCGAGATCGTCGGCATCGGCTACCGGCGCGCAGATGCAGGGCAAGAACATCCAGCTGGCGCTCGGGCTACTCGCACCCGGTCATCTTCCCGCTGCCCGACGGGCATCACGGCGGAGGTCGACAAGCAGGTCGCCATCACCCTGCGCGGCGCCGACAAGGCGCTGCTGGGCCAGACGGCGGCCAAGCTGCGGGCGCTGCGCAAGCCCGATCCCTACAAGGGCAAGGGCATCAAGTACGCCGACGAGGTGCATCCGCCGCAAGGTCGGCAAGAAGGCGGGCGCGAAATGATCAGCGAAGCGATCGGTCGAGGGCCGCGCGACAAGCGGCACCACCGGCTGCGCGCGGCTGGGTCCGCGGGACTGCCGGCTCGGCCGCGGCTGGCGGTGTTCCGCAGCCTCAATCACATCTACGCCCAGGTCGTCGACGACGAGGCGGGCACGCACGCTGGTCGCGGTGGACAGCCGCGCGCAGGACTTCCGCGCACAAGCTCAAGACGCGGCGGCAACGTGGCGGCGGCCAAGGCTGGTGGGCGAGCTGCATGGCACAGCGGGCGAAGGCGCAGGGCATCGGGCGCGCGTGGTCTTCGATCGCGGCGGCTACCAGTACCACGGGCGGGTGAAGGCGCTGGCCGACGCGGCACGCGCCGGCGGACCTCGCGTTCTGAGGAGAGAACTGAGTGGCGGAAGCGACGGATCGATCGCCAGCGCGCTGGACTTGAACGATCGGGTGGTCTCCATCAACCGGGTGGCCAAGGTCGTCAAGGGCGGCCGGCGGTTCTCCTTCACGGCGCTGGTGGTGGTGGGCGACGGCCGCGGCCACGTCGGCGTCGGCCTCGGCAAGGCGCCACGAGGTGCCGGAGGCCGATCCGCAAGGCGGTCGAGCACGCCAAGAAGGATCTGATCTTCGTCGCCGCTCAAGGACACCACGATCCCCTGCGAGATCACCGGGCACTTCGGGGCGGCCCGCGTGTTCCTCGAAGCCGGCCGTCCCAGGGCACCGGCGTCATCGCCGGCGGGCGCCGTGCGTCCGGTGCTGGAGGCGGCGGGGGTGCAGGACATCCTGACCAAGACGCTGGGGACCAACAACCCGCACAACGTGCTCAAGGCGACCATCGACGCGCTCCGCGCGCATCAAGCGGCTGCAGGATCTGCACGCGGCCCGCCGGCGCGGCGGTGGACGGCAACCTGGCAGGAGGAGACGGCCGGTGCCGACAAGAAGCTTAGGGTCACGCTGGTGAAGAGCATCATCGGCCTCAGCCCCGAAGCAGGAGGCGACCGTGCAGGCGCTCGGGGCTGCGGCGCATGCGGCAGCACGGTGAGCCACGACGACACCGCCGCGATCCGCGGCGATGATCGCCAGAGGTGCCGCACGTGCTCAAGGTGAGCGCATGAGGCTTGAGGATCTGCGGCCGGCGCCGGGCCATCGACGCAAGCCGCAAGCGCGTCGGCCGCGGACCGGGCTCCGGCCACGGCAAGACCTCCGGCAAGGGGCCACAAGGGCCAGAAGGCCCGCTCGGGCGGCGGCAGTGCGCCCGGGGTTCGAGGGCGGCCAGATGCCGCTCTACCGGCGGCTGCCCAAGCGCGGCTTCCTGCCCTACGGCGGCAAGACCGAGTACGCCGTCGTGAACCTCAGCGACGCTGGCCGCCCGCTTCGCGCGCGGGCAGCGTGGTCGATCCCGACGGCCTGCTGCAGGCGCGGCCTGATCAAGCGAGTCCGACCGCGGGCGCGGTGAAGGTGCTGGGCGACGGCGAGGTGGCGCATGCGCCTCACGGTGCGCGTCCACGCGATCAGCGAGGTCGGCGCGGACGAAGATCGAGGGCCGCGGGCGGCCGGGTCGAGGTGCTGCCGACCACGGCGAAGGTGACCGCTTCGTGATCGAAGCCTGCAGAGCGTTCCAGAACATCTTCAAGATTCCGGAGCTCAAGCGCCGCGTCTCTGATCACGCTCGGTCCTGCTCGTCGCCTATCGGCTCGGGCGCCCACGTGCCCACCCCGGGCATCGACGGGCGCGCCCTCGCCCAGTTCTTCGACCAGGTGCAGGGCACGCTGCTCGGCATGGTGGACCTCTTCTCGGGCGGCAACCTCCGGCGCCTGCCGATGTTCGCGCTGGGCATCATGCCGTACATCTCGGCGTCGATCATCCTGCAGCTGCTCACCGTGGTCGATCCCGGCCCTGGAGCGGCTGGCCAAGGAGGGCGAGGCAGGGAAGAAGAAGATCACCCAGTACACCCGCTACGGCACCATCGTGCTGTCGCTGGTGCAGTCGTTCGGCATCGCCGATGGGCTCGAGGGCATGCGCAGCCCGACCGGGCGCCGCCATCGTGCCGATCCGGGCTGGGGCTTCCGGCTCCTCACCATGATCACGCTCACCACCGGGACCGCGCTGATCATGTGGCTGGGCGAGCAGATCTCCGAGAAGGGCATCGGCAACGGCATCTCGCTGATCATCTTCGCGGGCATCGTGGTGCGCCTGCCCTCGGCCATCGCCGTCCTCGTTACACGCTCATCACGGACCGGCGAGCTCAAGCTCGTTCGTCTTCGCTCGGCGCTGCTCGTCATGATGGTGGCGGTGACCGCGGCGGTCGTCGTGATGCAGGAGGGCAGCGCAAGATCCCGGTGCAGTACGCCAAGCGGGTGGTGGGCCGGCGCGTCTACGGGGGCAGTCCACCCACATCCCGCTGCGCATCAACACCGCCGGGCGTGCATCCCGGTCATCTTCGCGTCCTCGCTGATCCTGTTCCCGGCCACCCTCACGCGCTTCATCGCCACCCGCTGGATGCAGATCGGTCGCCGACGCGCTGTCGCCCGGGCACATGACCTACACCGTGCTGTACATGCGGGCTCATCGTCTTCTTCGCCTACTTCTACACCGCGATCGTCTTCAACCCCAGTCGATCTCGCCGACAACATGAAGAAGTACGGCGGGCTTCATCCCCGGCGTGCGGCCGGGCAAGAAGACCGCCGAGTACATCGACCGACGTGCTGACCCGCATCACCCTGCCGGGCGCCATGTTCCTGGCCGTCATCTCGGTGCTGCCCGACTTGCTCATCCGCTGGTTCAACGTGCCGTTCTACTTCGGCGGGACCAGCCTGCTCGATCGTGGTCGGCGTGGCGCTGGACACCGTGCGGCAGATGGAGTCCCACCTGCTCATGCGCAACTACGAAGGCTTCCTCAAGCGGTCCAAGACGCGCTCGGGCGCTTCGCCCGAGGAGCTGACGGGTGCGGTGATCTTTCTCGGCCCCCGGCGCCGGCAAGGGCACCCAGGCGCGCGAGCCTGGCCGCGCGAGTGGGGCGTGCCGCAGGTCGCCACCGGCGGAGATGCTGCGCGAGGCGGTGGCGGCCGGCACGCCGCTCGGCCGCGAGGCCAAGCGCATCATGGACACGGGCGGCGCTGGTGCCCGACGACGTGATGATCGGGCTCGTCGCCGAGCGGCTGCGCCAGCCCGACGCCGCGCGGCGGCTTCATCCTCGACGGCTTCCCGCGCACGATCGCCCAGGCCGAGGCCCTGACCGCCT
>ERZ1370068.3095-contig-2216_pt1 | contig 10981 bp, 14 predicted proteins | sample MGYA00561227_ERZ1370068 | MGnify/ENA primary metagenome ERZ1370068 (study PRJEB38410, sample SAMEA6850437) | metagenome | study: Metagenomic assessment of the ecological functions of the soil: analysis of the soil microbiota associated with the...
TGCGAGGGAAGCGGCGGCGATGCCTTTCCCCAGTGAGGAAACTACGCCGCCTGTTACGAAAACATACTTTGCCATTTACCTGAGGCGTGTAGGAATGGAGCAGTTTACACGAAAACTCAAATTGCAACCCGGAACTCGGCCGCGGTTTTCGCGCGCACGTCCTCGAGCTTCACGCCCGGGTGCAACTCCTTCAGCACCAGTCCCTTTGCCGGCTCCACCTCGAACACGCACAGGTCGGTGATGATCATGTTGACCACGCCCTTGCCGGTGATCGGCAGCGAGCAGCGCTTCAGCACCTTCGAGGCGCCGTCCTTCGAGGTGTGCTCCATCAGCACCACGACCCGCTTGCACGCCCGAGACGAGGTCCATCGCGCCGCCCGGGCCCTTCACCATCTTGCCCGGGCACCATCCAGTTGGCGAGGTCGCCGTTCTCCGCCACCTCGAGGCCGCCGAGGATGGAGAGGTCGACGTGGCCGCCGCGGATCATGGCGAAGGAGTCGGCGCTGGAGAAGAAGCTCGAGCCCGGGATGCGTGGTGACGGTCTGCTTGCCGGCGTTGATGAGGTCCGGATCGACCTGGCTCTCCGGCCGGGAACGGGCCGATGCCGAGCAGGCCGTTCTCCGACTGCAGCGTGACGTTGATGCCGGCCGGGATGTAGTTGGCGACCAGCGTCGGGATGCCGATGCCGAGGTTGACGTAGTAGCCGTCGCGCAGCTCCTGCGCCGCGCGCTTCGCCATCAGCTCGCGGATCGGCGAGTCCTTCTTCGCCGGTCGCGCCCGGCGAGCGTGCGGAACTCGATGCGCTTCTCGTAACTTCGCGCCCTGGATGATGCGGTCGACGTAGATGCCCGGCGTGTGGATCTGGTCGGGATCGAGCTCGCCCACCTCGACCAGCTGCTCGACCTCGGCCACCGTGACCTTGCCGCAGGTGGCGATCATCGGGTTGAAGTTGCGCGAGGTCTTGCGGTAGATCGAGGTTGCCCGACTTGTCGCCCTTCCAGGCCTTGACCATGGCGAGGTCGGCGCTGGATGCCCTCCTCGAGCACGTACTCCTTGCCGTCGAAGGTCTTGGTCTCCTTGCCCTCGGCGAGCTTGGTCCCGGCCGCGGTGCGCGTGTAGAAGCCCGGGATGCCGGCGCCGCCGGCGCGCAGCTTCTCCGCGAGCGTTCCCTGCGGCGTCAGCTGCAGGTCGAGCTCGCCCGCGAGCACCTGGCGCTCGAACTCCTTGTTCTCGCCGACGTACGAGGCGATCACCTTCTTCACCTGGCGGGTCTTGAGCAGCAGGCCCATGCCGAAATCGTCCACGCCGGCGTTGTTGCCGACGATGGTGAGGCCCTTGACGCTCGCTCTCGACCAGCGCCTGGATGAGATTCTCGGGGATGCCGCACAGCCCGAAGCCGCCCGCGGCGACGAACATGTTGTCGCGCAGCAGTCCCTGCAGGGCGGCAGCGGCGTCTGGATAGACCTTTTTCATTGGCGTCCTTTGCTCATCAGGTTCCGGATGTTCTCCGGGATACGCATCGGCCTTCTGCTTCTCCATGTCGATGAACACGACCGTCGCCGCGCCATCGGCATAGACCTCGTTCTTCAGCACCAGATCGTAGTACGTCGCCAGGCTCGACCCCCGGCGCGTCGGCATACATCTTCACTTCGACCGTGCCGGGATAGTTGATCGGCTTCTTGAAGTTGCACGAGGCGTTGACGATGACGATGCCGGTCGTGCCCCAGGCCTCGCCGCGCGGCAGCAGCGCCTCGAACCAGCCGATGCGCGTCTGCTCCATGTAGCGGAAGTAGACCGTGTTGTTGACGTGCCCCATCGCGTCCATGTCGCCCCAGCGGACGGGGATGTGACTCGACGTGGACCAGTTTTCTCTCGGTCATGGAAGCGGCAAATTATAATTGTCGCGATGCCGCGCGAATCGATGCAGTACGACGTGGTGGTGGTCGGCGGCCGGTCCCGCCGGGCTCGCCGCGGCGATTCGCGTCGAAGCAGCTCGCCGCCGACGTCTCGGTGTGCGTGATCGAGAAAGGCTCCGAGGTCGGCGCGCACATCCTCTCCGGCGCGGTCATGGACCCGCGCGCGCTCGACGAGCTGATTCCCGACTGGAAGGCCAAGGGCGCGCCGCTCAATACGCCGGTGAGCGCGAGACCGCTTTCTTGTTTCTGACGGAGAAGTCGTCTTTCAGAACGCCCAACTTCCTGCTCCCCGCCTGCTTTCAGAATCACGGCAACTACGTGGTCAGCCTGGCGAACGTCGACGCGCTGGCTCGGCCAGCAGGCCGAGGCGCTGGGCGTCGAGATCTTTCCCGGCTTCGCCGCCACCGAGGTTCTCTACGACGACGAGGACAGCATCAAAGGCGTCGCCACCGGCGACATGGGCATCAACAAGAAGGGCGAGAAGACCGATCGCATACCAGCCCGGCATGGAGCTGCACGGCAAGTACACCTTCTTCGCCGAGGGCTGCCGCGGCCAGCTCGGCCGGCAGCTCGAAGAGCGAGCTTCAAGCTGCGCGAAGGCATCGACCCGCAGGTCTACGGCATCGGCCTGAAGGAGCTCTGGGACGTGAAGCCGGAGAAGCACCAGGCCGGGCTCGTCGTGCACACCGCGGGCTGGCCGCTCGACAGCCGACACCTACGGCGGCTCGTTCCTCTACCACCAGGAGAACAACCAGGTCGCGGTCGGCTTACGTCGTCGGCCTCGGCTACTCGAACCCCTACCTGTCCCCTTACGAGGAATTCCAGCGCTTCAAGACGCCATCCGGCGATCCGGAGTTTCTCGAAGGCGGCAAGCGCGTCGCCTACGGCGCGCGCGCGATCGCCGCCGGCGGCCTGCAGTCGCTGCCCGAAGCTCGTCTTCCCCGGCGGCGCGCTGATCGGCGACGACGCCGGCTTCCTCAACGCCTCGCGCATCAAGGGCAGCCACTGCGGCGATCAAGTCCGGCATGCTCGCCGCCGAAGCCGCGGTCGCGGCGCTGCAAGCCGGCCGCGCCGGCGACGAGCTCGCCGCGCTATCCCGGAGCCTTCCGCGCGAGCTGGCTCTACGACGAGCTCCACAAGGCGCGCAACTTCAAGCCGTGGATGTCGAAGGGCCTGTATACTCGGCACGCTGATGGTCGGCATCGACCAGGTCGTCTTCCGCGGCAAGGCGCCGTGGACCCTGCATCACGATCATGCCGACCACGAAACGCTGAGTCAGAAAGCCGAGTGCACAGACCGATTCAGTATCCGAAGCCCGACGGCGTCCTCACCTTCGACCGGCTGCACCGACCTGTCCTTCTCGAACACCAACCACGGCGAAGACCAGCCGGCGCACCTGACGCTGAAGGATGCGTCGGTTCCGGTCAAGCGTCAATCTGGAGAAATACGCGGGTCCGGAGCAGCCGCTACTGCCCCGCCGGCGTCTACGAGTTCGTCGATACTGGATACCAAGCCGCGGCTGCAGATCAACGCGCAGAACTGCGTGCACTGCAAGACCTGCGACATCAAGGATCCCGACGCAGAACATCGTCTGGGTCGCGCCCGAGGGCGGCGGCGGGCCGAACTATCCGAACATGTGACCATGACGGCTTCAACAGCTTTGCCTCGGATTCTATCCCTTCTACCTCGGCGAGCATTCGAACCGCACCATCCGCCGGCTGCACTTCATCGGCACCATCGCTCGGCCTGTTCTGTCGTCCTGCACGCGTTCTCGACGCTGAACTTCTGGTGGCTGCTGCGTCGGGCATCGTCAGGGCTACGCTCTGGCCTGGGTCAGGCCACTTCTTCTTCGAGCACAACCAGCCCGGCGACCTTCAAGCATCCCGCTGCTACAGCTTCATGGGCGACTGGGTGATGTGGAAAGAGATCCCTCGACCGGGAAGATCAAGTTCGATTGCCGGAGCAAGGTGCCCCGCACCCCCTGCCGAGGACCTGACCGAGTCCTTCGAGCCACATCGTCGGGCAGTCGGTGACGCTGCGCGCGCTGCGCGGCGCGACGACCATCGAGATCGAGGCACGCCTGCCTGAGCGGCCTGGTCCGCCGGAGTCGCGCCACAACCGGCTGGCTCGGCGGCGCGATTCCGCATCACTCAGCGCGAGTACCTCAGAGCGCCTGACCACCGGTGGACTTCTCGCGCGACGTGGCGCTCGCCGCCGACGCTGATGCTGGGCGGGCGGGAGGTGCTGATCCGGCGTGGCGCGCGCTACGTGCAGCGACGCAGAAGACCGGGCGCCTGCAGAGTTCGCGCTGGTGATCGCCGACGCCTGGCAACGGGCCGCGGCGTCGGGATCCGCAGGATGATGGAGAAGCTGATCGGGGTGGCGCGCAGCCGCGGCCTGACGGCGCATCGCACGGCGACGTGCTCTCGACCAACCAGGCCGATGCTGGCGTTCTGCCGCAAGCTTGGCTTCGTCAGCCGCAATCCCGGCGACGCGACCGTAGTAAAGTCCTGGGTATCGACCAGCTAACCGAGCAGCCGGCGCACCGCCTCCGGCCGGGGCGCGGCGCGGCGACGCCGAAACCAGTGGTGGAAAGCGCGCGGCGGCGTTGCCATAGCGCTGCAGCGCCCCGGCGATCAGGTCATCCTGCGGCCAGCCGCCAGCGCTGGCACCCGCAGAAACGGTCGCCGGCGCCGGTGGCATCGACCGCCTGAACTTTCATGCCGGAGATCCTTGTACGCGTTCGCCCGTCGCTCATCAGGACGCCTCCGGCGCCGAGCGGGGAGCACGTTGCGCGTCTCTCTACAGGCCGTGCGCCCAGTCAGATTCGCCTCCTCGTCCTCGCGCCCGCTCAGCGCAGCGCGCGTCATTGACTCGGAAAAAATAGTCGGCGAGCGCGGCCGCCCGCCCCATCGCTTCCCGCCCGCGCCGCCTCGATCGTCCACAGCCGCAGGCTGGGTTGGAATCGAAGCTCACTGCGGCGCCCGCCGCGCGCCTCGCCGGCGAACGCCCCGAGCACCGCGTCGTGCGCGCTGACCGAAATCCCGCCATGCTGATGCCGGAGGCGTGAACGAAGCGCGCCTCGCGGATGAGCGTGAGCGGCAAGTCGGCCGGCGCCATGCGGCTCGCCGCCGAGCCGCACGCAGGTAGCTGAAGATGTGGCCTTCCGGGACCGTGCGAGATGAGTAGATACGGTATGTGCCGCAGGGTCCTCTGTACGCGGAGGCGTCCGCGCCCTCCTCCGCCCACAGACGCCGGAACATGGCGCCGAACTCGTCAACGCACAGGCGTGTAGTAGGCAACCCGGGCGCTACCAGCGCGCCGCCGCGATCGCCGCATTGGACGAGTCGCCGCCGTATCCTGCTGGTAGACGAGGTTCGCCCGGCCGTGTCTGGTTGAACTCCAGCAGCGGCTCGCCGATGCTGAGAGGTCAGACCGCTTCACGCCCCGAGGAACGCAGCCGCGTGCTGCCACCGCCGCGCGCCGGCTTCCTTGAGCTACCGGGGGAACGATCGCGTTGCCCACGCCGACCAGCGGGCGCCGGCAGCGAGTACGCGTCCATGTTCTCCGCGTCAGTCCGCCCGTCGGACACAGCAGGATCTCCGGGTACACGGCATGGATCGCCACGATCGGCGGTCCCGCCGCTCAGCCGAGGAAAAAGCTTCGATGTCAGCGCCTTCCGCCTGCAGATTTCAGTCAGCGATAGCCATCGCCACCCGAGCGCGGCGCAGCCCGCCGCGCCAGGCCCCATGGGCAAGTCCGGGAACGATAGCCCGGGCGACACGGTATAGCGCCGGCATCGATGCAGCACCGCGCCTGTTCGCTATCGAGCACTGTGCCCGCGCCTACCAGACGGCGCGCCGGGCGCCTGTGCAGGTCTCACCACCAGTTCCACCGCGCCCGGCGTGGTCAACGTGATCTCGATAGCGCGAGAGCCGGCCTCGACAAGGCAATCCGCAGCGAGCGCGGTGATCCAGCTCGGGGCTATCAGGCGCAATACCGGGACGATGCGCGCGGCCACCAGCTGGTCGCGAATGTCCTTCGGCGCAGCCAAGGTCAACTCAGGCGGCGAGGAACTGCTCGTCGGACAGAGCCATCGACCCCGCGCGCGCCCTTGACGACGGTGTCGCGCAGGCCCGGCGCCTGCGACGAGCACGTGCTCGGCGAAGAAGCGCGCGGTGGCGATCTTCGCCTGCGTAGAACGACTTGCGTCGCCAGCCCCTTGCTGCAGCTTCTTCTCGGCGATCAGACGCGGCGCGCGCCATCTGCCAGCCGCCGGCGACGATGCCCATCAGCTTGAGGAATGGGACACGCGCCGGCGAAAGGCCGCGTGTCGGATCCTTGCTGGCGGCGACGATGAAGTCGACGCAGTCGGCGACCGCCTGCGCGCCGGCCGACAGGCTTCGCACGCCTGGACGATCGGCATTGAGGCAGACAGTTCGGCGTCGAACGTCTTCAGCACTGCCGAGCCAGCGCCTTGGCGGTGACGCCGCCGTCGCGGCGCGATCTTGCGGCCGACCGAGGTCCATCGCCTGGATGCCGGTGGTGCCTTCGTAGATGGTGGTGATGCGCGCGTCGCGCAGGTGCTGCGCGGCGCCGGTCTCCTCGATGAAGCCCATGCCGCCGTGCACCTGCACGCCGAGCGACGCGACGTCGATGCCGGTCTCGGTGCGACCAGCCCTTCACCACCGGGATCATCAGGTCGACGAACGCCTGGCTGCGCTTCTTGTCCTGTCGGTCTTGTGCGCGCGAAGTCCATCGCGGCGGCGACGACGTAGGCCAGCGCGCGCATCGCCTCGGTCTGCGACTTCATCAGCATCAGCATGCGCCGCACGTCCGGGTGGCGGATGATCGGCACGGTCTTGCCGCCTTCGACCAGGTCGCTTGCCCTGCAGGCGCTCCTTCGCGTACGCCAGCGCGCGCTGGAAGGCGCGCTCGGCGATCGCCACGCCCTCGAGGCCGACGCTGAAGCGCGCGGCGTTCATCATGATGAACATGTACTCGAGGCCGCGTGTTCTCCTCGCCGACCAGGTAGCCGACGCGCCTTGTCGAACACCATCACCGCGGTCGGGCTGGCGTGGATGCCGAGCTTGTGCTCGATCGAGGCGCAGCTGCGCGTCGTTGCGCTCGCCCGAGCGTGCCGTCGGCTTCACCAGGAACTTGGGCACCACGAACAGCGAGATGCCCTTGCACGCCCTCGGGCGCGTCCGGCGTGCGCGCCAGCACCAGGTGCACGATGTTCTCGGCCAGGTCGTGCTCGCCGTAGGTGATGAAGATCTTCTGCCCGGAGATCAGGTAGTGGTCGCCGTGCGGCGTCGGCGCTTGCGTGCGCACCAGCGCCAGGTCGCGAGCCCGGCCTGCGGCTCGGTCAGGTTCATGGTCCCGGTCCAGGTGCCCGCGACCATCTTGCCGCAGGTAGGCCTTCTTCAGCGCGTCCGAGCCGCACAGCACGCAGCGCGTGGATCGCGCCCTGGGTCAGCAGCGGGCAGAGCGAGAAGCGACATGTTCGACGCTGGTCCAGCATCTCCTCGACCGCGGTGGCGACGAGCTTCGGCAGGCCCTGGCCGCCCCATTCCGCGCCGAACGGCAGCGCGCCCCAGCCCGCCTCCACGATACTGCCGGTAGGCCTGCTTGAAACCCTTCGGCGTGCGTGACCGCTGCCGTCGCGTCCAGTATCGAGCCTTCCTGGTCACCTGAATAGTTCAATTGGATCAAGCACTTCAGAGGCGAACTTCGAGGCTTCCTCGAGGATGCGCGTCGACCGTGTCCGGCGTCGCATCCTCGTAGCCGGGAAGCTTCGCGACCTCCGCCAGACCCGCCAGCTCGTTGCAGCACGAACCGCATGTCCTTCAGCGGGGCGACGATAGCCTCATTTCTTCAGCTCCTCGACCAGCTGCGGGCACGAGCTGGAACAGGTCGCCGACGATGCCGTAGTCGGCGACCTGGAAGATCGGCGCCTCCTCGTCCTTGTTGATCGCGACGATCACCCGGCTGTCCTTCATGCCGGCCAGGTGCTGGATCGCGCCCGAGATGCCGACCGCGATGTAGCAGCTCCGGCGCGACGATCTTGCCGGTCTGCCCCACCTGCCAGTCGTTCGGCACGAAGCCCGCATCGACCGCGGCGCGCGAGGCGCCCATCGCCGCGCTCGAGCTTGTCGGCGAGCGGCTCGAGGATCTTGAAGTTCTCGCCGCTGAGCCATGCCGCGGCCGCCCGAGACGATGATCTTCGCCGCGGTCAGCTCCGGCCGCTCCGATTTCGAGACTCTCGCGGCCGACGAAGCTCGGACAGCCCGCTGATCGCTGGCGGCGCGGAACGGTTCTCGATCGACGCGATTCCGCCGGTGGCGGCGACCGCATCGAAAGCCGGTCGTGCGCACCGTGATCGACCTTGATCGCGATCCTTCGACTTCACCGTCGCGAGCGCGTTGCCGGCGTAGATCGGCCGCACGAAGGTGTCGGCGACTCGACCGCGATGATGTCGGAGATCTGCTGCGACGTCGAGCAGCGCCGGCGACCCGCGGCATGACGTTCTTGCCGTTCGAGGTCGCACGGCGCGAGCACGTGCGCAGTAGCTCTTCGCGATCGACCCGCCACCAGCGCGGCGGCGTTCTCGGCAAGCTAGTCCGCCAGCTGCGGCGCATCGGCGACGCAGCACCTTCGTCACGCCCGGCGATCTGGCCCGCGGCCTTGCGCCGCCTCGCCCGCGCTGGTGGCCGGCGACCAGCACGTGCATCGTCGCCGCCGATCTTCTGCGCCGCAGCGACGGCGTTGAGCGTCGCCTTGCTTGACTGTCGTGTTGTCGTGCTCGGCGATGACCAGGACGGCCATCAGATGACCTTCGCTTCGTTGCGCAGCTTGTCGACCAGCGCCTTCGCGTCGGCGACCTTCGCTCCCGCCTTGCGCTTCGCCGGCTCGACGACCTTCAGCGTCGCTCAGTCGTGGAGCGACGTCCACGCCGAGCGCCTCGGGCTTCAGCGTCTCGAGCGGCTTCTTCTTCGCCTTCATGATGTTCGGCAGCGTGACGTAGCGCGGCTCGTTCAGGCGCAGGTCGGTGGTGACGACCGCCGGCAGCTTGATCGAGATCGTCTCGAGGCCGCCGTCGACTTCGCGCGTGACCTGCGCCTCGTCGCCTGTCGAGCTCGACCTTCGACGCAAACGTCGCCTGCGGCCAGCCGAGCAGCGCCGCGAGCATCTGGCCGGTCTGGTTGCAGGTCGTCGTCGATCGCCTGCTTGCCCAGGATCACGAGGCCGCGGCTCTTCCTTCTCGACGAGCGCCTTCAGCAGCTTCGCCACCGCGAGCGGCTGCAGCTCCGCGTCGGTCTCGACCAGGATCGCGCGGTCGGCGCCGATCGCGCAGCGCCGTGCGCAGCGTCTCCTGGCACGGCCTGCACGCCGCAGGAGACCGCGATGATCTCGGTCGCGCGCCCGTCTTCCTTCAGCCGCACCGCCTCTTCGACCGCGATCTCGTCGAAGGGATTCATCGACATCTTGACGTTGGCGGTCTCGACGCCGAGTGCCAGCCGGCCCTGACGCCGCCAGCGGTGTGAAATCGATGCACGCTCGGCATGACAAGGACTTTCATGGGGAGGTAACCGAAGGAAGTTGCCGGCGGAGTTGAAAAAGAGCGCCGGATTATAGCGCAGCATGCGGAAATTCCACGCCGACTGTTTGCCCGACCGACCTGCGGGCGAAAGCCATCGCTGCCTGGCTCGTGACCCGCGGGTCAGAGCCGCTCTGCGTGGACGGCGTTGCGCGGCGTCTTTGCGACTCGTCGCGCCTCCCAGCGACGCCGAACAGCCACAGTCACCTGCAACCATCTCAGGCCGCATGCCCGGCGAGGAAGGACACTTCCTCATCAACCCGTCACGGCTATGCCTACAGAGAGTGCCTCCAGCCTCGTGAAATCGGCTTCGGCAGCAGGGTGGTGCAGGACTTCAGCGCAGCTGCGGCGTCGCCTCGCGGGCTTTGCGTGATCTGGCGCGGTTTAAAAGCGCTCCCGATATTGATTGTGAATCGCCGCGCTCGCCACCAGCGTGGCGGTCTCAACGCTAATGCGGCCTGCCATGACTGCGCGAGCAATCATTCTTCCGGCAACCCTCAGCTCTTGCCAGCCCGGCCCGGCGATCGGCGCAGGACGGGCGAAGCGTTTGATACCTGATATGGGCGAAGGTTCGGCGATGATTCTGCGCAACCACGGTTGCTCACCGCCAGCACGCACCGTCTGCGTGCGTTCGTCTCACCATGCACTGGCTGAAGAGCGTACAAACACAACGATGGCAATGGCCTGCAATACTGAACTCAACCACCCTTCCCCGAAACCGTCCGGTCAGGCGTCAGCCGCTACAAGCCGGCTTCGCGCCATAACATTACCGACTCAGGCCAGCCGGCAGTGCTGCGCATCTTTGGACCGGCGCGATCTTCTGCCCTCGGTAAGTCAGCTCAAGGGATGCAGGCACAGTCAGAAATTTTAGCCGGACACATCAACCAAGAAGCGGATGATCGCGGAAAGCGGCGTCGTCCTCGACACCAGCGCACAGCTTCAGCCCGATCCCACCAGACCGGCCAGCAGCATGGGCAGGCCGAACAAATACAATTCGACCGTTTTTTACCGTGACTGCTCCGCCAAAAGTGGCGAGGCAAGCTGATTCAGCGCTGCAGCGACCATCTGGTTGAAGCTGCGCTGAACAATCCTTCGACACCCGCAACCAGCGCAAAATCGTGACGACGATCCCACGACCCAGTCAGCCCGCCCAGCACTCCATTGAAACCCCGATGCCCGCATACGACGCGCGAGATCCGCCTGTACCGGCAGATACCGGTCGCGTAAAGGCGTACGCGCTGTACAACACCAGTAGCACGCCGATTGCGGGACGCATTTTTGCCGGCTCATTCCAGGCGAGCAACAGTGCGCCGATTGGTGCGCCGGCAACGCCACCGATGATGAAAGAACCAGCCTGCTCCAACTCAACGATGCCGTAGCTTCCACCGCGTAGCCCACCGTCAACAGGCTATAACCGACGATCAGGATCGCGATCGACCGGCAGGAGGATAGGCAATACGTAACT
>ERZ1370068.2094-contig-1256_pt1 | contig 10963 bp, 13 predicted proteins | sample MGYA00561227_ERZ1370068 | MGnify/ENA primary metagenome ERZ1370068 (study PRJEB38410, sample SAMEA6850437) | metagenome | study: Metagenomic assessment of the ecological functions of the soil: analysis of the soil microbiota associated with the...
TCTGACCCAGTCGTCGATGTCGCGGTAAAGGTCGATGGTGAGGATTGCCGGGGTGTGGAGGCCGCCTGCGCTGGCGGACAAGATCAGCGTCTGGCCGCCCGCGAGCACCTCCGTGCCCCTCGTGCGAGCCACGAGCAGGCGCAGGGCCTTTCCCTGGACGCTCGCTCGCTGGCGAGCGTATTCGACCTCCCTCGGCGGCATGCGCAGCTATTCAGTTCAGAAACCCCTGCTCAGGTCGGTAAGAATCAGACCGCTACCAACCGGTTCGCGAAGCGAGGAGGCTCCTGAAAGACGTTCTTGATCGCTCCCGGGCGATTTCGTTCGCCCGAGGTTTCGAGATCCCGACCCAACCGGTTGTCGTCCGGCGGCTCGATCGGCGTCAGTGGCGCTTGTGGCCTGCGAGATCGTTCGGCTGGTGCGCAGGAGGAAGCTGGAAGCGCTTGACCAGCGCCGCCGTCGCGATGCGGTCCGGATCGCGCTCGGCGGTGGCGCCAGGGCGTGTCCGGTATCGGTCGATCCGTCGGTAGCCGCGAGGATCCGGGCGCGCCGCCAGGGTCGAAGCGCCGGCGTGGCAAGGCGTTGAGGCCCCGGCGTATCGACGACCTGGCCTCACCGCGGTGGCGCTGCAGCCGTCGGCGGATTCGGGCCTGGGCCGTGGCGGTCTTCGAGCCGGACAGAGTTCTGGCGGTAGGACCTGTTGACGTCGGCGAGATTGCCGAGCACGTTCCAGCACTCCTGGCAGGAATTGCTGGAGCCTGATCCACCTCGAGCCCCAACCGAGGCGTTCGGAGTCGTAGAGCTGGAGCAACTCGCCGTGGAGCTTGCGCGCGTCTTGGGGTGGGCTCACGGGCCTCGAGGGCGTCCGATGCGGCGAGGATCGACACCTCGGCCCTCCGCAGGCGTTCGACCTGTCGCTTGCCGGTCTTCCCTTTCGAGAAGTCACGATAGGCCCGGTTCGCAAGGTCAGAAGAGGGCCATGGTGGAAGACTGGATCGTCTGGACTCGACTCAGGTAGGCGTTGACCGCGTCACGGTTGCTTCGACTTCGCCTGACGAACCGCAGCCGGTGACGACCAGGACCGCGGAGGAGGACGGAACAGCCAGAGCGCTCGGCGCAACGCTTAGGCTACTTGAGAGGACGACGGTGGACACGCTGCCGTCTCCCATGATGGAAGACGAGCTTGACGAGGCCCTTGTCGGGAGGCGAACCAGCTCGTGCGTGTCCCGCTCCCGAACCTGAAGCGGCTGGCTCAACGAGGCCCGCACGACGAGGGCGTCAGAACGTCCCCTCGGGAACCTTCACCTTCTGGATGCCCATCACCTTCGACAGGCTGTTGACCCCGAACGTCGAGAAGTCACGGCTGGGATTCTTCGAGCCCCAAACCTGCCTCGGGCGCCGGGTACGCGGTCAGGAGCGGGTTAAGCCGAAGGCCATCAGGTCGAACGGGGTGAAGAAATGGCGGCGCTGTGCCGGCCGGCACGACTTCGGGCCAAAGAGCCGGGAACCTGATCGGCGGTTGCCGCCTTCGTCAGCCCCAGATGTTGGTGACGCCGTCGGTCCGCGTCGAGAAGCCGTAGCTGCCCGCGACTTTGATGCTGGCCCGCTGACGTGCTGGAACGTGAAGCCGGGCGGAGTTGTTGACCACCTCGTCGATCGTCGCAACCTGGATCGACGGCTTCGATCCACTTCGTGTTCGTCCAGCGGTACTTGAGCTTCAGCCCCTTTGTGAACGGGAAGTATGGCGTCCACGCGGCGCAGGCTTCGGCGTCTGGTTCGTGGCCTGCAGTTCCGACGTGGTGATCGGGGCATCGCTGCCGCCGGCGTGCTCGAGAGGTCATCTTCACCGGCCCGACGCCGAGAGACCCCACCACGCCGTCCGCACGCCGCTCCCGTAGAGTCGCCGAGCGCGCACCCGCCTGGGGTCGCCTCGGTCGCGGACACTTCGCGGCCATGACGCCGCTCGGGGAATGCAGGAACCGTTACGGCCTCCGTGCCCTGGTACGTCGACGTGCTCGAGACGTCGTTCTGCGCGCCACCGGTTCCCTGCCAGCTCGTGCCCTCAGGAGCGGCTCGGCGAGCACCGGGCTGCGGCTGCTCCCAGATGAAAGTGGTACATCGTGCTCGCGAGGCTGTTGTTGCAGCCGCCGATCTGCCAGGCGAGAGGATCGGGAAAGTCCGGGCGGAGGCGAGGTTGCTCGCCCAGCCGGTGTTGACGAGACCGGCGGTCGTCTCCTGGAACGCCATGTCGCCGAAGCTCGGTGGCGCATCACCGGAGTTGCCCTGATCTTTGGTCGTCCACGTGAGCGTGAAGTTCTTGCCCTTTCTGGTCCTTCGACGGCCTGACTGCTTTCTGTCGGCGACCTGGTTGTAGACGCTGTCCGTCCACTGGTAGTCCAGGTCGCGTCGGCCCGGGTGCGGCCACCAGTCGATCGGCCCGCGCGACTCACCGGTACGAGCGCGACGCACAGCTGCCAGCGGCTACAAGGAAGCCCCTTCCGCATCCAGGCCGCAGAGTAGCCGCGCTTTGGGCTTCCGCCTCGTACCCGCGCGGCCCCCAGGGCCGCAACCGCATCGCAAGTGTCACAGCGAATATGGCCAATCAATAGGCCGAACGCCCTCTTTTTGTAACCACGGCGCGAAAGTCGAGAAGGCACCGGAGTCGAAAGCTCCCCGGGTTGGACTCGAACCAACAACCCTCCGGTTAACAGCCGGATGCTCTGCCAATTGAGCTACCGGGGACGGCAGCGGGCGCTAGTTTAGCCGCTGAAGTCGCAGCTCGACCTCGCTGAGATAGGCCAGGATCTCGTGCCTGCGCGCGGCTCCTGAGCGTCGCATCGAGCCCGCTGCGGATCTCCTCGACGATTGCAGCTAAGCCACGGGATCTCCGTCTCGCCGTTGTCCACGATGAAGAGCTTTCGCGGTTCCGGCTGCGCGCCCCACGCGGCGTGGAAGCCGGCAAGGTTCCGCCAGGCGTAGCCGGGCCGAGACCGGAACAACACACACGTGGAGCGAAGCCGGTTCGAGCGCCCGGGCGACGTCCGTCGCCACGATCCCTGCTTGCGAACGGTGGCTGCGCATCACCGGCCAGCACCAAGTCGAGCTCCGCCGTTGTCGTCCAGCGTCGCCGACCCCATAGAGCAGGTTGCCCGAGGTCGGCGTGCCGAGGGCAAGCGCCTGCTCGAGCTCGTCGCGTTGCGATTCGCTGGCCAGCGACACGGTCAGCAGCCTGTGTGCGTGCTGTCGCGTCACGCCGAGGTGGCCGGCGCAGGTCGGTGACCGACAGACCTTTCCGCTTCAGGAGCGCTTGCCAAACGTCGGATTCATCCCGCATGGCGACGATCGTAACCCCAATTCGCAAGCAGTACGAGCGTAACCTCAGCGAGAAAACACTTGCGCGGCTGCCAGTTCCTCGACGGTCGAGTGGATCCGGGCCAGCGACGCCTGGAGCTCCAGCGTCAGGCCGGATCCAGCGTCGATCAACTCGCGGCGGATCTGCCGCTCCCGGAGTCTCGGCAGCAGCTGCTCCGCGCGTGCGCGCTCGTCGATGCCCTCCGACGTGGCGCGGGCGTCGAGCTCCGCGAGGAGAGCCTACGAGATCACCTTCCGGCTCGGCACCGAAGGGAGCTGCTCGCGAGGCGGCGGAGCTCCTCGGTCGAAGTGCTCGGGCCCGAAGCTCCGCGAGGACGCGGGATGAGCGAGCGATGCGCTGCCACGCCGGCGGCGCATTCTGCTCGAGCCGCTCACCGGCATCGAGCAACCTCGCCGAGACCCGGCGGTCGATCGACGCCGACTTGCTCGGCGCAAGCCCTTGCTGAGTCTCCTTCGGGAGGTCGAGCTTGTCGGCCGCGATACCGGATCGCGTCCTGGCGTTCGGGCGACTCCTCGAAGCGCGCGAGAACCTCGCGCACGCGAATGGAAACCTTCCTGACGATCGGCGGCCGCTCGATCTCGAGACGCACGCGGTAGCCGAGATACGTCTCGGCTCGCCCCAGTCGCGCATCGAAGCCCTCGGCGAGATCGGCGGGATCGAAACCCGCGGGCAGCGCGACGACGCGAACGTCAAGGCCTTGCGCCGCCGCGAGCTCACATGCCGCGCAGTGTCGCCGTCTCGCCCCGCTGCATCGCCGTCGAAGCAGAGCCACACACGATTCGTCAGACGGCTGAGCTCCTTCAGCTGACGCTCGGTCAGTGCCGTCCCCATCGACGCTACGACCGGCTCGATGCCCGCCTGACTCAGCGCCAGCACGTCCGTGTTTCCCTCGACGACTCACGGCGCGCTCTTGCTTCGCGATCGCAGCCCGCGGCGCGGTCCAGTCCGTAGAGCAAGTCGCCTTTGCGAAAGAGCTCTCCCTCGGGCGAGTTCACGTACTTGGCTTTCAGCGGATCGTCCTCGCGCAGCTTGCGCGCCTGGAAGCCGAGCACGCGCCCACGCGCATCGGCGAGCGGGAAGAGCAGACGCCCGAAGAAGTAGTCGTTGCCGCCGGCGATTGCCGAGGCCTGCAGCGAGCAGCTCGTCGCGGGTGAAGCCCGCGTTCGAGCGCCTGCGCGTCAGCGTCGACCCGCCCGGCGCAAAGGCCGAGCCTGTATTGACGGCACACCTCTTCGCCGAGCCCGCGGCCGGCGAGATGGTCGCGTGCGAACGCGACCCCGCTTGCGAGTCCCAGAGTGTAGCGCTCGTAGAACGATGCCGCCGCCTCCAGCACTTCGAGCAACCGCTCGCGCGCGAGCGTCGCCGCGCGTCCTGCTTTCCGGCGAGGTCTCCTCGTATTCGATCTGGACGTTGAAGTCGGTCCGCGAGCCACTCGATTGCGCCGGCGAAAGTCGAGCTGCTCGGTCTCACGGACGAAGGTGATGATGATCTGCCCTTCGCCCGCAGCCCGAAGCAGTAGTAGAGCTTGTCGACCGCGTTCACCGAGAAGCTCGGCGTCCGCTCCTCGTGGAACGGGCAGCGGCCGACGTAGCCGCGCCCGCCTTACGCAACGGAGAGCGTGCGGAGACCACCGAGACCATGTCGGCAGCGGCCTTGACTTCGTCGACCGACGAGTCCTTGATCCGGCTCATCTGCTCAGCTCGGCAACGGCAGCTCCAGGGCGAACCGGTCCGTCATCCCTGCGATGAATTCCACGATCTGTTCGGGGTCGTCACCACGATCGGCGACATGGTCGAAGATGCGCCGGATAGCCGCTCGTGCGCGATCCTGCTCGTAGCTGCGCGTGCGGCCCGAGATAGACCCGCTCGAACATGAACGTCCGCAGGGCGAGCATGGCACCGCCGATCTCGTCGCTCTGGACGATGTCGCCCGCCCGCTCCGACGCTCTCGACGAGATCGTGGACGAGCGTGTCGATGCGCTTCGAGCCGCGGTCTCCGAGCAGGGCGATCCTCTGTGAGCGGCAGCTCGCCGGCGTCGAGGATCGCCGAAGCGAACGGCATCGTCGATGTCGTGGTTGATGTAGGCCACGCGGTCGACGATCCGGACGATCTTGCCCTCGAGCGCTCGCCGGCTCCTGCGAGGCCGGTGTGCGTGAGGATTCCGTCGCGAACCTCTTCGGTGAGGTTCAGCGACTCTGCGATCCGCAGCGACTGCTCGTTGTGCCGGAAGCGCCGACCGAAGCGCTCTGTGCAGGGCCGCGTCGAGCGCCTCCTCGCCTGCGTGACCGAACGGCGGGTGGCCCATGTCGTGGCCGAGCCCGATCGCCTCCGACGAGGTCTTCGTTCAGCCGCAGCGCCCGCGCGACGCCGCGCGGCGATCGCGGTCGTCTCCAGCGTGTGCGTCATCCGCGTGCGGTAGTGATCGCCCTGCGGGATCGATGAAGACCTGGGTCTTGCCCTTCAGCCGCCGGAAGGGCTTCGAGTGCAGGATCCGGTCGCGATCGCGCTGGAACGGCGTGCGCAAGCGGCAATCGTCCTCGGCCTGCAACCGGCCACGCGTCTCGTACGACCGCACGGCCAGCGGAGACAGCCACCGTCCTTCGAGTTCTCGCACCTGCGAGCTCGAACGCTTCCGCCACTGTTCCTGCGACCTCAGGCATCACGTCTTCAGGCTAGATGATGATCGGGACAGTTCCACCATCGGCGCTCCAGGCGGAACCTGTCACGTAGGAAGCCCGCTCCGAGCAGAGAAATGCAATAACCGAGGCGATCTCCTCCGGCTCGGCGAGCCGTCCGAGCGGACGACCGGCTCCGACGGCCTCGAGTACTTCTAGACGCGTCTTAATAGAAGCAGCTGCTTGCTGGTCGGCCAGACCGCCTTCTGCAAGCCACGCAGGAGTCGCCGTCGGGCCGGGAGCGACGGCATTGCAGCGGATCCCGTGCTTGGCGTAGAGGTCGGCGACGAGGCGGGAAAGCGAGAGCACCGCCGGCCTTCGTCACAGAATAGTTCGGCATTCCCGTGGAAGGCCGTTTGCCCGCGGTCGAGGAGACGTTCACGATCGTCCCGGCCTTGGCCTCCTTCATCCCAGGCAGAGCTGCGCGGATCGCAGCGGACGTAGCTCATGACGTTCAGCTGCCACATGGCATCCCACTGCTCGTCCGTCAGCTCCTCGAAGCCGACCTGGTAGCGCCTCGCCGACGTTGTTCACCAGGCATGCGACAGGCCCGAGTGCCTCGGTCGTCTCGGCCACGAGTGCCTCCGGCGGCGCCGGGCTCCGACAGGTCGCACGCCACACCGAGCGCAGCACCCGCTTCGGCACGCGCCCGCTCGACGCGATCGGGATCCCGACCGTTGACCACGACCCGCGCTCCTTCAGCGGCCAGAAGCCGCGCGGTCTCGAGCCCGATGCCCGCTGTCGAGCCCGTGACCACGCAGATTCGATCCTCCAGGCCGAGATCCATCGGCTGGGTAGCCTAGTTGTCTGTGACCACCTTGCTACTTGTTCGGCACGGGAGACCGACTGGAACCGCGAAGGGCGCTGGCAGGGCCTGTCGGACACGAGCCTCAACGACCTCGGCCGCGAACAGGCGCGAACGCTCGCCGGCACCCTCGACGGCACCGTCGACGCCGTCTATTCGAGCGACCTGAACCGGGCACGCGAGACCGCGGAGATCCTGGCGGAGGACCTCGACCTCGAGGTGCGCGCTCGATCAGCGCCTGCGCGAGCGCGGGTTCGGCTCCTGGGAAGGTCTGACGACGCCGGAGATCGAGGAGCGCTTCGGCGAGGCTCATCGGCTTTGGCGGGACGGCAATGGTCCCGGCGCGGAGGACGCCGAGCCCTTCGAGGCGTTCTCGGCCCGGATCGAGGACTTCCTCACCGACGTCCTCCGGCGGCACCCGGGCGAGGAGGTGCTCGTGATCTCGCACGGCGGCTCGATCCGCGCGATTCACGCGCTCGCGACCGGGCTCGACTACGTGCGGGATCTGGCTGATCCCGGGCGTGCCGAACTGCGTGATCGCCCGGTACACGGCCGAGGACGGGAAGCTCTCCCCGCTCGACTGACTCCCGTTAGCGCCATGTCCCACGTCGTGCATGACCTCGTACACCCCCTGCGGAGACTCTCCGGCCCGACGCCTCAGCGGGAGGGAGACATGTTGTTGAGCGCCTCGTCGGCTCTGCGCATGTCCTCCTCCGTGTCGCAGAAGATGATGGCGAGACCGGTCCCCTCGGCACGATTGATCGCCTCCATGACACGCGTCACGCCCTCGAGGCCCGGAGGAAGACCGCCGCTTCCGAACTCCTCCATGACCTTGCTTCGACCGGGCCATCTCGGCCTCGAGGCCCTCGGCAGTTCCACCCTCGAATCTGGCGACGCGCACCCACATCGGGATCACCTCCAGTGGTCGGAGGGGCGAGCCTACCAGGGCGCACGCCGGAGCACTCTTTTGACCGCAGAATAGGACGTTGGCGACCCGTTTGACCAACCCCGGACCGGCTACGCTCCGGGCATCGAGGACTACACGAACAAGTACAAAGGCGCGAGCAGGTCGAGGTCGCCCTTTTCGGCGGGGAATACCAGAGGGCGTGCTGACCGCGTACTGCTACGCTCGAGGGATGTCGCGCACATCGAGCTGAACGGCCACATCCTCGTCCCGCTGCAGAACATCCGCCTCGCTCCACTGCTCGAGCCGGTGCGACGCTCCGGAAGACGATTGGCCTCCGCGCGGGCTCGAGCAAGAGGACGGCAATTAGTGCCAGCCGCCTCCTCGTCTTTCACGCAACGTCCCTGAAGGCGTGGCGCTGCTCGTCGGCGCCTGCTCCGTGCTCGGGCTCCTCGGCTGGGCGCTCGGCGGCTACCGCCTCCTCTCGATCTTCATCTTCTGCGGCGCGCTCCTCGCGGCGGCGCTCTACTGGTCAGGCAGACCGGATCGCGGTGGGGCTCACCGGCGCGCGCGAGCTGCCCGTCGGCGAAGCGCCCGGCCTGCATCTCAGCGGTCGAGCGGCTCGCCGCGCGATCGCCGAGTCGCGAAGCCGCGGCTCTACCTGATGGAGGACGGGCTTCCCCGCGCGTTCGCCGCGGGCCGCGGAGTGCGCGGCCACGTCCTTGGCGCTCAGCGCCGGCTTGCTCTCGGCCGCGTCGCCCGCCGAGCTCGAGGCGGTGATCGCCCACGAGCTCGCGCATGTCCGTAACCGGGACATCGTCGTGCAGACCTCCGTGGTCGTGCTGGCCGCGACGCTCCTCGAGTTGACGCGCGTCGGCGGCTGGTTCTCGCGCGCGCTGCTGTTCGCTCTTCGGCCCCGTTGCCGCAGCCTTCGTTCACCTGATGCTCTCTCCGAAGCGCGGAGTTCTCGCCGACGCCGCCGCAGCCGCGCATCTGTGATTCGCCCCATCCGATGGCCGATGCGCTCGTGCGCCTGGATCAGGCGTCAGAGCTCGTCTCCTTTCAGGGCAGCCCTGCAACGGAGCCGCTCTACACGATCAATCCGTTCCTCGAAGAGTGGTCTCGCTGCGTTGTTCGTGACCCATCCCCTGTGGGCGAACGCGTCCGCCGGTTGCGCGAGCTCGACCCCGACTGGCGTGAGAAGCTGCGCGCCGCATGACGCTGGCAATCCAGCAACCCGAGTACGAGGAGCGCCTGGCGAGGCCTGACGGAGCAGCTGATCGACCGGGGCCTCACCGGAGCCGTGCTCTTCGACCCCTACTACGTCCTCTACTACGCGGGCTTCGCCTTCAGCGCCGACGGAGCGGCCGATCGCCTTCGTCCTCAACTGCGGAGGGAAAGGGAGGAATGCTCGTGCCTCGCCTCGAGCGCGAGCACGCGCAGGCGAACGCGAGCGTCGACCACGTTGCCGACTACCCCGGTACCCGTCGGAGACTCCATCCCATGGAGTCGCTTCGGGGGACTGCTCGAGGAGATGGGTGTGCGCGAGCCGTTCAGGGGCAGACCAGGACGGCTATCCGTGGGTGCTCGGCTATCGCGGCCCTTCGCTCACCGAGCTCGTCGGCGCCACGCCGGAGAAGATCACCGGCTTCGTGGAGGACCGCTGGCGGTCAAGAGCCCGGCAGAGATCGAACTGATCCGCGAGAGGCTCGAAGTGGGAAACCTCGCGCACGTGCTGCTCCAGCGCTACACGCAGCCGGGCCTCACGGAGAGCGAGGTGTCTCGTCGTGCAGCACCGAGGCCTCGCTGGCGATGCTCGACGCGATCCGGCCCGATCCTATCGGGCCCAGAGCTTCTTCTTCGACGGCGCAAGCGCCGGCTACCGGGGCCAGATCGGCCGCAACGCCGCGATTCCCCACGCGCTTGCGAACAACATCGTCTTTCAGGAAGGCGACGTCCCGAGTGACCGGGGCGACGGCTCCTGTCTGGGGCTATCTCTCCGAGCTCGAACGAACGCGATGGTGATCGGGGAGCCCTCGGCCGAGCAGCGCAAGCTGTTCGACCACATGGTCGCGCTGCAGGACACCGCCTTCGAGGCGATCAAGCCGGGCGCACGCTGCTCGGACGTGGATCGCGCCGTGCGCGGGTACTACGACAAGCACGATTCTGGGACTACTGGAAGCACCATGTCGGCCACTGCATCGGCCTTCGCTACCACGAAGGGCCTTTCCTCGACATCGGCGACGACACGGAGATCAAGCCTGGATGGTGTTCACCGTCGAGCCCGGCCTCTACGCCGCCGGCCTCGGTGGCTTTCGCCACTCCGACACCGTCGCCGTCACCGACGACGGGATCGAGTTTCTGACGTACTACCCACGGGACCTCGAAGCCTGACGCTGTCGGCATGACGTGGTCATCGAGCGACGCGTGGCTCCTGACCGCGGCCTACGGTCACGGACGAGAACCCCGTGAGTCTGAAGAGTCTCTTCGCTGCCGGCGATGGGGTCAATCACGCGATCTTCAGTCGTGGCGGAAGCGATCGATCACGGCGCTGACCGACGGCCGGAGGCTGCTCGGGCTCGTCCCTGCCTAGATGGCGAAACCATCAGTGCTCACGGACGACGCGGGAAGCGCCATCGATGCGAGGCGGTGAAAAGTCGCATGCCACTTACACTCCTCGACGGAATGGGCAGGCGTCGAGCACCGGCTTGCTGCGGAAGGCCTGATCCATGGACGGGAATGAAATTCACACCCGACAGGGTTCCGAAGCTGCGCTCCTACGCACAAGGCCGGTAGATGAGGCAGTAAACCGAGAGGTGATGCGGCTCCGGATAATCTGCCGAGCTCCAGGGACTAAAACGCGAAGGCCGCGCTCACTGCGTGCCTCTCAAGCGTGACCGGCGGCATGCCTACTGTCCCGGAAGGTTGCCCTCGAGTATGCCCCCGGAAACATCCACGCGCAGGGAATGACTTCTTCTGTCCGGAATGGGAAGAGCGTGTTGCCTCTGCCAAGCTACTGGACCGCCGAAGTTGTCAGGGCGCTGCGCGTCTCCGCGCACCCACTTCAAGGCTCCGATAGGCTCCCACACTTCGGTGTTCAAATCAAGCACCTCGAGTAGCAGTGGCAGCGGGTCCCGTCTAAACGCGTTGCCACTGCTTGCACGCCCGCCCAATGAATCGTATTCTTTTACTCCCTATAGTCCTAATCC
>ERZ1370068.5013-contig-4056_pt1 | contig 10956 bp, 15 predicted proteins | sample MGYA00561227_ERZ1370068 | MGnify/ENA primary metagenome ERZ1370068 (study PRJEB38410, sample SAMEA6850437) | metagenome | study: Metagenomic assessment of the ecological functions of the soil: analysis of the soil microbiota associated with the...
GAACCCGCCGAACTATGCGGCACGTAAGGGTTTTGGGGGCACCTTCATAGCCATGATCCATCGCCGTCCGGCGAAAGGCGAAGGGCGTAGCAGCCGCCCGAATCTAGAGAGTGTCTACATGATGCCGAGGTCGTCTCCAAAATTTGTCAGGCGGCGGCCCACCATGCGTACTCCCAGAGCCGGCAAGCTCACGGGCCGTTGGCTTCCGAGCGAGGCGGGCTTCTCCCTCGTGGAGGTGCTGATCGGCGCGGCCATCGTGGCCATCGCCGGCGTGGGCATGGCCATGATGTTCGGCCGGGGCCAGGCCATGGTCCAGGGCAGGGGCGACGATCGCGCCGCCCCTGTCCATTGCCGAGCAGCGTTTGGAGCAGGTTCGCGCGGCGGGCTTCGGCTCGCCGACCCTGCCCGATCCCCGCGAGGAAACGACGGTCGACGGCGTGCAGATCAACAATCAGAGCGACTCGGATGCTGTCCCCGGATTTCGCCGGCGGACCATCATCACCGGCGTGTGCCCGACCAACTTCGCCATCGCCTGGAACGACGGCGCGTGCCCGCCTCCTCTCAATCCCGGCACCGTCGAGGCGAAGCTCGTCACGGTGATGGTGCGCATGAAGGAGCCCGGCAGCAACAACACCGACGTCAGGACGCGACCGGTGATCCTGTCCACCGTCCTGGTGAGACGGTGAAAGCGCTCGCCACCGGGGGCGATGAGAAGGGATTCACCCTCATCGAGGCCCTGCTCGTCGTGGGCATCTTCTCCATCGTCGGCCTCGCCCTCGTGGGCATGTTCCAGACCGCGCGCACCGGCTTCGACGTCGCGGCCACCCAGTCCTTCGTCCAGCGCACGGGCACGGCGGTGGTCGAGCAGATGCAGCGCGAATTCACCACCGCCGCGGCGCTCCAGATCCAGAACTGCGGACCCGCAGACCGTGACGGGCAAAGCGGTCATGTACATGACCTCGCTCGGCAACACGCGCTGCGTGTACGAGTGGAACTACACGGGCGATCCGGGGCCCCAGCTCTACCGTTGCGTGCTCGCTTCCTGGACCGGTGGAGAGCCTGCACGAACACCCCCGAGAATCTCCTCGTGATCCAGAACGCCCTCAACGCCCCTGGAAGAGCGGCCACGCAGATGGTGGCCAGGAATATCTTCTTCCAGAGCGTGGCCAGCCTCCCCAACAGCACGGGCACCCCCGTCGATCCGGGGCGTCAGGTGGTCACGCCGCTCTTCGACTTCCGCTTCGACCTTGACATACCCGGAGTGGTGTTCACGGCCAGCGACAGCTTTCCCGGCCAGCGCTTCACCGCCAGCTTCACCACGAGAAACTGAGCACCGGTCCGTGAGACTCTCCTCGTGAATCTCCGCGCCCTCCTTCCTCGTCCTCGAACGAGCGGGGAGCATTCTCCTCATCGCCCTCGTCTCGGTGGCCGTGGTCTCCCTCCTCGGCCTCGCCATCTATGACCTCGCTCTCATCGAATCCATTCCTCGGCGGCCAGCGTCATCGACTATCGCGCCTACGAGATCGCCCAGGCGGGCATCGAGCGCGGCATTCGCGAGCTCCGCAACCTCTACATGTCCTTTCCGCCCGGCCAGGAGACCTTCGCCGCCGGCTCCACGACCTGCGCGCCCATCCCTGTGTGACACCACGCAGTTTCACCCCACCAGCCTCACCAACACCACGGTGGCCGCGCAGACCATCGCCGCCGGGCCCTTCGCGGGCGCCGTGGACGCCGGCGGAACCTACACCCTCGAGATCAAGTACCTCACCATCGCAGAGGCGAACAATCCCATCGACGCCGTGGGGCTGACCTATCCCAGCGGGCTACAGTGTTTCCCGGACGCCATTCACTCCACGTGGTGCGCCAACCTCGCGTTCCTGCGAAGCACCGGCACCGCCACCGACGGAGGCGGCCACACGCGCACCCGCACCCTCCAGACCCTCGTCCGGGCGTCCAGCACCTCGCCGTGGGCGGGGATCATCGCGGGCAGCGGGGCTCCCGCGGTGAGTGGCGAGGTGCTCATCGGTGGCTCCGTCCACATCCTCGGAGTGCCGCTGGCCAATCCGGCCCTGAACATCAGGGGCGGGAGCAATGCCGGCATGGTGAACAACTGGTTTCCGCTCTCTCCGCCTCCGGCTATTCGCAAGCGGAGGCGGCCAACGACACCCTGAGCCGGCTCACGCCCAAGCAGCGCATCTGCCCTCCGAGCACGAGCTGCGCGGGGGCGCCAATCTCGTCGAGTCGCTGGGAGCCGAGATCAAGATCTTCGGCAACGCCGTCAATCAGATGGTCAACGTGGGGAGCGGGACTTCCTCGGCCAGAGCGGCTCCACCGCGCTGTACGGAAGTCCCACCCGGACGGGCAAGGGCCCCCTCGATGGTGTCTACCTCGCGGGAGGCTGTGCGCTGCCCTGCACGGGCGGCGGCGCCGCAGCCCTTCAATGGCGGCGCGTCCGTCTTCGTGGATCGCGGCAACCTGACCAAGCCCTATCCCAACAACCCGCCTCTCGGCCCCCTCGTCAATCGCGCGGGCTCCTGGTACATGGCGTCGTCGTTCGACGACGACGCCACCATCTCGAACAACGTGGCGGCCACCGACTATCCCGCGGGGTATTTCACCAGCTGGTTCCTGCCCCGGGCGGCGGTCATCGCGCCCGGCACGCTGCTGAACCCGGCGAACTGCGCCACGCCCATCAACTGCGGCCAGAACTCCGGGGCACGGTCACCCTCTCATCGCTCATCGGCACGGCCAACAAGCTGAGCGATGCCACGCCGCCCTTCCGGCACCAGTTCACCTTCAGGGACAGGGTGACGGGCTTCGTGCGGAGCGCGGAGATCTGCTGGAGGCGTGACCTCATCTTCACGACCTTCGGGGCCCCGGATGGAGGGGCGGCGGGGACGCAGCCGCTCCCGTTCACCCTGGAGTTCGGCCTCGACGACGCCGCGTCCGGCAAGAAGGGCTGCGAGAATCCGAACGCGCCGAGCAACCCGATCCTCGCCTTGATCCAGTTCGGATGGGGGATCGACAGTCCGGAGCGCGAGCACGTACAACTATCGCGGGACGGCCCTCCTCGTGACCTTCCGGGAGGGGTGCAGATCGACGCCGGCCTCCAGAGTCATTGCGCGGCGGGCCCGCCGTGCACGGGCGAGAAGTTTCCCGAGAACCACCTGCTCGCCGTGATGACGCTCCAGAGCAACATCGACCTGGCCACGATCAGGCCGGGGTTGTCGCGGATCATGGGCTATTTCTTCGTGGCGGGCGCGAACATCACGGTGAAGCAGGATGTGGTGATCGCGGGAATGCTGAGGGCCGGACAACATCTGCTTTCGCAACACCGCGGGCTGTGGAGGCGTAGGCACCGGGGGAAGGATTCCCGGCTTCTTCCAGGCGAGCTTCTTCGACCAGCGGAGGATCCCGAACGAGCTGCCCGCCCCCTACGAGGTGCCCGGCCAGCTCTCGGGCGGGCGCTGGCAGGTGACGCCCGTGCCCCAGTTCTGGATCGAGTGCCGGCGTGGTCCCAGCGACACGCTGCCGCCCACGCCTTCCGGCATCTGCGGTTATCAATAATTGCGAGTATTCACTTGGGGTTCTCGTCATCGGCGCTGATATTGTTGAGACCCCTAAATTGATCGCTATTCAGCGGGGGAGCCTCGCCGTCCACGTCGGATTGTCGCGATGCCAATGAGGGCCAATGCTCGGTAGTCTCCTGGCGCAAGCGGAAGGTGATCGGGCTGGACGTCGGTTCGGGCTCCGTCAAGGCGCTCGCCCTCGAAGGGCGCGGCAATGACCTGGTCATCACCGGGCTCGGCAGCGCTCCCGTGGCCGCGGAAACCCAGGCCCAGACTGTCAACCAGGCCATTCACCTCGCCATGGCCGACGCGGGAGCCGACAGCGAGCCGGTGGTGGCCGCGGTAGGGGCTCCGAGGTCGTCATCCGCCAGGTGAGCCTGCCTCCGCTTCCGCCTTCGCGCATCATTCCCGCCCTCGAGATGCAGTACCGGGAGCTCGGCCTCTCTGCCGCCCGACGAGTCCGTGCTGGACGCCCAGATCCTGCGCACGGCCCGCGGACAAGAGCACCCACGAGATCCTCTCCGTGAGCGTGCCGCGCGCCCTCGTTGACGAGCGCTCCCAGCTCCTCAAGCGGGCGTCCGTGCATGTGAAGATCCTCGACGTGGAGCCGCTCGCCATCCTGAACGGCGCCCTTCACCTGACCGACCTGGAGTCCGGTGAGCTTCTCGTGGTGGTCAATATCGGGCGCCAGAGCTCCGTGCTCTGCCTCTTCAGCGAGAAGGGGCCCGTGGTCGCGCGATATCTCGAAGTGGGGGCCGAGATCTTCACCGAGCAGATCCGGGTCGCCTTCCAGCTCTCGCCTTCTCGACGGAGAGCTTCACGCGGACGATCTCGGCCGGCCGAGGCGCCCAAGGCCGAGGCGGCCTGCCGGGAGGTGGTCGAGCGCATGGCGGAGGACATCCGCCTCTCGCTCACCTTCTATCGCACCGAGTACGACCGCGAGAGCCTTCCCGCGCTACGCGCTCGCGGGCTGGACGGACATTCCCTACATCGGCCGCTGGCTGGGCGACCGGCTCGGGCTCTCCGCGCCGTTCGAGATCATGGATCCCTTCCAGGCCGTGGACGTTCGCGCCCGCAGATCGGCGACGTGCCCCGCCCGCCCGGACCGCAGTTCCTCCAGGCCTTCGGGCTCGCCCTCCGGAGGACTATGAGCGCCCGGTTCGCCCTCGACCTGCTCCATCCCGGCCACGTGGCGGCCTCATGGCAGGACTGGTTCGTCGGTCCGCAGGGTGCGCGTCGCCTGCTTGTCGTGGGCGGAATATGTGCCGGCGTCATCCTGCTCGTGGTGATCACCCTCGTTCTGCCCCCACCTTCCGCTTGTCCAGGGACCAGGGCGCCATTCCCAAGCTCCGCGCGGACCTCGCCACGCGCGACGGCAATCTCAGTCTCCTCCGGCAGGACCTGCAGGCCCTGGGGCGTCGAGGCGAAGCGCCAGGTGCGTTGGGCGGACGTCCTCAACGCCTTCCGCCGGCAGACGCCGCCGACCATCAAGCTACAGAAGGTCGAAGCCGGCTTGCCGCCCGCGCGCCGCCGGCGCCTCCTCGGGCCAGGCGCCGGCCACCGAGTGCCGCGACGGGCGGGGGGAGCTCAAGATCGAAGCGGTAACGCCGCTCAGGGCGGGGCCGCCTCCGCTGCTCGAGATCGCGTCGTTCATGGGCGGCCTGCTGAAGGACCCTCGCCATCGACCGGCGCTACCGGCTCAAGAGCTGGGAGCTGAAGCAGCCGGGAGGCGGCGGCTCGGCTGGCCGGCGAGGGCGCGCAACTGCAGATCCTGATCACGCTCTCGGAGAAGCCGCGGTGAGGGAGCGCCGGCTCGCCATCTTCTGGGTCGCGCTCGCGGTGGTCTTCACCGTCGTCCTTCATCTGGCTTCTGCAATACTCGCGCTCGCTCACCACCCGGAGCGTCACCGCCGCTGCCGAGGTGGCGAGGCTCAAGGCCGCCATCTCGCAGAAGGAGCAGGAAACTCTCGTGGAGATGACGTCCAACTCGTCCATACTTCAGGAGATGAGCTGGACCGGGACAACGGGCGACCCCGTGGCGCTTCCTCTCGCGAGTAGCCGATCTCGCCCAGAGCTCACGCCTCCGGGTGCTGGCCGTCTGGCCCGCTCGAGCAGCAGGACACGCCACAGTTCAGCAAGTCCTGGCACGCGGTACCGTGCAGGGGCCCTTTCAGGACCTCGTGGACCTCGCCACGCGCGTGGAGAACGACCGCGGCACGCTCGGAGACCGTGTCCATGGAGGCCCAGACGCCTCCGCCGCCAGTCGCGGTGGCGGACAGCCGGCCCCTCCCGCGCGTGTCACCCGGAAGTTCTCGCCCGTTTCAGGGTCACCGCGCTCCAGCTGACCCAGCAGGCGCGGAGGATCATCGACGACGCGGCCAAGGCGAGCGGCGTGCTCTCGCTCCCGCCGGGACCACAGGCGGGGCTTTCGCTCCCCGTGCCCTCGGCGGCCGCGAGTCCGGGATCCCTTCTCCTTCGGTCCGTCCGTGGAGCGGCCCCGCGAGGCGCAGAGCGCGCTGCCCCGAAGCAGGCCTTCGACCTGCCAGGGCATCGTCGGATTTCCCGGCGGCCACCTGGCGCATCCTGAACAATCAGATCGTGCGGGCGGGCGACAAGGTGGGCGGACACACCGGTCGAGCACATCACGGACACCGTGGTCGTGCTGCGCCAGCTCGGATGGCGTTCCGCGCCGTCTCGCTCCCCGAGATCGGGGCGGCCCGTACCGTGGCCGCCCCCCGGGCGACCGCCTGAGCCGGGGCCACCGTCGACGGACGAGGGCGCGCCTGCCGCTCCGCCCCGCCATGCCGCGAGGCCCGGTGAGATCAGAAATCAGCCCTGCCGAGAGGGCCGTCCGAGCTGAGAAGCCAGTCAGAGTCTAGAGGCCAGTCTGAGTTGAGAGGCCAGTCTGAGTTGAGGAGGCCAGTCTGAGTTGAGAGGGAGGTAGGGAAGCCATGCATGCCCTGACACGAATCGTTACGGTGGCCGCAGCCGTGTTGCCGCTGCTGTGGATCTCGGTCGCATTCTCCCAGACCCCGCCCGCTCCGCTGGATCCGACGATCCCGAGGCCCGCGCAGCCTCGATTGCTACGAGCGCCTGCCCACGGATACGGTGAATCTCGTCCCTGAGGGAGATGCCGCAACACAGAACACGCTGCGGCTGCTCGCCCAGAGCTACAAAGGTCAACATGGTGGTGACCGACGACGTCAAGGGCTCCGTCACCCTCGACTTCTACCGCGCTCCCGTGCGCGATGTCTTCCAGGCCATTCTCGAGTCGAGCGGGCTCGTGTGCATCCGGCAGGGCGAGCTCCTGCGCGTGAGCACCGCGGCGCGCCTCGTCCAGGACGAGCGGAGCCGCAACGACGCCCTCATCATGCGAGCGGGCCGCGACGCCGATCTGACCAAGCGGATCAACGACCTGCAGAAGCAGGCCGCCGACAGCTCCATCCAGCTCGCCGCCTCCGAGGTGACGAGAAAGAACGCGGAGCTGATCGCCCGCATCGCGGCGAGATCAAGCAGGAGATCGTCCGGCTCCGCTACGCGGATCCCGGCCTGATCAGCAAGGCGGTGGCGGCCATGGTCGGCATCGGACCGAACGCGACGTTCACTGGCCTGCCGGACGAAGAAGCAACGACGACGCCGAACAAGCTCGTGCCGGAGCTCTCGATCCGACCGGCGGTGGCGGGCGCGAGCGCGCCAGAGCGAGCAGGGAGAGGACGGCGGCCAACCTCGCCCGCGCCGCCTCCGGCGCCTACGGTCTCCAGGGCCTCTAGGCGGCGCCTGGGCGCTGTCGTTGGCCCGCCGGGAGGCCTGGGTGCTCATGCCGCCCTTCTCCGCGCTCTTCGGACCTCAGCCTGTGGCCCCGGTGGCGCCGGTGGAGCCCGCGCCCGGATCGGGCGGCCTGGCCGGCCTCACCCCGGCGGATCGTTCAATATCTCCGACGGCCGAGACGTCGCCGACCATCCGCACCGATTGTCGAGACGAACAGCGTCGTCCTCCGCCTCTATGACGAGCAGATGCAGGCGGGCCAAGGAGGCCATCGATCAGACCAGCCTCGACCTGCTGCCGCCCCAGGTGAAGATCGAGTCGAGGCTCGAGCTGCTCGACCGCACCGAGCTCTTCGCGCTCGGCGTCCAGTGGGGCGGCGGCGGGCTTGCTCAGCGTGAACAGTCGCAACCGCCATCGTGGGACGAGGCTTCACCTCGGGCCAGGACAACACCTCGCGGCATCGCCCCGGCCAATTTCTCGTCGCCCAACCCGAACCTGACCCTTGACCAACGTCATCCCGGTCGGAGCGGCACCACCGGTCTCGCCACGGGCGGCAACCTCGTCAATCTGCCCATCGGGAGCCTGCTCGACGGCGCGGCAGCCGCGGGTGGCGGCGGCTTCGCCTTCGGCATCGTCGGGCGCCAACATGGACTCTGAACCTTGCCCTCGAGGCGCTCCGGATCCAGAACCGCGCCCAGTCGCTCGCGCGCCCCGAAGTGGTGGTGAGCGAGAATCAGAAGGCCCTCGTCTCCCTCGGCGAAGAGATTCCCTACTCGACCATCAGCGCGGCGGGCACGCAAGTGCAGTTCAAGAACGCGACCCTGAAGCTCGAGGTCATTCCGCCGTGGTCGTGCAAGGTGGACGCGCAGGCCTCGGCCAGCCCCGATGACGGACGGGAGGAACGCATCGGCTCCGCATGACCGTGCTCGTGCAGGAACGACACGCGCGGGTCTGCCATCGTGGACCTCGGGGCCCAACGGCGCTCCGCCCGCCATCAACACCCAGAAGACGCAGACCGAGGCCATGATGCTCGAGGGACAGCGCCTGGTCATCGGCGGCATCACCCAGCTCAGCACGCGCGACCAGATTCGCAAGGTGCCGGTCTTCGGCGACATCCCGGTCCTCGGCTGGCTCTTCAAGCAGAAAGGCCAGGACGACCGGAAGCGCGAGCTCGTGGTCTTCATGACGCCCACGTGTGATCGGCGGCCAGGCGCCCCACCGCCACGCCGCGCCTGCCCGTCGCCGCTCGCTCTCAAGGACAGGCCCAACTGAGGCCCTCATGATCCGATCCCATGATGCGGCCGCCTGAAACCTCCGGAGGTAGCCTGTCGATGTACGAGGCGTACTACAGCCTCGAGGATTCACCGTTCGTCCTGACCCCGGACCCGCGCTTCCTCCTGCGGTCCAAGGGCCATCACGAGATCTCTCGCCGCGCTGCTCTACGGCATCACGAGCCAGAAGGGGCTCATGGCGCTGGTGGGCGACGTGGGCACGGGCAAGACCACCCTGTGCCGCGCTCTCCTGCGCGATCTGCCCGACAACGTGCAGAGCGCGCTCATCCTCAACCCGCATCTGTCCGACGTCGATCTCATCGCCACCGTTGCTCGACGATCTCGGCGTGGAGCGGCGCGGGACCACCAAGGGGCGAGCTCATGGCCACCCTCTCCCAGCATCTGCTCGCCGCGGGCAGCGAGGGCAAGACCGTGCTCGTCATCGTGGACGAGGCGCAGCAGATGAGCGTCGAGTGCCCCGAGCAGGTCCGCATCCTGTCGAACCTCGAGACGCCCACCCGCAAGCTCCTCCAGATCCTCCTCGTGGGCCAGCCCGGAGCTCGAGGAGAAGCTGCGGCTCGACGAGCTGCGCCAGCTCGACCAGCGCATCGGCATCCGGTGCTACCTCAAGCCCCTGCCGCGCAAGGAGACCTACCGCTACGTCGAGCACCGCATGCGCGTGGCCGGCCTGCCCGGCGCGCTGCCCGCTTCACCCGCGCATCGCTCGCGCAGATCTACAAGTTCAGCCGCGGTATTCCTCGCGTGATCAATCTCGTCTGTGACCGGGCCCTCATGGCGGGCTTCAGCAGCCGCGTGCGCGAGATCACCCCGCGCCTCGTGACGGGCGCGGCCCGGAATCTCGAGGGCGGCCGTCACGGGCGACAATCGCTACACGCGTGTCTGGACCGGGAAGGCGCGGCCTTCGGCGCGCGGCCCTCGTCGCGGGCGTGGCCATCGCACTGCTCGGCGTGGGCGCCGCCGCGGGCGTACTGGGGGCTCTGGCGTGTCGAGGGATTGCGGGCCGCCGTGGGCAACGCCGCTCACTCCAGCCGACGGCGCCCGCGGGAGTCGAGCGCGGCGATCCCTCGGTTTCCCCGGCTGCCCGCGCATCCGCTGCCCAGTGCGAGCATGCTCGGCGAGCCTCGACCCCGATTCCCGCGGCTGTCTCCGCTCCCGCTCTGATCGGCGGCGCTCTGAATTCTCGAAGATCGAAAGTGCCACGGCCGAAGGCTCGCCCGGCCCTCGACGCCCAGCGTCGGCTCATGGCGCAGCTCGCTCGCCATCTGGGCCGTTGCCCGACGCCTCGTGGGACAAGGCCGTGCCGGCGTGGCCGCAGAATGCCGAGGGCGGCCTCGACATCGCCGGCGGTGGCCGCCCGCTACCAGCTCGTGCCGCCACGTACGTGCCGGCGCATGACTCTCTCCGGATCTGCGCTCCATCGGGCTTCCCGCGCTGCTCGAGCTGGCCGACGCTCCGGCGGGCCGGCCGCATCTCCTGCGCTGGATCGGCCGGGAGACGGCCACGCTCGTCTCTCCGTCTGGCGAAGAGGCCCGGTTCGCCCTGAACTCGCTCGATCCGGCGTGGACGCGCGCGGCGTGGATCGTGTGGAGGAACGTGGATCAGCTCCCCGCCGATCCGCGGCTCGGACATGACACCGGCCGCGCTCTCCACCATCGCGCTCCGCTTCCAGAAGCTCGGCTATCTGAGCGGGCCGGCACCGTCGACCTACGACGGTCGCTTCCAGCAGGCGGTGCGCCGCTTCCAACGGGCGGTGGGGACTTCACGAGGACGGCGTCATCGGACCGCGAACCGTGATGGCGCTCTCGCGGGTCGCCGGCGGCCGCTCCGAGCCCCAGCATCGTGGAAGGCGGCGTCCAGTGAGCCGGCTCGTCGATGTCCTGACGCGCATGGACGAAAAACGGGCTCCTCGGCCCGGCCTGGAGGCCTCCCTCACCTCGGGGAAAGCGCCGAGCCGCGTCAATGGCGTATTTTGGGCACTTTGGTTATTGTGGTGGGTATGGTGCTCTCGCCCTCACCCTGTGGCTCCGCCCGCCGCCTGTGGTCCGTCCCGCCGTGAAGCCGCTGAGGGCCGTCGCTGTCTCCCACGCCGGTGAGCATACCCGCGACGTCGATCACCTCCTCACGCGAGCGGGCGGCAACCGCTGATCCAGAGCGGTCTCGCCGCCGCCCGCCAGGGTGAAATCGACGCGGCGGCCGCGGCCTTCCGTGAAGCCTCCGCGCTCGATCCAGGCAGCGCCGAAGCGTGGACCAATCTCGGGGTGGTGCTGATCCGCTCGGGAGACGAGGCGCACGGGGTGGAGGCTCTTCGGCGGGCCCTAGCAATACGTAAC
>ERZ1370068.6979-contig-5926_pt1 | contig 10950 bp, 9 predicted proteins | sample MGYA00561227_ERZ1370068 | MGnify/ENA primary metagenome ERZ1370068 (study PRJEB38410, sample SAMEA6850437) | metagenome | study: Metagenomic assessment of the ecological functions of the soil: analysis of the soil microbiota associated with the...
AACGGGAGACACGATTACTCGCTCTTCGCCTATCAGTCGATTCAGTAACGAAGACTTTCCGACATTGGGACGACCGATGATCGCCAAGCGCAGCTCGCGGTCTGACGGTCTGAGATCTCAGATCTGAAATTTCTGATCCCTGAGCGGTCTGAGAGATCTCGTATTTCAGATCCTTCACTAACGCATCAAGCAAATCACCGAGTCCAATCCCTGCTCCGCGGAAACAGGAAAGACTTCCTCAAACCCGAAACGATAAAACTCCCCGGCCTCCGCCCTCTACTCGCGCCTTCTCAGACTTATTCGCGGCCACCAAAACACGCTTGCCCGTCGCGCGCAGCAGCGTCGCCAGCTCTTCGTCAAGCGGAGTCAGACCCAGGCGCGCATCAACCACCCAGATGATCGCCTGCGCATCGTCGATGGCGAATCCAGCTTGCTTAAAAATATTCGCGGGGATCACCGCATCGTCGTCAGGGATAATTCCGCCAGTGTCCACTATGGAAAACTGCTTGCCGGCCCATTCCACCTCTCCGTAGATGCGATCGCGTGTGATGCCCGGTTCGTCGCCAACAATTGAACGCCGCTGGCCGATCAAGCGATTAAAGAGCGTTGACTTGCCGACGTTAGGCTGCCCGACGACAGCCACCAACGGCAACGCTATCGGACTCGTTTCCGGTATTTTTTCAGTTTCGTTTGCTGTTTCCGTAGTCATTTATATAAGTCACGCCACTTTCGCATCTTTAAGGTCAATATCGCCAACGATGGCGTGAGGATCAACGAACAAACTTAGGGCAACGAGCCGGAATTTGCCAGTCGCTGGAAACGAATGGCTTCTCTATGAGTGAAACGAAGTAGTACCTAAACTCTTTTTCTCTGTGAAACCTCCGTGATCTTTGTGTCTCTGTGGTGAGTGGTTGCTTAGCGTTATTCACCGCGGAGGCACGAGCACCGAGGGGGCACTGAGATCTCAAATCTGTAGTGGAAGTCTGGACAGAACGACTACGGCACGATAGATTCTTCAGCCTGCGAGGCCGTTTGCGTTTTCTCCCGATGTCGTTGGCGACTGGGATCAAAAATAACGTTATGCATTATTTCCGGAACGTTTCCATCATCATCCCTCTCGCCATTTGTTGCGCAGTAAGCCAAGCGGCAATGAAGTCTCGTAGTGACCTGATTCAGCTTTCCTCTTGCCACACAGAGACGTCAAGGAAAGTGGAGGCATTAACATAATGACCTTCACCCCGGAGTTTAGTCTTTCCACGATCGAGCAAATTGCGGTGAACGCGCAGGACATCGACAGAGCGGTCGCCTTCTATCGCGACAAGCTGGGAATGAAACATCTTTTCAGCGTCCCGCCAAGTCTGGCTTTCTTCGATTGCGACGGCGTCAGGCTAATGCTCTCGCTTCCACCGAAGCCGGAGTTTGATCATGAGAGCTCAATAATTTATTTCAAAGTTTCGGATATTCAAGGCGCTTATGCGACGCTTGCGGAGCGTGGCGTACAGTTTGAAGAGGCTCCGAATCTTTGTGGCCGACATGGGTAGTTATGATCTCTGGTTAGCTTCTTTCCGCGACTCAGAAAATAATCTGTTGGCGTTAATGGCTCACGTACCGAAAGGCACGGAGTAGATCTGATCCACGAAACACACCAAGTCACAGCAAAGAGGATCTTGTGTTAGTTCGTGTTCCTTCGTGGATCGCAAAGTCTTTTCAAATTGAACCCCCGGAGGCATGAATGAAACGTCGTCAGTTCCTCGAAACAAGCGCACTCGGTTGCGCTCTCGCTATTAGTCAACCGGCTTCACTGCTTGCAACCAGCTCTTCCTCTGAACATCTGCCACCTGCTGCAAAGATTTTGAACTTGAAGAGCTCACGATTTCTGAGTTGCAGGCCGGCATGCAATCCGGCAAGTACACCGCGCCATCAACTGGTAAAGAAGTACCTGGATCGAATTGACGACATCGACAAAGACGGTCCGAAGTTGAATTCGGTGATCGAGGTCAACCCGGATGCAATGGCGATTGCCGAAGCGCTCGATCGCGAACGCAAGGAGAAAGGCGCGCGCGGTCCACTGCACGGCATTCCTATTCTGATTAAGGACAATATCGACACCGCCGACCGCATGATGACCACTGCGGGCTCGCTCGCTCTGGTGGGCTCGCGATCGCGCACAGGATTCTTTCGTTGCCAGGAAGTTGCGCGAAGCCGGCGCCGTGATCCTGGGCAAGACAAACCTGAGCGAGTGGGCAAACTTTCGCTCGAGCCATTCGAGCAGCGGTTGGAGCGGGCGTGGTGGTCAGACGAAGAACGCTTATATCCAGGATCGCAATCCGTGCGGTTCGAGTTCAGGATCAGGATCCGCTGCCGCAGCTAATCTTTGCGCCGCAGCAGTCGGCTCTGAGACCGATGGCTCCGTTGTTTGTCCGTCATCTGCAAACTCCCTGGTCGGCATCAAGCCTACCGTTGGTCTCATCGCCCGCTCCGGCATCATTCCCATTTCGCACAGCCAGGACACGGCCGGGCCAATGGCACGCACGGTTAGCGATGCCGCCATCCTGCTCGGCGCTTTGACAGGAATCGATGCGAACGATGCGATGACGAAACCCAGCGCCGGAAAATCTTTTACTGACTACACTCAGTTTCTCAACAAGGACGGGTTGCGAGGCGCCCGTTTTGGTGTCGCGCGAAAGTATTTTGGCTTCAATGATCTCGTCGATAAGTTGATGAATGACCGAATTGCTGAGATGAAAAAGATGGGTGCGGTGATCGTCGATCCGGCTGACATTCCTACTTCAGGACAGTTTGACAACTCGGAGCTCGAGGTTTTGTTGTACGAGTTTAAGGCCGATCTGAACAGCTACTTAGGACGACTCGGTCCCAACTCGCCAGGTTCATTCGCTGAAAGACGTTATCGATTTTAATGAGAAGAATCGCGATCGCGAGCTGACTTTACTTTGGACAGGACCTTTTGATCAAGTCGCAGGCCAAAGGCCCGCTCACTGAAAAGAAATACCTTCAGGCGCTCCAGAAGAATCATCTTCTTTCCAGAACGCAAGGCATCGACTTTGTCATGCGCAAGCATCGGCTCGATGCCATGATTGCACCGACGGGTGGCCCGGCCTGGCCGACGGACTGGATCAACGGAGACCACTTCACCGGCGGTTATTCATCGGCGTCGGCGGTTGCCGGCTATCCGCACATCACCGTTCCAGCCGGTTATGTTTTTGGTTTGCCAGTGGGAATATCTTTCTTTGGCGGCGCCTGGAGTGAGCCGAAGTTAATCAAGTATGCCTACGCTTTTGAGCAGGCGACGAAGGCCAGGCAGGTGCCGCGATTTCTGCGCACGCCGGAGTTTAAATCGTAAACGGAACGCGCTGAGACCGAATTCTAGTTTTCTCTGTGTAACCTCCGTGCTCTCTGTGTCTCTGTGGTGGATTCCCGCCGGAAAAACTCAACACTGAGACACAGAGAACGCCGAGGAAACACAGAGAGTTTCAAACTAGAACAAATAGCAATTTTCAAGAAGCCGCGGGCGCCTCAAAACCTATAATGCGCTGGAGCGGATCAATCGCCACGAAAGGAAATTGAGATCTATGTCAGCAACTCAAGCAAAGAAGAAATCCATCTACGGCGTACATCCCGGCGTGGCAATGACGCAAAAATGGGTCGCAGAACTAAAAGCGAAAACGGGGCGCACGCTTGAAGAGTGGCTCAAGCTCATTAAGAAGTCGGGACCTAAGGATGAGAAGGCGCGGCGTGAGTGGTTGAAGACGGAACATGGACTGGGCACCAACTCGGCCTGGTGGCTGGCGGAACGTGCCGACGGCAAGGGCAGTGAAATTGGCGACCCTGATTCGTATCTCGAAGCTGCGGAAGGCTACGTCGAAGAGATGTTCTCCGGTGGTAAGGCTGGGTTGCGGCCAATCTACGAAGCGATCCTTAAGGCGGGGCTAAAGATCGGCAAGGATGTGAAAGCTTGTCCCTGCCAGACCATCGTTCCGCTCTATCGAAATCACGTCTTCGCGCAAATCAAACCCACCACGAACAAGCGAGTTGACATCGGTTTTGCGTTGGGAGACATGAAACCGAAGGGCAGGTTGATTGATACTAGCGGCTTCGCAAAAAGGACCGCATCACGCATCGTATTCCGCTCGAATCACCAAAGGACATCGACGACGAAGTGAAACACTGGCTGAAGGTCGCTTACGATCGCGACGCTTAATCAGAAGCAGATAGCAGGAGCAGGAGGCGGGTGAACTCTTTGGAGTGCGGTGACCTGTCACCGCTTTGGCCGGCTGCGACCTGTCGCAGCCATCGCTAACAGTAGTATTCGTTCGATTGCGGCATCAAGGGCAGAAAGCGGTGAGAGGTCACCGCACTCCAGAGGGTTGAGTGGGAGAAACATCATGGTCAATAAAGTACAACCTGCTAAAGCTCCGCGCATGAGCGACGAAGCAGTCCAGGCAAAAACGGGTAAGACCTGGAAAGAGTGGTTTGCCATTCTCGACAAGGCCGGCGCGAAGAAGATGACCCACCAGGAGATAGTAAAATATCTCAACGCGAAGCAGGGCGTCGGACCATGGTGGCAACAGATGGTAACCGTCACTTATGAACAAGCGCGCGGCTTGCGCGAGGCGCATCAGAAACCCGGCGGTTATCAGATCAGCGTCAGCCGCACTATCAATGTCCCCATCAGCAAGCTCTACCAAGCCTTTGCCAACGACAAAGCTCGCAACGCCTGGCTGGCCGAGGACGGGCTTGCGGTACGCAAAAGCGACTCTAACAAGTCCATGCGTGTTACCTGGAACGATGTGGAGACCAGCCTCGAGATCAGTTTCCTTGAGAAGAGTGATAACAAGAGCCAGGTCGTCGTGCAGCACAGCAGACTTCCCAACGCTAAAGCTTCCACAACCATGAAGGCCTACTGGGGTAAAGCTCTCGATCGACTACGCGCGTCGTTGGAAAAATAAAAGCCCTCAAGAACAATCTTCTAAACGAGACTAACGGAATCGTCTGCCCAACTCAACGATTGTGACCATCCGGCCGTAGTAATGCAGGTACGAATTTCGCCGACATTTATTGTTAGTGTGGTTCGTGTGACGGGCGTGGATCGTTTCTGAGGCAATGCAGGAATCTTTGTATCGGAATCTTGTATGGTTGCTTGAGCCAGGTCTTGAACTCCAGGCCGAACGCTGCAACCATTTCGGCAATGGAGCCGGCAGAAATTCGCAACGATTTTGAGCAGTCTGTCACTGCCTCGACTCATCTCGAGCTTGGCCGTCGCGGTGAAGAGTTAGCAGCCGCTTATCTACTGAAGCTTGGCTATCGCATCGTGGCCGCAAATTTTTCGGTTCCCGTCGGCAGAAACAGATCAGGCGCCGTCATTAACGTAGAAATGGATTTGGTCGCTTACGAAGGCCGGACACTTTGCTTTATTGAGGTGAAGTCGCGCGCTTCGAGTTGGTTCGCGCCACCGCAGGCGAACGTCGACCGCCGCAAGCAACGCCAGATCGTGCCGCGCCGCCAGATGTACCGACGTATGTTTGATCTCGCCGGCGCGCCTTACCGTTACGATGTAGTTACAGTCGTATTGCCTGCCGAAGAAGACGACGGGGCCGAGTTTGAAATCAAACTCCTTCGCAACTATTGGAGCGAGGATATGCTGCGCAAGCGAGTGTGGTCCGGAACGTACTGGGACTAAGTGCTGTCCAAGTCCAACGTCCAAAGTCCAAAGTCCAACGTCCACCATCCAAAGTCTCTTTCTGACTATTATCAAGTCTTTTGACTGGCGCTGGACACAACAACCATCCAGGGATACTGCTTCGGATAGAAGACTTTGGACGTTGGATTTTGGACCTTGGACTTTCTTTAGAAACTGCCTCGCTTGACAACAATCATCGAATCATTAGAATCGTCCGTGCTCTAAGCGGGAGTAGCTCAGTGGTAGAGCATCGCCTTGCCAAGGCGAGGGTCGCGAGTTCAAATCTCGTCTCCCGCTCCAGTTCTTTAAGGATGAGGGATGAAGGATGAGGGATGAAAGCCTGAGCTTTCATCGTCTCTTACTTCATCCTTCATCCCTCATCCTTCATCCTTTCGGGGCGGCGTAGCCAAGTGGTAAGGCAGAGGTCTGCAAAACTCCTTCAAGTATTTTTCCGGCTAATCTTCAACACCAACTATCACCAAGCATCACAGCCCGCTAATTTTGGGAATTCTTGCATTGTAGTCTTCCCACCCAATTCGTCCGTGACATTCAGTGGCAGCAGGTGCCTACTACGATTCCTACTACCTCCGATTTTTGGTTTTTTGGCGTCCGTGTTTGTTTTTTTGCCGCGTTTCCGGTTGTTAGAAAGTCGAGCATGCAAATAGGTAGTCTTTGACGCCATTAAAGGAGCGGCTATTAACAAACCTCGGGTTTTATGAACCGCCGCCGCCCCCACGTGGGAGAATGCATGCTGAATTGATGAATTGCCAGGTGCCAGGCGCGAAATGGCAAGAGAAATAGCTGTTAATACAATACCTTTAGGCCAGCGTTCCGGGCGCATCAATATCGGCGCTTGATCCAAAGAGCCGACCCTAGCGGCTTATTGGGGATGGCAATCAGCAATAGTTACTCCTGGTGCAACTGTCGTAACGGTTCAGCTCCGGCGCTGCCCCCACCCCTTCTGCAAATTACAGCATACCGATAGTGGGTTAGCCCCGATAACCGTAGCGTACAGATAAATAACTGTACTGTGCAGTAATTTTTACAGATAAATAACTGTATCTAAAGGACTTAGCTCTGACACGATCTGATTCCATGGTAGTATGCGGCATCATTAAAATTAGCAACCGAGTTCTATAGGTTGCTGCCCGCCCTGTGGAAATCAGGGGGCTTTTTTACTGAATCTAAGGAGATAGAATGAAAGTTAAAGGGCAAAAGATTACGAGAGTAAAAGCACAAAGGAAAAACCGGAAAGATCCGAAGAGAATATAAGCCAACGAATAGACGCTCTGTTCAGATCAGGAGACGCACTTTTCGAATTTGCAAGGGATAACTACGGCGTGGCAGCTACGCCGTTGATTTGCAATTCGACGGTTGGGAAGAACATCCAAATAAAAGCGTGATGACACCAGTCATCAAGGCCTGCCGAAGCCGTTACTTGCCGGAGGACTCCGATATATAACCTCGAGGGCGGAAGAAGCAGTTGCATGCGCGAAGAGTTCTCCCCGCAAAAGAGATGAGGAACTTGAGGGATGGTTAGAAAGTATCAACTCCGAATCATGGAAGCTATGGTGATCGCTTTTGTGAACAAAGTACAAAAACAGATCCGACTAATTAATGTTGAGTCGTTCCACTTCCCACTAAATTAGTCAGAAGGCGCAACACTTTCTTAAAATTTCCAGCAGTTAGGAAGTTCCTGCGCTATCCCTGATTGCAGTGCTTAATTCACTTTCCTTTGCTTCTGATAATTCAGCAATAGTATCCAAAGATATCGTAAATCTTAACTTCCTAATGATTTGTAGTCTGTGTAGGGTCTCTTTGAAAAGTCCCTCTCAGCAACCCATGGAAGACTTTCTAAAACACCCTACACAACATACACACACTACATTTCTTGTACTTCCTGACTTCTCCCTTAGTTTACTTGGCCTTCTGCTATCCAAAGATCAGTTAGAAATAGATTGTCATTCGTTAATCTTTGGGGTTTTAATTCTTTTCGTATTCCAGTACATTACTTCCGTCGAGATGCGGTGGTTTCGCACCCGTCCTTACATTTATCTCGGAGTCGGGGAGCCCTATGGCTGCCGATCCTGCAAACCTTTATGCAGTGGTCTCGTTTATCTAGTATACATTTCAATATCAGCTTAAGATTTTTGGCGAGGGAGCGGTGTTGGTGACGGTGCCGCAGGCGTTGGAGTTTGCCTCCAGGACGCCGTAGGCGTTGGAGTTTGCCTTGGTGACGGTGCCGCAGGCGTTGGAGTTTGGGTTGGAGTTTCGGGCAAGAACGCCCCATTAGTATTCTGATCGGGCTGCAGCGTTGCTCGCTGTAACAGCCAACCGCTGAGCATTGCACCAAAGGCGATAAAAACAATTACCCCAAGTAAACAATGCCTCTTTTTGGTGAAGTGACAGCATCCACCTTCGGCTTTTCGACCTCGGTTCTGGAGGCGGCAGAGGTTCGCAATGAGATAAGGCCCAAACCTTAATTAGACGGTTCACAATCCATGAAAGTGTGGATCATTACTAATTGAAATCCCATTACGGATAAGAAAGCCTTGGTGACTCGGCAGGTGTTTCCCGTCGGCATTGAAGCTGTTTTTTTGCACAAGTAACGGAACGATAGTAAACATTGGGTGCGCCAACGCGATTCAATCTCAATTCTCGTTATAGTCATGCGGGTCATTTTATCCTCTTTGTTTTTCGTTCTTCTATCCACTTATCACCGATTACAACAAGCACTACGTTGCATTGTCTTATGATTGAATTATGTGCTGTTTGAAATTTATGCCTAAAGGAATTGAATCGATGTCCTTGAATATGGCTTCCTCACCGAATTTCTGAACTAGCCGACCGCGTCACGGCCAGTGACCTGGGCACTACTATCTTCCGATAGCAGATAAAGATTTGATCCCGTGGTTTTTGCAGATCGCTCATATGTTAACGGCAAGCAATATCGTGCGCTTCCAGCGCCGCGCCGAGCGCGTATCACTATTCGCTAACTATCAAGACTGTCCTTTGTAGCGGTATCTTAATCTCGGAGGATCACTTCTCACACTCCGTTCGATACTTCTCACGATGTGGCGGCGCTTTCGCAATTGTCGCGACACTTTTGACTCTTTGTCGTCGTGGAGAACTCCGAAAATCCAAAATCATACAAGATTTAGAATTAGTCCACTGCCTTCTTTTTTGTACGCACCTCAACACTACTCAACGCCCTAGGCGCTTTCCTCCGCCAGCTTTTGTAGTAGTTCTTTCTTGTCCTGCCAGCAGTAGATCAGTCAGGACGTTACTTGGGCATCATTCGAGTTAGTCTTGTGGAACTGGCGTTAACGTGGCTGATGGCGATCGGTGTTGGAGACTAAAAGCCGTGCAGGCGTCGCTTGCGTTGAGATACTGCACGATGTCTCGTTGCATTTACACTGGGAACAATGTCTCGCTTCGAATTGATGATACCAGAGCGGCTCAGAACTAAACGATGATGACAATTGAAACAAGGAAAAAGATCGATTTTTGTAAGACGGATTGGTGGCATCCACCTTTAGATGTCTGGAATTCCTGCTCTGAAGCGGCAGAGGTTTGTGAAGGAGAATAGTTTCGAGACTTTTGATCAACGAATTCATATCCACATGAAAACATGGATCAGGTCAATTGGCATCCATTACGATAATGAAGCCGTCGCAAACTTTCAGGTAACGCCTTCTCTGGCGGCATTGACGCTCTCTTGCACAAGTAATGGAATGACAGGTATCGCGCCAACGCTGATTCAATCTCAGCTCACGTAATCGGTTGGCTCGTTTAGTCTTTGTTTAACACCCATTCTACCAATCACAACAAGAACTACATTGCATTGCCTTATGATTGAATCAATGTGCTCCTTGACATCTATACTGTAGGGAATTGAATGTATATCCTTTGAATACAACGTCCTGACTGAAGTTCTGAACCAGTCGATCAGTAACAGCGCCCAGTGACTGTCGCACTGTCCTTTCTCCGATAGCAGATAAAGATTTGCTCCTCGATTTTTGCTGCTCGTCCATCTGATTGCCTTTCAAACCAGCTATCACCGCGTTTTCTGCCCGCGCTGAGCGCGAGGGTGTCCAGTCAGTGATTCTCAAAATCGTTCGTAGCGTTCTCAATACCGTTGCTACGTAGACTTCTAATAATGTTTGTTTCACTGATCGACTTCCTCTACGTAGCGAACGTCCATATTCGCAACTCGACTCTTTGCATCTCCGAAGAACCCCATAAACATCCCGCCTTGGAAACTCTGCTCGTGAACTCCGTGGTATACGTCGCTTTTGTATGACCTGAGGTTTGCTTAGCAATGCGAAAAGCAAACGCCAGGCTGAAAAATGTTGAGTCGAAGGTGAACAATGGTTGCGAAGACGTGACCGAAGGTTGTTTGTGCGACCAACGTAAAGATGCTCACCGTTTTCAGAAAAGAGATAGATCGCTCTCTTGCAAGTTCTCTAGAAGGCTGCCATACCTTACCGGAGCCATGTTAATCAAATGCTGAAACTTAGGTTCTGAGCGATTCCGTGAGTTCTTTGAATTTAGAATTCATGATTGAAGTATTTCAAAAGCCCAAGAGGTGCCAATTATTACGTCTGTTCCTATCGTCGTCAGTAAAGTACCGCAGATCAAACCACCTAAAATCGACTTCCTTACGTAGCGGAACCGATCGCGCTTCCGCGGCTTCTTCATGTAGTCCGCAGTACAGCGACGAGATACGCTGAGCCGCCAAATCATCGTGCTCGTAAACGTAATAGTCGTTGGCGCCATCGTCGTTTAGCTTCACTCAACACCATGCAAACGAGATTGGGATTATTTCGCTCTGGTGCATATCTCTTTGTTCAATCTCAGCCCTGCTTGTTCTGCAAGGACATTGTCTTAGCTTGAATTGAAACTGCCCTGCTGCCAAGTGGATCGGCAGCAACGATGTCGTGTATAGGGGATTATTCTTTGGTGTGATTAAGGCTAGTAGTTCCTTGGCGATCAGAGTTCGGCGCAGACATGCAATACTCTCCCGCAACCTACTAAATTTTTGATATGTTGACGATTTTAGTTTCCGATCTTCTGAAACAGTTTGTCGGTGTGTCCCGCTGGAGCGCTTGACACCATTGTTAACTGGGAATAGTAGGCGTGATGGCGTTAGAAGAATCCCAGAAGCGCATGGCGGCACTCCTTCCGTTCATCCACGGCCAACTGAATCCCAAGGAATCCATTTAGCAATACGTAACTGAACGAAGTATTAC
>ERZ1370068.8821-contig-7645_pt1 | contig 10945 bp, 16 predicted proteins | sample MGYA00561227_ERZ1370068 | MGnify/ENA primary metagenome ERZ1370068 (study PRJEB38410, sample SAMEA6850437) | metagenome | study: Metagenomic assessment of the ecological functions of the soil: analysis of the soil microbiota associated with the...
GTCATCGGCCTCGCCAACCTCGCCTTCGCCAAAGTCACGCTGAAGCCCGCCGCCGTCTGCGCACCGACAAGACGCTGAAAAGCGTCGTGCTGGCCGCCCGTCAATCCCTGTCTCCATGTCGCCAATTGGGGCTGCGCAATGACTTTTCGCCTCGCACTTCGCGGTGGTGACGACGCTATCGGGCGTGTGGGGCATTCCGATGGTCGCGCATTTCTTCAACCTTTCGCCGGCCGCAGCGGGCGCTCCTGCTTTGCCTTCAGCGATCGGCAACGCAGCTCGGCTCGGTCTTCCTGGCCATGCGGCCGATCGAGCCGCGGCCGCCCTGATAGCGCACTGATCCGTATCTGCGTGCTGCGGATGATCCTGATCGCGATGCTGCTGCCGTCCGTTCGCGCATGCATTCGGCCTGATCTCTACGTCACGCTGGTGTTCACGACCCTCGGCCTTGTCGCCGGCAGGCACGGTGCCGCTGGTCCTGAAATGCACCAAGCGCCTTTACACCGCAGACCTCATCGGCGTCGGCGCATCGGTGAACACCACGGCGGCGGGAATCTTCGCCGGCGCGGCGCAACCGGTGATCGGCTTCGCCATGCTCGCCGTCAGCCACGTTGGCCGGCGACCGATGCCGCGCACGGCGTCGGCGGCGATCGGGACGCCGGTTACAGCATGTTGATCGGAATTCTGCCGCTCATGTCGCTGCCGGGGATTGCGGGACCGCTGCTGATGAGAAGCAAATTGATAATCGGCTAGTTCACTTTGAATGCAAGGGGGCGTGCGTTATGGAGCGTTTGTTTTTGAGAAGAGGCGAAGTTGCTGCGAACTTTGCAGTGAGCAGCTGGCAGAGCGTGATGTTCTCCGAGTTCGAGGCGCAGATGAGCAGTGAAGCAAGGCCCTTTCCCGTGCGTCTTCGGCGTCGCCGGGCACCGCCAGGATCAGCTTGCGTTACCTGTTCCTCGATCCCTATGACATCGAGTGCTCGGCGAGCAGCTTGCGCACTATGTCGCCGAGTCCCGCTCTTACGGATCCAACACGTCGCTGGTGGTATTCACGCCGGCCCCGCCCGGTGCAAACGCTTGATGCCTATTACCGCAAGCTGTGGCTGACGCTCGATCAGCTTGCGCGGCTCGACAAAGGCCCGTGGCCGGCAGACATCCCCGAACAGGTCGATCATCCGATGTGGGAGTTCTCGTTCGCGGGCGAGCCGATCTTCGTCGGTGTGCACGACGCCCGCGCATGCTGATGCGGCAGAGCCGGCCGCTCCAGCGCATTCATGCTCACATTCCAGCCGCGCTGGGTGTTCCGAGAAGATCCTGGGCGACCGGAAAAGGCGGCCAACGCCGCGTTCGCCGAAGTGCGCAAGCGGCTCATTCCCTATGACAGCACGAGTCCCATCCCCGCTGCTCCGGACGCTACGGCGCAGCGGATGGCCGCGAGTACCTGCAATATTTCCTGCACGACGACAACCACCCTGGCGGCGGCTGTCCCTTCGCCAGGCTGGCACAGAACAAGACGCCCAATCTCGAAGACAACGGAGCAAGCGGCATGACCGAGATCATGACCGGATCATTCCTGGCGAAAGACCGAGTTCGCCATCGATCCTGCGATCCTCAACTCTGCTGCCGGAGCAGGGCTCGATCGAACTGCAGCACGACGCCGCGGGCAAGGTGCATCAGCTTTCACACCCATCCCGTCGACGAAATACCTGATGATCATCAGCGGCAGGCTGAATTTCACGTGGGACGGCGGCGAGCGCATCGTCAGCGCCGGCGACACCATCCTCTTGCCCGCCGGCACCCTGCACCAATCGGAGGCGCTGGAAGGCGGCGCGGTCTACGCGATCGCAACCCGCCCGCCCGCCGATCCGGCAATCACTTGAAGCGAGGCCGGGAGGAAAGGCGGGTCGCATCAAGTCCTCAAGACAATGAGGGATCGTTCGGTGCCGGATCGGTCGCCAAACGCTCGACCAGTTCGATGACTTCGGAACGCTGGTCAGGCGCAAGGTGAATGAAGGCCTTCAGCAGTCGCAGGCCTTCGATGGTTTCGCTCGATGGAGCTCCGAGTCTCTTCTGCAGCTCTGCAACATATGTGGGATCTTTCATCTCGCACCTTAGTGAGGAACAGGAATGGCATATCCAGGTAAACGTGAAGGCCTGGCCCAGAAAGTCGATACTGCAGCGCAGGAGGCCGAACGCCTCGGCCTGACGACGGCGACCTTGATACTTCGAATGGCTCGCCTCGAGATCGAACGGGCGGAACCCGATGAAGTTGAAAGTATGCCAAGGAACAACCTGCGCAGCAAGCCGAACTGAACGGCCGAAACGGCCCTCATTTGGCCACCGCGACGCCGTTCGCCGGCAGTCGCAGCTATCTCGCCGGGATGGCCCGAGACAGGACCAGACGCGGTGATCACGTCACGGTTCGATCGCGGGCCGTTCCCGGCCAATGGTGGTACCTGATCGTCAGACCGTGCTCGCCGGTCTTGCCGAAACGCCCCGCCTCGGTCAGCGTCGGCGATGCGGCGATCATCGTAACCGAGCGTCTTGCGCAGCACGTCTCTGGTGTGCTGGCCGAGCAGCGGCGCGGCCACCGGATCGACGGTGGGCGTCAGGCTCATGTTGAGCGGCGTTTCGATGTTCGGCACCGAGCCCGCGGTCGGATGCGGGATCCGGCTGAGGCGATGGCGATCGCGCACTTCCGGCGCGTTGAATCCCTCCTCGACGGTGCGAAGATAGCCGACCGGGATGTTGGCCTTCTTCATCTTCGCCATCCAGTTCTCGAGCCGGTCGCTGGCAAACACGCCGGCAATGATGGCGCGCAGCTTTTCCTTGTTGGCCGTTCGAGTCTTGCGGTGGGCGAAATCAGGATCGGTGACGAGGTCGGGCCGCTCGAGCACTTCGGTGACGAGGCGGCGATACAGCCGGTCATTGGCGCAGGCCATGTAGAGCGGTCCGTCCGAGGCCTGGTAGACGCCGACTGTGGGCGAGCCGTTCGGCGAATTGCCGAAGCGGCCTGGATTCTCGCCGCTGATCAGATAGGCCATGCCGTAGAAGCCGGTCATCGCCACCGCGATGTCGATCAGCGCGACCTCGACATGCTGGCCGCGGCCGAGCCGGTCGCGGGCCAGCAGCGCCAGCAGGATCGCGTTGCAGGCCGACATTCCCGTCGCCATGTCGACGATCGGCGGACCGGTCCGCACCGGCTCGCCATCCGGAAAGCCGTTCAGCGACATGAAACCGCTTTCGGCCTGCGTGATCGGATCGAAGCCCGGACGCAAGGCGAACTCGCCCTTGCGGCCATAGGCCGAAATCGAGCAATAGACCAGGCGCGGATTGGTCGGCGCGACGGACGCATAGTCGAGACCGAACTTCTTCATCACGCCGCCGGAGAAATTCTCCACCACGACATCGGCCTTGGCGATCAGTTCGCGCGCGACCTCGAGCGCCGCAGGGTTGGTGAAGTCGAGCGCGATGCCGCGCTTGTTGCGATTGAGGCTGAGAAAGGCCGCGCTCTCGCCGCCGATTTCCGCGTGCTCGTAGTGCGCGCGTATCGTCACCGCCATCAGGGTTTTCGATCTTGATCACCTCGGCGCCGAAATCGGCCAGCGTCTGCGTGCAGGCAGGACCGGCGACGACGCGGGTAAAGTCGACGACCAGCAGACCATCAAGGGCAGTCGGTTCGCCCTTCGCGCGCGGCGCGCGCTCCGGCAATTGCGGTCTGGCGGTCATGATCAGGCGTTTCCCTCTTCGTTGGTTGACTGGCGGAGCCAACGGCTCTCGCCGCAAGCGTGCGCATCCAGGGCTTTCTACCGGAAGGCCTGCGAGCTAACGCCAAACCCGGATTTTGCAGGGCGGGATTTCAGGCTGACATGGCTACGCATCGGTGCGGCGGATATTCCGCATTGCGGTCTGGCCGCCATCCGTTGCCGGATTTCGACCGAGGCCGGCGCGATAATCGCGCGCACGAGAGATCGCCGCCCGATCTGGTCTCATCCAGAAATCGGACGGCGAGCATTGGCCGATCTGCGGTGTTCGCCGCGTCGCTGTCACTGCTGGAAAATCACGTGCTTCACTCGGCGACCATCTCACCGGAGCCGCCGAATTCGGCAGGAAAGTCCTTCAGTTTGGGCAGACCATCGCGCATCGGCAACACCGTCTCGGCATAGTTGACGTGAACGCCGGGCGCGAAGGCCAGCGTCGGGAGCGTCGCGGCGAAGACATCGACCAGCCCGAGCGTCGGATGATTGGTCATCAGATGCCCGCCGCACTTGGCGCAGTATTTGCGCTGGCTCATCGGCGTCTTCTCGAACGTCGCGACATGCTGCGCTCCCGACGTGACCCGCACCGCCTCCGGCTTCCACAGGCTGAAGGCATTGACCAGGTCCGCCGGACCACGAACGACAGGAACGGCAATGGCAATAGCCCATGGCCTCCGGCGCGCCGGTGACCTGCACCTCGACCGCGCCGCAAAAGCAGCTTCCAGTATGCTTCATAAATTATGTCTCCTTAGCAAGACGATTGAGGATGGATCAGATCGATTTGCGCCACGGCACCAGCATCGATACGCGCCGCCTGTAGCTGCGGTATTCGTCGCCGAACAAGTCGATGAGATCGCGCTCTTCCAGCATGATGCCGACGAAGATGTAGGCCGTGGTCACCGCCGCGAACAGCAGATGCCCGACGCTCATCGGTTGGCGCCGCCCAGAACGCGATGATGAAGCCGAGATAGATCGGGTGCCGGACGAACTTGTAGTAGAACGGCGTCCGGAAGCGTCGGCGCCGGCATCTCGCCGGCCGGCGAGATTGTTGGCGACCTGATGCAATCCGAACAGCTCGAAATGATTGATCAGGAAGGTGCTGGTGAACACGATCACCCAGCCCAGGAACGACAATGCCGCGATCACCGCCGCCGATCTCCGGTTCCTCGATGTGCCAGACGATGGCCGGCATCGGACGCCACTGCCAGAACAGCAGCAGAGAGCGTCAGGCTGGCGAACAGCACGTAGGTGCTGCGCTCGACCGATTTCGGAATAAACTGCGTCCACCATTGCTTGAACGGTTTGCGCGCCATCACGCTGTGCTGAATGGCAAACAGCGACATCAGGAGCGAGATTGATCGACAAGCGCTCGACATCGGCCCGTACCGCGCCGGTATCGATCGTCTTTGGCACGACGAGGCCCGCAGACGAAGCCGATCGCATACAGGATCGTGACCAGAAATGTGAGATAGGCCACAGCCGCCGTACAGAAATGCGGTGAATCTTGGCATTCGATTGTCCGGCATGGCCGGGTCAATGAGCTCGGGTTTCGGACATGAAATTGACTCCGCTTGGAGCAATGGGATCGCGACTTTGATCTTTGCAGGATGCACGGCAAATGCGGCGCACAAGACTTTGCCTGCGCGCTTGATCTCTTCATGAGATGAACTTGATTGTTTCTTGAGAAGAGATGCGATAACGCACGTGAAATTCAGCTTCGATAACCACATCCTGGATACCGAGCCTTCGCGAGCTGCGCCGTGGCGGCGAGCTGGTTGCGATGCAGCCGCAGGTGTTCGACCTGCTGGTCCATCTGTTGAAGAACCGCGACCGTGTCGTCAGCAGGGACGATCTCATCGCCCTGGTCTGGGGCGGCCGGATCGTGTCGGACTCGACGCTCGACAGCCGGATCAACGCCGCGCGGAACGCGATCGGCGACAACGGCAAGGAACAGAAGCTGATCCGGACCATTCCGCGAAAGGGCATTCGCTTCGTTGGCGCCGTGGACGAGCAATCGGACAGCCATCCGCCTGATTGCCGGCCTGCTGAGACGCGGCACGAGGCAGCCGCGCACCGGCGTCTGGCGCTGCCGGACCGGCCCGCCATCGCCGTGCTGCCGTTCAACAACATGAGCGGCGATCCGGAGCAGGAGTATTTCTCCGACGGCATCAGCGAGGACATCATCACCGCGCTGTCGAAACTGCGCTGGTTCTTCGTGATCGCGCGCAACTCGTCGTTCACCTACAAGGGCAAGGCCGTGCACATCGAAGCAGGTCGCCGCCGAGCTCGGCGTGCGCTACGTCGTCGAGGGCAGCGTGCGCAAGAGCGGCGATCGCGTCCGCATCACCGCGCAGCTCAACGACACCGCGACCGGCAGCCACATCTGGGCGGAGCACTACGACCGCGACCTGACCGACGTGTTCGCGGTGCAGGACGAGATCACCGACGCCATCGTCGCCGCGATCGAGCCGCAGATCTATGCGGCGGAAAATTTTCGCAGCCGGCGCAAGCCGCCCAGACAGCCTGGACGCCTGGGACCTGGTGATGCGGGCGCTGTCGCATCACTGGCGGGTGACGCGGCCGGACAACGCTGCCGCGCAGGCGCTGCTGGACAAGGCGATCGCGATCGATCCGAACTACGGCCAGGCGCTCGGCACTGCTCGCCACCAGCCATATGTTCGGCGTCCATCTGGGCTGGGCCGACATCACGACCGCGGCGCCCGTCGCCGAGCGCGCGGCGCTCGCGGCGATCGTGGCCGACAGCGAGGACGCCTGGGCGCATACCGCGCTCGGCAGCGTCTATTTCTCGACGCGCCGGCTCGACGACTCGCTCGCCGAATTCGAGCTGGCGCTGCAGCTCAATCCGAACTTCTCGCTGGCGCAGGGCTACTACGGCTTGGCGCTGTGCTATAGCGGACGCTGGCAGGAGGCCTATGCGGCGACGCAGCGCGCCATCCGCGCTGAGCCCGCGCGATCCGTCCTCCGCGATCTATTACGGCGTCGCCGCCTACGCCCAGTTCGTCGGCAGGAACTATCGACGAAGCGATTGCGCTTGCGCGCGAGGCGATCCGCCAGCGCGGCGACCTCACCGGCGCCTACCGGGTGCTGACGGTCGCGGCCGGCATGGCCGGCCAGATCGAGGTCGCCGAAAGCCGCGCTCCAGGAGCTGCGCCGCACGCAGCCCAATATTTCGCTGGCCTGGATCGCGAACGCAGTTACCCTGGAAGCTCGACGCCGACCGCGAAGCACTATCTGGAAGGCTTTCGGCGCGCCGGGCTGGAATAGTCGCGGCACGGCGCGGCCGGCCCGGTCACTGCTGCTTTTCCCAGAACGACAGCAGGCCCTGCGAGGCCGAGCCGCCGATCACGCAGGGATGCCGACGGCGACCTGCCCCAGCGCCGCCGCCGATACGCAGCCGAGCGCGACCGCGCCGACGCCGACCTGCGCCCCAGAAGCCGAGGTTGCGCCGGCTGTCCGAGCCCTTGACCTTCAGCTCGTCGACGGCGGCGAAGCGCATCCTTGCGCAGCGCACGCGATCTGCACGGTGTCGGCGGCCTCGACCACTTCGCGCGAGCGGCGCCTTGACCGGCCGCCGGCTGCCGCGCCAGCTCGCTGCGCAAGATATTCGCGCAAGCTGGCATCGCGGATCGCGTAGCTCGCCAGGCGTATAGCGCGCCATGCTGCCGACCGTCAGCTTGTCGAGCGGTGTCGCGGCTCTTGCTCCATGGCAGCATCTGCATGATGCGCTGGATCGGGAACATGGGAGCCGGTCGCGAAATAATATCCCCACAGCGTATCCAGCAGATCCTGATTGCTGGCGAAGGTCACCGTCGTGTTCAGCTTCTTGCTCCTCCTTGGCGAAAGGATTGCGCGTGAACGCGCCGCGCAGCTTGTCCATCATGCCGGGCTTCGCCTCCTCCAGCGGAATTTCGGTCAAGGTCGGCAGCTTGCCTGCGAGGTAACTGTCGATCATCACCTTGCGCGCCGGCATGCGCGGCGCGAGCCGGCGCAGGACGTTTCGCCAGTCGGGCACGCCCGAATAGGCGACCGCGCGGACGATCACCCATTCGTCTTCCGGCGGAACGGGAAAGAAGCTGGTGATCGAGCTGCTCCGGCCTTTGGCGGGATTCGAGCCGATCGCGCCGGCGACAAAGCCGAGATAGATGCCGGCGTTCTCCGGCTCCTTGAAACGTCTGCGAGTGGAACAGCACGCGCACGGCCGCCGGGACATGGGCGTAGTCCGGCTTGGCCCGGTAATTGTAGATCCATTGCTGGACGACGCCGAGCGAAGCGCGCGGATCGATCTCCGGCGTCTTCTCCGCATGCGCAGGCTGGATCAGCATGACACAGGCGGCAACGAAGAGCTGCGTAACGCATGTGATGCTCCTGGCGAGCGCCGGCGCATGCCGATGCTCGCAGCGCCAACGTCTCGAGCTCTTCGACTGACCGAAGCATGAAGCGGCCATTGCGACAATTCTGGAGAACGCGCGATTAAGCATGAGCGGTCAAATTGTGGCGCTGAACCGTCGGCCCGCAACTCACCTCATGTCAGACATTCTTTCGCCCTGCGCAGGCAATTCGATCGCAGCCGGTCAGGTGGGAGTCCAGGCGGGACGTGAAGAGCAGACGCATCCGCGCAAGTCCTAGCGATCGCATCGGTTGCAGTGCCGCGGCCGCGCTGGTTGCGCCGCGCTCGGGATTAGCGTTCTCCGGCGCCGTCGCGCGCCGAGACCCGCATACGCCGTCGCGAGATCGCATCACCGTCGAGAGGCAATCGCCGCGTCGATGCCGAAACCGTACGTTCCTATTTTCACGCCGGCACCCGACGGACGGTTTCGACGACGCCGCGCGCGATGCGGCGCTGAAGGCGCTGATCGCAACGGGACTGTTCGACAAGGTTTCCATCGACCGCGCTGCGGCGAGCGGCTCGTCGGTGCACGTCACCGAGGCGCCGGTGCTCGACCGCGTCGCCTTCGAAGGCAACAAGAAAAGTCAAGGACGCCGATCCTAGCGGCAGCCATCAGATCCAAGCCGCGCGGCACGCTGCAGCGCGCCGGTACAGTGCCGACGTCGACCGCATCATCGAGGCCTACCGGCATGCCGGGCGCGACGAGGTCAGCGTGGTGCCGCGAGATCATCGACCGCGGCAATGGCCGCGCTCGACCTCGTCTATGTGATCACGGAGGGCGCCAAGACGCCGGTGCGGCAGATCAACTTCACCGGCAATCAGGCGTTCGGCGCGCGGCAACTCAACGCCGTGATCAAGACCTCGGCCAGTCAACATGCTGAGCTTTCTGACCGGCGGCGATGTCTACGATCCCGATCGCGTCGCACAGGATCGGGAGCAGCTGCGGCTGTACTATCGCAGCAAGGGCTATGCCGACGCCAGCGTGCCTCGGCCAATGCCGAATACGATCCCGCGCACAAAGGGATTTACGCGTGACCTTCGCGATCGACGAAGGCCCGCTCTATCATTTCGGCGACGTCAGCGTCGCCTGCAATATGCCCGGGCTGGATTCCGCAAAGCTGTCGCGCATGCGTTATCGCTCGCAACCGGCGCGCAGTGTTCGACGGCAACGCGCTGGACAAGACCACCGAAGTCCTCGCGATCGAGATGGCGAAGCTCGGCTATCCCTTCGCGCAAGCGCACTCCCGCGTCATCAGCCGCGATGCCGCCGCAAAGCGCATCGACGTCGCCTTCGTGATCGATCAGGGGCCGCGGACCTATGTCGAGCGCATCGAGATCCACGGCAACACGCGCACCCGCGACTACGTGATCCGGCGCGAATTCGACATCGCCGAGGGCGATGCCTACAACAAGACGCTGATCGATCGGGCCGAGCGGCGCCTCAAGAACCTGAACTATTTCAAGACCGTGAAGATTATCGAACCGGCCGGGTTCGTCGCCGGACCGTGTCGTGCTCGACGTCGAGGCTGATCGACCAGCCGACCGGCGACTTCAACATCGCCGGCGGCTACTCGACCACCGATGGCGCGCTCGTCGAGGTCAAGCTGGGCGAGCGCAATTTCTACGGCACCGGCAAAGAACCTCCAGTCGACCTTCACCTACGGCCAATATGCGCGCGGCATCGATCTGTCGGCTTCGAGCCGTATTTTCTCGGCACCAAGGTCTCGGCCGGGCATCGAGCTGTTCGGCCGGCAGACCGATGACCAGCCCTACCAGTCCTATGGCAGCAGTACCTACGGCGCGCAAGCTGCAGTTCGGCACGCCGATCACCGAAGCAGCTCGGCGTGCAGTGGCGCTACTCCATCTACAACCAGAACATCACGCTTGTCGACCGACGTCGCTGGCCTGCAGCGCCGTCGCTGCCGATCCAGCAGGCCGCGGCTGCAGCCGGTCCCGCCTGGGTCTCCGCCGCCGGCAGCACCGCGACCTACAGCACGCTGGACAATACCAAGAGCCCGACCAGCGGCATCAGGTCGCAGCTCAGCCAGGATCTGGCCGGCCTCGGCGGCGACGTAAAATTCCTGCGCACCACCGAAGACGTGCGCTACTACCACTCGATCAACAGCGATCTGGTCGGCATGGTCGCGCGCGCAAGGCGGCTACGTCACCGGCTGGGGCGGCCAGCAGGTGCCGCTGATGAACAGCTTCTTCGGCGGCCCGACCATGGTGCGCGGATTTGCGACCAACGGCTTCGGCCCGCGCGACCTGACGCCCGGCACCACCATGGATAATGTCGGCGGCAGCATGTACTGGGCAACGACCGCGGAATTGCAGAGCGCGATCCCCGGCGTGCCCAATGAATACGGCCTCAAGGCGACGGCCTTCGTCGATGCCGGCAGCGTGTTCCGCTACAGCGGGCCGACGACATTCCGGCACGCAATCGCTGCAGGTCGCCAACACGCAATGTCGTGCGCTCGTCGGTCGGCGCCGGCCTGACCTGGGCCTCGCCGTTCGGCGCGCTGACCGTCGACTACGCCGTGCCGCTGACGAAGGCGGCCTACGACGTCGTGCAGCCGCTCCGCTTCAGCGCGGGAGCGGTTCTGACGGGCGACCGGATGCTACCGTCGCAAATCCATAGATCAGCGCCAGCCGGTCGAGGCATTCAGCGAAGTCGCCGCGCAAAATAGTCGTTCCAGCGCTGGCTGCGCAGACCCCGCCGCTGCCCCGACCTGCTCCATGGTCAGGCCATGGACCAGGACGTCATGCACCAGCGCCGAACCGTC
>ERZ1370068.3033-contig-2159_pt1 | contig 10943 bp, 16 predicted proteins | sample MGYA00561227_ERZ1370068 | MGnify/ENA primary metagenome ERZ1370068 (study PRJEB38410, sample SAMEA6850437) | metagenome | study: Metagenomic assessment of the ecological functions of the soil: analysis of the soil microbiota associated with the...
CTCGGTGTGCTTCCGTTCGGTTACATGTTGCTCCGCCACGAACCTGGATCGTCATTCCGTCGGTGGCGTATTTCGCCGACAGCCGTGCCGGGACCCCGGGCGAGTGACAGTGCCTCGGCACGCTGCTGCGATGTCGCTGCGGGAACAGATACGGCCGCGGCCGCAACACCCAGACGGCGGACAAGGCCGCATCAGGATCAGATCTCCTCATGGTTCAATCTCCCTGTGACCGGCAACGGAGGTCTTGCGCCGCCATGCACGGCTGGCCTCGTCGCGTTCATTACCCGGTCGCTCCCAACATGACGCTAGAGATAGGCAACTGAACGCACCATGAATGCATGGGCGCAGAGATGAACGCGCGCAGGAGGAACTCGACTTGACCGTCTATGTGATCCGTGCAACTGAAGATGACCAAACCGCGTCGCCTGCGGCCGCTATCCAGGCGCGCTTCTTCGACGATGTTCAGGTTCGGCGGCAGACTGTTATCGGCGGATGAGTCGGCGGTGCTGGAAGGCGAATGGGATCGCGACAAGCTGGTGCTGATGTCGTTTCCCGACGGGAGCCGCGTTCCGGGCATGGTCAGAAACTCGCCGGAATATCTGGGAGATATCCAGGGATCAGCAAAGCAGATTGCGGACGGCATTGTTTGCTGGCGGGGGATTTTGGTTAGAGCCGGGCCGCCGCCGTGCCCTTTGCCAGGACCTCGTTCACGGAACCCGATCTGAAACACCGTCAACACTTTGCTAAGGGGACTGGCTGGTAAACTCCGCCTTAACCAATCAGAAAATCGATAGCCTGCCCCGGATCCCCTCGCTTGGAGGGGACGATCTGATCCGACGCGGCGCCGTGCCGCAACGACGCGGCGGCAGCAATTGCAATGCGTACGCCAGAGAGACCGAGAGAATGTTCGCCAGATTTCAAAACCCGCCCATTATTGCCAAGATCGCGGCGCCCGCCAACGATCGTCGCCCTGGTCGCGATCGGGATCGTCGTCCAGGCCTCGATGGCCTGAGCAGCCTGTCCGCGACCGTGGCGAGGCCTGGTCGACGGCAATGCGATGCAGGTGCAATATCACAGCCGGCAGGCCGAGACTTTTTCAACGCAGCGCCACCAGGTTAGGCGAAAAGAACGGTCATCCTGTCCGGCACCGACAGCAAGGCGACTCAGCCAGAACGTGCCTAGAATCCCCTGCGGCAAGGCTGGCACCGATGCCACGCGTTGAATGCGATCGACCGTCTGGCGGCCGCGTCACCCGCCTGCTCCCGAGCAGCGCGCCGGCTGATCGACACCTGCGAGCGCGGTGCAGGGGACCGCCGGGAAGCCAGCGCCAAGGTGTGTTCAGAGCCGACGATTCGCCGGCAGGATGGAAGAGGCCCTTCGCCTATTCGCGCAACGTCGCGGGCCAAGCCACCGCCAGACCGCGATCGCGGCGGTGGGGCAACTCATCACACATCAATACCGATCAAAGGCCATGCGCGCCGCGCGCTGATGCGAGCGGCGTCGCCACCATCGGCTGATGCCACCCGCCTGCCGCTGGCGGTCGGGGCCGGCGATCGACGGCTGCCTGGCCTTCGCCATCCTCGGCTGGATCGCGTTCCGGACACAGAGCAGCCCGGCTGCCTGCGGCGCATGACGCCCGAAGTGCGAACTCGAACTCGCCGGCGGCTGACCTCGATGTCTTCGATCAGTCGGCGGCGCCGGCCGCGCCGACGAAGGTCGGCGGTCTCGCCAAGTCGCTCGTCGTCTTCAAGGAGAACGCGATGACGGCGCGGCGTCTCGAAGCCGAGCAGCGCGAGGAGCAGATCCGGAAGGAAGCCCGTCAGCGCGCCGTCGAGGGCTATATTCGCGACGCCGACATCCAGGTCTCCCGAGGCGCTGCAGACGTTGACCGCGGCCTCCGCCGAGATGCACGCCACCGCCGGCAGGCATGACGGCAAACCGCCCGAGGAAACCAGCCGCGCAGGCCACCGCCGTCGCCAACGCTTCCAGACGCTGGCTCTCAACGAACGTGCAGACAGTTGCCGCGGCGACCGAGGAGCTGCATGCCTCGATCAGCGAAATCCCCGCCAGGTGGCGCAGGCGTCCCGAGACGGCCAACCTCGCGGTCGCCGAGACCGACCGCACCAACAAGACGGTCGAAGGCGTTGGCGGAAGCGGCACAGAAGATCGGCGAGGTCGTCTGCGCTCGGATCCAGAATATCGCGCACGCAGACCAATCTGCTGGCGCTCAACGCCACCATCGAGGCGGCGCGCGCCAGGCAGCCGGCAGGGCTTTGCCGTCGTCGCCACCGAGGTCGAGGGCGCTGGCCACCGCAGACCGCCAAGGCGACCGAGGATATTTCAGCGCCAGATCGCACCGCGATCCAGCAGGAGACCGGCAACGCGGTCGACCAGCCATCGCAGACGATCGGGACGACGATCGCCCAGATGAACGAAATCGCCACCGCGATTGCCGCTGCGGTCCCGAGCAGCAGAGCGCCGCGACCGCGCGACATCGCGCAGAACATCCAGGAAGTTTCGCAGGGGCACCAACGAGTGTCTTCCAACGTCGGCAGCGTCAACGGAGGCCGCCAACGAGACCGGCGCGCGGCGGCCAGCGAAGTGCTGACCGCGGCCGACGACCTCGCCATCAGTCGGAAGCTGCGCCGACGTCAATACGTTCCTCGACCTCATCGCGCCGCCTGACTTTCTCGCGAACATCCTATCGCGTGGGCGCCGCAGCTCCTGGCCACGATACTAGGCGGAGCACGCTCGCTGCGCCCGGCGCCAACACGGCCCGAAGCCGATGACCGAACGCGAACGGTGCCGGCGATAATAGGGATACGGCCGGCAGTAGCGCGGCCGCGCGTAATAATAGGGCTGGTAGTAGGGACGAGACATACGGCCGATAGCCGTAGCGACAATAGCGCCGGTGATAGCGCCGCGCGCTGAAGATCGGTCGCGACCGGAGCGTGCCGGCGGTTTGTCGCTTTTGGTTTGCGGCGACTGCCGCGGCCGCCGAATTGATCGCCGCCGGGCCGGCATAGCGCGCCAGCGCTGCGAACAGCAGCCTGCACCAACAGTCTTCATGACGAACTTCCTCTCCTGATCCAGACCATCGAAAGCAACGCGCAGCAATCGCGCTAGTTTCATGGCGGCAAACTGAAGTGAAAACAGGCCCGCGATGAACGAACGGCCTGTTGATCATCACGTGCGACGTCGCAGGTTCACCAACGGCGTCCAGGCGATGGTGCCAGCGGTGGTGATGGTGACGATGCCAGCGATGATGACGGTGCCGCCCAGCACACTTCCGGCGCGTCGCCGGCTTGATATCTTCGCCGCACGGCGGCGCGCAGCGCCGGGATTGCTGAGCGACAACGCGCTGGCACGCTCGGTCGGAGCGAGCGAGAACGAGCATTGCGCCAACGGCGGCAAGGCCCAGAACTTTCGTGATCTGCATGGGTAGTCTCCTTGGTTCCTCAGGGATGTCACGCCCGCAGACGAACGGTTCCGTCGACAAGCACTGCCGCATCGCCACGACGCAGTTCGAAGATTGACGCGATGACGTGAATGCGCATCTGAATGACTCCGCCATGAAGATGAATGCGACGGGCGCCGCGCTCGCTGCTTCATTCCGTCGCCGCGCGCAAAACCAGCGCGGGCGATCGCCGTATCTTCGTCAGTGATTTCTCTGATGGGAGAGTGTCATGGCGTCATCGCGCATGAACGCTTCGATATCGCGCGCAGTGCTCGCGGCATTCGCGACCGTCGTCAATCCGCCGGCGCGACGCATTCGCCTCGCCAGGTCCCGGCGGCGGCATAGGAACGCGCAAGCTCATTGCACGCAGACGACGATGGCCGTCCTGGTCTATGGCGTGGTGGCCGATTGTGGTTTGCGTCGGGCTTGATCGGCGCCGCGCGCAGGCGCTGGATTCTTCGCTTGACGCGTTTTCTTGACGCGAACCGGTATTCCACTTCGCTTGAAAACGCTCTAGCCGGGCCGCCAGTAGCAGTTCATGCGCGGCGTGATCACCGTGCCGCTCGGCCGGTATTCCTGCACATAGGTCGCGGTGCAGTCGCGCACCGCATTCGGCCCGGATTGTAGCGCGGATAGACGTCGGGTTCCCACTGATCCTGACCGGTAGATCGGCACGCGGCGCAGCGGCCGCCGGCGCTGCGCGGACGCATCGGTGACGGCCGGCTTGCGATGCCTGCGCGGCCTGCGTCGCCTGACGGTCGCCGTCTGGGCCTGCGCGGCCACGCCCTGGCAGCAAAAATCCGGCAAAAGCGGCCACATGCCGCCGCCGTCACAATCCGCTTCATTACCATCCAGTCCCAAAGCCTGTTATCGGGCCGTACGGTCTCCGATTGCCGCGCCGAGGTCAACCGGGCGCGAGGTGCAGCGTCCAAAACCAGTAGGCGCGGGCGTGGAAACACGCGCTAAACAGGCGCGATGTGGAAACGAAGCAAAAGCCCCTCGCTCGCCGAAATGGAAGCCATGGCGCACGAGGTTTTCGAACGCCTGCCGAAGGGTTTCGAACGCTGTGCGAGGGCGTGATCATCCGCGTCGACGATTTTCCGACCGACGAGGTGCTCGACGAGATGCAGGCGCAGAGCGAATTCGACCTGCTCGGCCTGTTCCAGGGCGTCGGCCTGCCGCACCAGCAGCAATGACGACATCGCCCGGCTGCCCAACATGATCTGGCTCTACCGCCGGCCGATCCTCGATTACTGGGCCGAGCACGAGGAGACGCTGGGCCATATCGTCCGCCACGTGCTGATTCACGAAATCGGCCACCATTTCGGCCTGTCCGACGCCGATATGGAGGCGATCGAGGCGCGAGCTAGCAGGGTAGGATTGCGCAAATTGGCCTTTTGCCGGGGCCATATTCGCGATAAATCACCGGCTCCCTGTCCCTCATTTCAGCCGGGAAGTGCGATCGATGGACAAGTTCACCACACTGGAAGGCGTCGCGGCGCCGCTGAAGATCATCAATGTCGACACCGACATGATCATCCCGAAGCAGTACCTGAAGACCATCAAGCGCACCGGCCTCGGCACGGGCCTGTTCTCGGAACAGCGCTACAAGGATGACGGCAGCGAGAACCCGGACTTCGTCCTCAACAAGCCGGCCTATCGCAACGCCAAGATGCTGGTCGCCGGCGACAATTTCGGCTGCGGCTCGAGCGCGCGAGCACGCGCCCTGGGCGCTGCTGGATTTCGGCATCCGCTGCGTGATCTCGACCTCGTTCGGCGACATCTTCTACAACAACTGCTTCAAGAACGGCATTCTGCCGATCCAGCGTCACGCCAGGAAGACCTCGACAAGTTGTTCGACGACGCCGAGCGCGGCGCCAACGCGACGCTGACGCATCGATCTCGCGCAACCAGGAAATCCGCGGCCCCGACGGCGGCATGGTGAAGTTCGAGATCGATCGCGTTCCGCAAGCATTGCCTGCTCAACGGCCTCGACGACATCGGGCTGACGATGGAGAAGAAGTCGTCGATCGACGACCTACGAGGCCAAGGCCAAGCACGAGCGCGCCTGGGCCTGATCGCTGATCTCGACGCGCCATGGAGCCGCTGTTTACCCAGACGTTCAGGGGCCTCGCTACAATGCGCTAGAGGCGACGCGCATGCGGCCTGACGTCGTCACCTTCTGGCATGGCCCGCTCGATGCGCTCCGGCTGACCTGCCTGCGATCGCAGGTCGCGGCGGGCCACAAGGTCACCGTCTACAGTTTCGATCCGCTTGCCGGCTTGCCCGACGGCGTCGGCAACGCCGAGGCCGAAGCGATCCTGCCGCATTCGCTTTCTCCGAACGGCTGCGCCCGCCGCAGCCGGACGGCAGCTGGCGCGACTGGACCATTCCTGCAGTTCAGCGATTTCTTCCGCATGCGGCTGATGGCGGAGACGCGCCGGCCTGTGGCTCGACGCCGACGTGCTGCTGCTGAAGGCCGGTCGAGATCGATCCGGCAAAGCCCTATTTCGCCTGGGAGCGGCCGCGCCAGCTCGGCAATTCGGTTCTGTATCTGCCGCCGGACGATCCGATCGTCGCCGGCGTTCGAAGAGCTGATGGAGCAGGACGAACTGACGCCGGACTGGCTGGCGCTGCGCCATCGCCTGACCTTCATGCTGCGGCAGCTGCGCGGCGGATCGAACCGCCTCTCCGACATTCGCGTCGCGATCTATGGTCCGGCCGCGCTCGACCGCGCTGCGCGCGCCGCGTCCAACGAATTGCAGCACGCGCTGCCGAAGCAATCGTTCTATGCGGTCCACGCCGAGCCGAAGGCGGTTTTTCGGAGCCATGACGGATTTTTCAGCGCTGCCAGCAGCCGACCCAGAGCGATCATCAGGTCTGGCGCATTTCGCCCAAGGGCCGCGGCGGGCGAGAAAGCCGATCCCGGGGCAGCCCTCCAGTGCCCGGGCAGGCGGAGAAGTTTGGCAGCTCGTGTGCGTCTTCTTCCCTCTCCCCTTGTGGGAGAGGAGGGTCGACGCGGGCAAATTCGCGGCGGCGGTGGGGTGACGGTCTGCTCGACGGGGGCGGTTCCCAGCGGAGGGACAGACCCCCACCCGGCGTCTACGCGTCACGCTGCGCTCCACGTGAGCCGACCCTCGCCTCGCAGGGGCGCGAAGTCCGCACTGCCCACATCGCCGCGATCGCATCCGCGATCGCGATCGTGCCTCTGGCCATGTCGGCGTGCAGCCGTTCCCACCATCCGCCCGTCGAGCTGGATGGCGCCGCGGGAAGCGTTTTCCGGCCGCTCGAATGCCGCGATGATCTTGCGCGCTTGCGGCGACCTCCTCCGCCGGCGGCGTGAAGATGGCGTTGCAGGCCTCGATATGGCTCCGGATGGATCAGCGTCTTGCCGTCGAAGCCGAGATCGCGGCCCTGCGCGCATTCGACCGCAAAGCCGTCGATATTGCTGATGTCGCTGTAGGGCCCGTCGAGGATTTCGAGCCCGTGCGCGCGCGTCGCCAGGATGCAATGCGTGATCATCGGGATCATCGCGGCGCGGCCCGGCTGCATGCGGATCCGCGTCTCCCGCGAAATATCGTTCGGGCCGAAACACGAAGCCGGCGAGCCGGGTCTCAGAATCCTTCGACGCCGCGGCGAGCTTGTCGGCGTCCAGCACCGCCGCGCGCGGTTTCGATGCATGGCCCAGACCCGGATCGACATATCGGCGTTGATGTCGCTCAGGCGGTTCGGCGATGGCGTTGAGATCGGCGACGCTGGAAATCTTGGGAACCAGGATGCCGTCGGGCCGGGCCTTGCCGGCCATGGTGACGTCGTCGACCCACCACGGGCGTATCGAGGCTGTTGACCGCGGATCAGCACCTCGCGCTTGCCGAACCCGCCGGCCGCGATGCGCCTTGGCGATCTGGTCGCGGGCCAGCGCCTCTGGCGTCCGGCGCCACCAGAATCCTCGAGGTCGAGGATGATGCCGTCGGCAGGCAGGTTGCGCGCCTTTTCCAGCGCCCGCGCGTTCGATCCCGGCATGAACAACAGGCTGCGGCGCGGACGGATCATGGGCTGGTTTCCTGAGGGTGTTTTGAGCACCACGCGATAACATTTCAAACGCCGGGTCCGAAAGCCTTGTTCCCGTCATCGGTCTATGGTTAGGCAATGGCCATGGCACCGCATTTCCGCAACATCTGCTCGACGGCTACCGGACCTTCACCTCGCAGCGGCTGCCGACCGAACAGTCGCGCTACCGGGAACTGTCCGAGCGCGGCCAGTCGCCGGCGGTGATGGTGATCGGCTGCTGCGATTCCCGCGTCTCGCCGGAGGTGATCTTCGACGCCGGCCCCGGCGAACTGTTCGTGGTGCGCAACGTCGCCAATCTGGTGCCGGTGTATCCAGCCCGACGGCGGCGCCCACGGCGTCTCGGCGGCGCTGGAATATGCGGTCAACGTGCTGCGCATCAAGCACATCGTGGTGCTCGGCCACGCCCAATGCGGCGGCATCCGCGCCTTCATCGACAAGATCGATCCGCTGTCGCCGGGCGACTTCATCGGCCGCTGGATGGCGATGTTCATCAAGCCGGGCGAAGTCGTCGAGCAGCGCGAGCGCGAGACCGATGCAGGATTTCACCGTCACGGATCGAGAAGGCCGCGGTGTTCCGCAGCCTCGAAAACCTGATGACGTTTCCGTTCGTGCGCACGCCGCGTCGAGCGCGGCGAGATGAATCTGCACGGCGCCTATTTCGGCGTCGCCGAGGGCTCGCTGTTCGTGCTCGATCCGGCGGCGAAGGAATTTCGCGGCGTCAGCGAGAGCTGCGTAGGGTGGATAGCGAATGGCCGAGTAGCGAACAGAGCCATTCGCCGTCGAATGGTGGCACCCAGGCGCTATGCCCGCCGCTACGCTCTCTGCTACGCCGCCTTCTTCTTCGCGCTGATCAGCTTGCGGTTGATCAGGCACTCGGCGATCTGGATCGCGTTCAGCGCCGCGCCCTTGCGCAGATTGTCCGACACGCACCACAGCGACAGGCCGTTCTCGACCGTGGTTGTCCTCGCGGATGCGGCTGATATAGGTCGCGTCCTCGCCGGCCGCCTCATACGGCGTGACGTAGCCGCCGGGCTCGTGCTTGTCGATCACGAGGCAGCCCGGCGCGTTGCGCAGGATGTCGCGCGCCTCATCGGCGGTGATCGGATTGCTCGAACTCGATGTTGACGGCTTCCGAATGGCCGACGAACACCGGCACGCGCACGCAGGTCGCGGTCAGCCTGATTTTGGGATCAAGAATCTTCTTGGTCTCCATCATCATCTTCCACTCTTCCTTGGTGTAGCCGTCCTCCATGAACACGTCGATCTGCGGGGATGACGTTGAAGGCGATACGCTTGGGGAATTTCTTGTTGATCAGCTCGCTGTTGGTGTAGACGGCCTTGGTCTGCGAAAACAGCTCGTCCATCGCATCCTTGCCGGCGCCCGAGACCGATTGATAGGTCGCGACCACGCACGCGCTTGATCGTCGCCTTGTCGTGCAGCGGCTTCAGCGCGACCACGAGCTGCGCGGTCGAGCAGTTCGGATTGGCGATGATGTTCTTCTTGGTGAAGCCGGCGACCGCGTCGGCGTTCACCTCGGGCACGATCAGCGGCACGTCGGGATCCATCCGCCAGGCCGACGAGTTGTCGATCACGACCGCGCCGGCGGCGCGATCTTCGGCGACCATTCCTTCGACACCGCGCCGCCCGCCGACATCAGGCAGATGTCGACGTCGGAGAAATCGTAATGCTCGAGCGCCTTGCACTTCAGGGTGCGGTCGCCATACGAGACTTCGACGCCGACGCTGCGGCGCGACGCCAGCGCCACCACCTCGTCGGCGGGGAATTTGCGCTCGTCGAGAATGTTGAGCATTTCGCGCCCGACATTGCCGGTCGCGCCGACCACCGCGACTTTGTAACCCATCGTTCACTCTCCGAGGAAAAATGCCGTCCCCTGCCGCGCCAGGCGGAAAGGGAGAGGCAGCGCTTCTATGCGAGAAACGCCGTTAAGACAACGTTTGACGGCACGTTGGAGTGCGTTTGGGCGTTTGATGCATTCGTTTCCGGCCAGATCCGGCCAATTCCCATTATACGACCGGAGATCCATCCGGCGCTGACCAGCTTTGCTGGACGAGGTCTGCGGCACGCTGGCACGGCTGCTGCGCCTATGTCATGGCGCTCGGCGCTGATGGCCATTGGCGGTATGGCGCTATGGGAACAATTGCCCGATGTCACCGCGATGGACCCCCAGAGGCGTCGCCCAAGGACGCTGGAGCCAGGCCGGCGCGCATCGTCGCGCGCGTTTCGCGCGTGAGCCAGTCTGATTTGCACTGATAAGACAGAGAGGCTTACGAGATTTTCGGCATCCGCGAGGGCGGCCGCAGGGACGTCTTTCCGCTGGAGCAGGCGCCGACAAGCACGCCGGTCGCCGAGCTCGAAATCTATCGCCCGGGCGAAGAACTCAATCAGGCCGGCCCGGCGGCCGCGCGACCTCGCCGCACGGATGGACCCGGCGGCGCGCGCGAGCTGGAAGCCGCAGGCATCATCGACAGCAAGTTCGGCGCCGTCACCCTGCTTCGCCGGATCGGCGGCACCGAGCCGGCGCGCGCCTGCCTGCGGATTCGTACAGGCGTGTCGGCGAGCCCAATGTCCGCATCTCCGGCTGGTCGTGCCAGGGCGACAATCTGCCGGCCCGCCGCGCCGCGATCGCCTGCATGCTGAACCGGCTGATCCTGCTCGGCAGCCGGAAACGACCCGAAACTGGCGGAATTGTTCGCCCGCGCCGAACTCAGGCGCGGCGACTGCGCGACGTCAGCCGCTGCCGGCCCTGTCGGCGGATTGGGCTGATCGCGGCGCCGACAACCCGCATTGCGCGGACGCCTGTCCGCGTCGGGCCTTTGGAGCCTCTGACGATTGTGCGCCGACATACCGGCCAAGACACTGGTTTTCATGAAACTTTTTCGCTTGCGCGCCGCATTATTCTGGCTCGGTGTGGCGCAATTGACCTAGTGACGACCGTCCCTGCCACGGCTCACAATGCACGGCCAATCCGATTTGGCGATCCGCCAACCCCAACGGGCGGCAATGACGAGGATGCGATGACCCCAAAATTCCCTGCTGCGAAGCAAGCTCGTGGTGTTGCTGCCGCAGCGGCCCTCGTTGCGCGTCGGCGCGACTTCCGCCAGCGCCCAGATCAAGCACGCAATACGACAAGGACGGCCGTCTCTATTACGGGCCCGAGCGGTCCCAACCGTGTCTTACCAGCAGGGGCCGCGCACCCGCGTCTACGTCACCACGCGCTCCTGGCTCGACGCCGGCACCGAAGTCTTGCCGGGCGACCGCAAGTTCCCGGATTACGCGTTCCCGCCGATCGTTCCGATCGTTCGGCATGGAAAACAACAACCGTCCGCTCGATCGCCAGCCCGCTCAACCCGCCTTCGGATCATGGGCGGCTATCCGCAGACGTTCCCGCTGTAT
>ERZ1370068.4709-contig-3766_pt1 | contig 10936 bp, 11 predicted proteins | sample MGYA00561227_ERZ1370068 | MGnify/ENA primary metagenome ERZ1370068 (study PRJEB38410, sample SAMEA6850437) | metagenome | study: Metagenomic assessment of the ecological functions of the soil: analysis of the soil microbiota associated with the...
GGTGAACGCGCGGAGTCGCCGGATGCCGACGAGTAGGCCATTGCGCTCTCCTTCTTTGAGCGTTCATCCGACGCCCCCGCCCTTGTTCGTCGGTGACCGGGGTCTGCCCCGGTAACGGACTATACTGCGTATCGATCCCCCGGCGCCAGATCGTCAAGGCGAGCCGGGCGGGGTGTGCTGCACTCTGGCCTTAGCAGGATGCTGAAAGCATCCTGCGGGTTTTTCGCATCCTGTTAGAGGCTGTTGCCGGAAGTGCTCGGCGGCTGACTCAGGGGAACGGAAGGGTGCGGTCGCGACTCCGAGGATCGCGTCGCTGCTGGGCGATCCCGCCGGCCAGCGCCCCCGCCTGCATCGCCAGGAAGGAAGAACGTGTGGTTGCCGCGAGGCTCGGTCCCCAACCAGCCACAGGAGAGGAAGCTCGGCACGGCCGTGGAGAACGGCGCCCCCAGCGGACACGCCTGCCGCCACGGTCCGGAACGACCCAGGTCGGCCAGCGCTTCCGAGGGCGATGCCACCCGTGGCCGTGAAGAAGGCGATCGATATTGCCTATCGGGCAGGAGCAGGCCGATGTAGAAGTCGGCCGCCCCTGGCAAAGCCCGGGTTGGTGATCCCGATCCGAGGCGCTCAGGGTCTGTCCGCTGCCAGGGGTCGTCGGGGTCACCCCGGTCCTGAAGGCTGAGCGTCACCGCCTGCACCAAGCTCGCCACCGTGCTCGCCGTCTGGCGCTCAGCGTCGCTTGCATTGTCCAGACATCGACGCGTCGCCGATTGTTTGCCCGCGTGACCGTCAGGTTCGGCGTCGAGAAGTATGGGATTCGGGTGCAGTTGAAGCCCGAGACCATGCACTGGTCGTTGTAGGCCATGATCGTCCGGACGCGCCCCGCCGGGTTTCACGTAGCCGTGGCTGTAGGGAACAGCGTCTCGTCCGAGCCCGTCACGTACGGGTCGTGAGCCTGCGCCCATGTTGTGAACCGGCCCTCGTGCGCGAACGAGAGATTCGAGGACGCGCAGAGGCGGTCGACCACGCTGTATCAAGGGGGCGAAGCTCGTCGAGTTCGAGGTCATCACGTAAGCGATGCCGCACGAGGGAGGAGTTGGGGCCGTTGCTCGTGAAGAGCGGAGACCAGGTCCGCTCCCCTCATCTCGTCGCAGCGCGGCCACCGCGCCATTGTCCCCGGGCGTGATCAGGTCCGTGCCATGAAGTTGCCGCTCTCCGCGATCGAGACCTCGCCAGGTGAAGACGAGGCGCAGCGCGCTGGAGCGAGGCCGTTGTTCGCGTACGCCTGGTTCGCCGAGGCGATGGCGACGTTCACCTCGGCCTCGATCGCGCCCTTTCCTCCGGCGGCGATCCGTGCGGCCGCTGTGTACACGACCATCACGTCAGATTCGCGGCGCGGCGTCGGCGGCGGCATCCGGGATGCGGGCCGGGCCGGCCCTTCCAGAGGCGGGACGGAGAGGCTGCGGACTCGGCCGGAAAAACCGATGGGTCGATCTGCTCGACGACCTGCCGACCGTTCTCCGCGTAGCCGATCCGGTAGACGGCTCCCGGCACCAGGACGTAGCCGGCGAGGGCGAAATCGCTGAGGGTAAGAACGACATACCCGTGCTCGCACGCCGTCGATCACGCCGCTCCACGATATTGGCTGACGGGCGATTGCTGGGTGACGTGGGTGACGGTTGCCATGAAGCTCGCGTCATCGAACAGATTCAGGCCGATCCGCTGCCCCGCGCCGACCCGGGCAGCCGTCGCCGCGCACCAGCGCGTCGGATCCGCCCCGTGACGACCGTCCCACGGATGACGGCGCGCTCGTGGTCGGGGCGTGACCCGTACCGCCACGGCGTCGCTGGCGAACGATCGGCGACACCTCGAACAGCGGCGGGACGGCGTCAGGCGCTGCCGCGACCACTCCCGCGCCACCCGTCACGGCCAGGAGGAGCAGCGCGGCAACCAGGTGCGCGAAGCTGGTCAGGCCCGCGCAGCGACCGTCGGTCGCCGCAGCGCGTGGGAACGGTCGGCATATCTTGAGAGCATCTCGATGCCTCCAGTGGACCGGAAGATTGGAATCCCCAGTCCGGGAGATGCCGACCAGGTCCACGGCAACGACGGCGTGGACGCCGTCCCCGAGGTAGTGGATCTGGAAAGACCTTGTCACTGATCGTGACCGTTCCGACCATCAACTTGTCGTCGACGACGAGGATCGCTTTCCCGCGGACGGCGCCTTTCACCTGGCCGACCCATTGCACCTTGTCACCGGCGAGGTCGGTCGCCTGCTCGCGCCACCGCCGTGACCGTCAGACGTCCGGGAGGAAAGGTTCAGCGTGAGGAGTCGGCAGCTCGGGCCGCCGACGGAGAGGTGCCGCCCGGGAAGACGCGGCCGAGGTCGATCTCGACGCGCCTGAGGCGACGGGTGGTGCGAGATGATCCAGGGTCGATCGTTCCCCGGCGCATGGTATCGGTGAAGATCCCGCCGGCGCAAGACTGGTGGGACCCGGGCGAAGCTGTCGCGTGCGAGCAGCGCGAACCCCATCCCCTGCGCGACGAGGGGCTGTGGCCACTGCCCGCGCCAGCCGGCCGCTCAGCCAGGCGCCAGAGCGCCCAACGGAACGCAGAGTCGGTGCAGCATGTTCATTTGCCGGCCAGCCCGCTGCGCCGTGAGGGGAACCACCTGAAATGTTGTCGCGGCGCGGCGCGCGACGAGACATCGGCATCCTGGCCATTGAAGGATTCCGACAACTCCGTGTCGCCTACGTGATCCGAGGCCGGGTAGCTCGCCCGCCCGGGCGCGGAGTGGTGCGGGCATCGAGCTCAGGCGCCCCTCACGACAGGGGAATCGATTGACCCAGCGCGGATCCACGTGTCCTCCCAGATCCACAGCCCGACGAGGGCGAGGACCGCGCCCGGCACGCGCGGCCACGGGGCCGATGGCGATGAGCGCGATCGGCAGAGTGTGCCCCCGCGATGACGCCCCACCAGAAGCGCGTGCGCGAAATGTCCCCGCGTGATGAGCTTGGCCGCCCGTCCGGCGTCGAGGCTCGCGTGCCGGCCGCCCAGCTCGGCCAGCAGCATGATCGCGTTCAGCGCGAGCGCCGCCCCGAGCACCAGGGCGAAGTCGCGCGCGCACCGAGCGTCGGCGCCCATGACGCGCGTCGACGGAGGAGGCTCGCCGAGCCGCCGATCAGCGCGGCGATCAGCAGATGGGGCAGGAGCAGCGGCGATTGCCAGAAGTCGCGGCCCTCGGCCTGCCCGAAGAGATAGGCGCTATAGCCCGCGGTGGCGGCGGCGAGCACGCGCGCCGTCGGCAATGCCAAGACGAGGAGCCATGACGCGTGACCGGTCACGACGGCGCCCAGCCACAGGGTGCCGAGCGCGCCATAGGCCATGAGGATCCACCCGCCGATGACCAGCCACGAGCTCGGGTTGCCCTTGGTCAGGAGGAAGAAGAAGCGATCCGGCCGCTTCAGGTCCCCGACCAGCAGGACCGTCGTGAGCGCCAGGAAGACGAGCGCGAGGAGCGGGGCGGCGGGCGCCTGCGGCCATGCCGGCAATCCGCCCGTCACCCCGCCGAGCAGGACGCCCATCGCGGCGAGCAGCAGCGAGCCCGCGGCGATCGACTTCGTCCAGAGATAGGCGCCGACCTTCCAGCCCCACGGCAGGACGGCGTGCGGGGCATCGTAGACGGGGCGCGCCATGGCGCCCGCGGCGCCGTCCTTCTTGTCGCCGAGTGCCGTCAGCATGTTGACGAGAGAGACCTCCTCCGGCCGGCCGCTGCGCCCACATGTAGGTCGGCGCGGGCGTCTGCAGCGACGGCGTGAGCGCGGCGGTATCGGCGCCCACGTAGAACACCTTCGGGCGCGTGCCCTGCTCGGCCTTGCGCACCTGGACCTGCTCGCCCGCCACGATGCGCGCGATCGGGCTCTGCGGATCGTCGAGGTCGCCGGAGATGATCGCCTGCTCCGGGCAGACGACGACGCACGCGGGCTCGAGCCCGCTCTCGACGCGATGCGCGCAGTAGTGGCACTTCGCCGCGGTATGCGTGTCGGGGTCGATGTACAGCGCGTCGTACGGGCAGCCCTGCATGCAGGCCTTGCAGCCGATGCACCGGTCGCGGTCGAAGTCGACGATGCCGTCGTCGCGCGTGTAGAGGGCGCGCGTGGGGCAGATCGTCACGCACGGCGCGCTCTCGCAGTGGTTGCAGCGGAGGACGGAGAAGTACCGCCGCGTGCTCGGCCACTCGCCGCGCTCGACGTACTTTCACCCAGGTGCGGAACGCCCCGACGGGGACGTGGTTCTCCTCCTTGCACGCCACCGTGCAGGCGTGGCAGCCGATGCACTTGCGCTGGTCGATGACGAATCCGTAACGCACGCGGTCTGGCCTCCGTTGTCGCGGACGTGAAATCGCGCCCGGGTCAAAGCGCGGGGAGAGTGTCACCAGGTCGCCGCCGCTTTTCGCGGGCGATCTTCCCGCGGCCGATCTTCCGCGCCCGCGCCGGCCTTGACGCGCCCTCCGCTTCTGCGCAAGATGGCGCGCGGAGGAACCCGGACATGGCCGAAGAGATCGCCCTGGCTCTCCTCGGCAAGACGACGGAGCCGCCGCGAGATTCGTGGTTCTGGGAGCGCTCGCGTGGATGGACCGCTCTCCGGCGTCGCGCGCAGCCGCAGCGAATCGTCCCATCCGGGCCGGCACGGCGCCCTGCGGTGTAGTGACGGGAACGCGGGCGCCGCCGGCGGCGTGCAGATCGTCGGCGCCCGCTTCGCGGACGAGCCGCGCATCCTCCGCGCGATGCCGCGCTCAGAGCCGCCGATCCGCCCCGCGTGGCCGCATCCGACGCATCGCGAGGACGCTCGCGCCCCTCGGCGTCGCGTGCTTGGCCGCTCGGCGCCGCGGCATCTCGTCCACAGATTGCGGCCGTCGAGGGCGGCTCCGGTCCAGCCCGGCTTCCGACGCCGCGCCCGCCCCCACTGCTTGAAGAAGAACGGGACCCCCTTCGCCACGCACTGGTCGCGGATCAGGCGCGCCCAGTCAGGGACAACTCGCGCCGCTCATAGCCGCTCTCACCGCCGCAGATCACCCAGTGGATGCCCTCGCGGGGCAGGTCCGGAATCGGGGCCGAGCAGCGGCTCGACGGAGAGAAAGCGCACGGCGGCGGGGACTCTGCGCAGGTCGGCGATCCGCGTCACGTAGTCGGCATTCTCCCACCGAGACGCCCTGCCAGACATTGGGCGGCCACGGCAATCGGCCGGCGATCTCGGGCAGCCGCTCGCTGCGCTTGGTGAGCACCTGGAAGACGTGCTGCTCGGCGCGCACCATCACCTCGAACACCCGCTGGATGTACTCGTCCGGCACCGCCTCGTGGTAGAGATCGCTCATGCTGTTGACGAAGATGCGCCGCGGCCGGCGCCAGCGGGGCGGCAGCTCGATCTGATCCGGATGCAGCGTGACGTCGAAGGCGTTCCGATAGCGCGGATTGCCCATCGCCTGGAGGCGGACGGCGAGCCGCTCCGCATAGCAGTGCTTGCATCCCGGGCTGATCTTGGTGCAGCCCGTGACGGGGTTCCACGTCGCATCCGTCCACTCGATGGCGCTCTTGTCGCCCATCGCGTTCGTCGCTCAGCCTCGCGCCCTCAGCCGGCGAGCGCCTCGGCCAGGCGCGCGAACTCGGCGAGCGAGAGCGTCTCGGCGCGCGGCGGCCGGGGTCGATGCCGGCCGCGGCGACGCGGAGGCGAGCACGCTCGGCGCCGCCGCCGAGGCCAGACCGCAAGCGGCATTGGCGAGGTTCTTCCGCCGCTGCGCGAAGGCCGCGCGCACGACGCGCGCGGAAGCGCGCGGGCTCGGCGGATCGGCACGGGTGGCGTGGCGCGACGGCGCAGATGGATCACCGCCGAGCTCCACCTGGGGGGCGGGCTGAAGGCGCCGGGCGGCACGCGCGAAGGCCAGGCGCACGTCGCAGGCGATCTGCGTCAGGACCGAGCATGCTGCCGTAGACGCGCAGCCGGGCGCCGCCGCCGCGACGCGCTCGGCGACCTCGCGCTGGAGCATGAGCGCCATCTCGTCGATCGCGCCGCCCGCCTCGACGAGCGCCATCAGGGATGGGCTTGCCTCACGCTGTACGGCAGGTTCCCGACGGCGAGGACGCGCCGAGGGGATCGGGCAGGCGCGGCGAGCGGGCGTAGTCAGAGCGTCCGCGCATCGGCGTCGGCGATGTCGACGTGCGGCGGAGTCGGCGAAGCGCTCGCGCAGGCGCGCGGCGAGCGCCAGGTCCACCTCGAGCGCCACGAGCCGCCCGGCCGCGGATGCCAGGAGCGCCGGTCAGCGCGCCCTGCCCAGGCCCGATCTCCACGCCGAGCGTCGCGCGCCGTCGGCGCCACGAGGCTCGACGATCCGGTACGCCACGCCGCGTGTCGCGGAGAAAGTGCTGGCCGAGGGCGCGCGTCTTGCCTCGCGCGGCCGGGCGGCGGACCTCGGTCGCGCGCGCGTTGCGCCGCGGGCTCATCGCCCCGCGGCGCGCGCGGTCTTCAGGTCGGCGAGGAGCGCGCTGCGCACCTCGCGCACCTGGCGCTCGGTCTCGGCGCGCGTGCCCGAGTTGTCGATCACGTAGTCGGCGAGCTTCGCCTTGTCCGCCACCGGCATCTGCGTCGCGATGCGCCCGCGCGCCTCCTCGTCGCCCATGCCGTCGCGCGCCATGAGCCGCTCGAGCTCCGTCGCGGGATCCGTGAGACACGACGACCAGCTTGTCCATGCGCTTGGCACCCGCCCGACTCGATCAGGACGGCGGCATCCCAGAGCACGACGCCCTCGAAGGCCTCCTCCTCGTAGACGGACAGGACGCGCTGCTGGCGCACGTAGATGGCCGGATGCGTGATCTGCTCGAGGCGCTTTCGGCGCTCGGGGTCGCTGAAGACGATGGCGCCGAGGCGCTTTCGATCCAGGTGGCCGTCGGGCTGCAGCACATCTGCGCCGAACTCGGCGGCGATCTCGGCGAGCGCAGGCTGGCCGGCATCACCACCTCGCGGGCGAGGAGGTCCGCGTCGACCACGCTTCGCGCCGAGGTGGGCGAACATCTGGCTCACCGTGCTCTTGCCGGTGGCGATGCCGCCGGTCAGGCCGACGAGGAGGAAGCGCCTCATCGCCCCGCGCTCGCGGCCTCGCCCGCGCCGCGGTCGGTTACCGAACGGACGCCGGTCCTCTCGTGGAGGAAGCGCCTCATCGCGCGCTCGCGCCTCTCGCCCCGCGCCGCGGTGGTGCCACGGACTCCGGTCTCTCGTGGAGAACCGCCTCATCGCCGTCGTGGCCTCGCCCCGCGCCGCGGTGGTACCAGCGGACGCCGGTCTCTCGTCGAGGAAGCGCCTCAGGCGTCACGCCCAGTCGGCCCCGGACTTGACGTCGACCTTGAGGGGCACGGACAGCTCGAGCGCGCGACTCCATCACCTCGACGGCGAGGGCCTCGAGGCGCGGCCAGCTCGCCGTCGGCGCCTCGAAGAGCAGCTCGTCGTGCACCTGCAGGAGCATCCGGCTCCGGAGGCCGCGCGCGTCCAGCTCGCGGGCGCCATGCGGACCATCGCGATCTTGACGAGATCGGCGGCGGTGCCCTGGATGGGCGCATTGGTCGCCATGCGCTCGCCGAAGCCGCGCAGATTGGGGTTGCCGCTCCGCAGCTCCGGGAGATAGCGCCGGCCGGCCGAGCAGCGTCGGGACGATAGCCGCGCTCGCGGCCTCCGTCACCGTGCGCGTCGAGATAGCGCCTTCACCTTCGGATGCCGGGCGAAGAACTGGTCGAGGTACTCCTGCGCCTGCTTCGTGCGTCATGTCGAGCCCGCGCGACAGCCCGAACGCGGTGACGCCGTAGATGACCGCAGAAGTTCGTGGTCTTCGCGACGTCGCGCTGCTGGGACGTCACCTGCGTCGAGCGGCGACGCCGAACGACCTCGGCGGCGGTGCGCCGGTGGATGTCCTCGCCGCGCCGGAAGGCCTCGATCGAGGCTCTCCTCGCCGGAGACGTGGGCGAGGATGCGCAGCTCGATCTGCGAGTAGTCGGCGGCGAGGAAGCGCCAGCCCCGCCTCGGGCACGAAGGCGGCGCGGATGCGCCGGCCCAGCTCGGTGCGGATCGGGATGTTCTGCAGCGTTCGGATTGCTCGACGACAAGCCGTCCCGTCGCCGCCACGAGCTGGTTGAACGACGGGTGGATGCGCCCGTGCGCGGCGTTGATCAGCGTCGGGCAGCGAGTCGGCGTAGGTCGACTTGAGCTTGGCGAGCGTCCGGTGCTCGATGATCTTGGCGGGCAGCTCGTGGCCGAGGGCGAGCTGCTCGAGCACGTCGGCGTCGGTCGAGTAGCCGGTCTTGGTCTTCCTGACGCGGCGGCAGCTCGAGCTTCTCGAAGAGGATGGTGGCGAGCTGCTTGGGCGAGCCGATGTTGAACTCGCTCGCCCGCGAGCGCGTAGATCTCCCGCGTCGCCCGCTCGAGGCGCCAGCTCGAGCTCGCTGCGAGAACTCGTCGAGGCGCTGCCGGATCGACGCGGGATGCCGTGCGCGCTCCATGGCGGCGAGGACGGGAACGAGCGGCCGCTCGATGTCTTCGTAGAGGCTCGAGGAGCCCGACTTCCTCGAGCGCGCGTGGCGGCCATCTGCCCACAGCTCCCAGATCCATCGCGCGCGGCTGCCCGGCGGCGCGAGGCCCGGCCCCTCGCCCGAGCAGCTCGCGCGCCACCTCCTCGAGCCGGTAGTTGGTCTTCGCGCGGATTGAGCAGATAGGCGACGAGCCGCGGTGTCCTCGACCGCCGGCGGCGTGCCGCCGCGGCCGATCCACCACTCGACCAGACGCTTGGCGTCGTGCCCGATCAGCGGCCGCCCGCCGAGGTCAGGAAGGTCGTCGCTCCGGCGGCCGCCGAGCTGAGCGTGGCGGCGCCCGCCGCCGGATGGAAGAGGCCGAGCGCCGCCGGCGTCGGATCGAGGGCGGGCCGCCCTCGCCCACCCACTCGACGGCGATCGCGTCGCCCGCGGGCACCTTGCCGAGGATAGGCGCGCGAGCGCCTCGGGCCCGAGCGACCGGCGCCGCCTCGGCGGCGACCGCGGCCGCGGGCGCCGGACGGAAGCTGGCGCAGCAGGGCTGCTCGAACTCGAGCTCGGTCCAGAGCGCCCGCAGGCGCTGTCCCAGTCCGGCTCCTGGCGCGCGCAGGCTCTCGAGGTCTCCGGCGAGCGGCACGCGCGTGCTCACGGTGGCGAGCTCGCGCGAGAGCAGCGCCTGGGCGCGATGGGTGGCGAGCACCTCGCGCAGCTTGCCCGGCACGAGGGTGCAGGTTCTCGTACAGGCCGCTCGACGCTGCCGAACTGGCCGATGAGCTTCGACCGCCGTCTTCTCGCCGACGCCGGGCACGCCGGGAATATTGTCGATGGAGTCGCCCATCAGCGCGAGGAGGTCAGGATCTGCTCGGGGGTCACCCGCCATCTTCACCTTCACGCGCCGCCTCGTCGAGCACCACGCGCTCGCCGCGCGCGCCGCGCACGTCGTGAGACACGCGACCGGGGACTCACGAGCTGGAGCATGTCCTTGTCGGCGGTGACGAGGACGACGTCGACAGGAGAATCCCGCACGCGGTCGACCAGGCGTGCCCAGCACGTCGTCGGCCTCGAAGCCCGGGACCTCGAGGAGGGGCATCCGCAGCGCTTCGAACAGCCGCCGTCACGTGCGGAATCTGGATGCGCAGGTCGTCCGAGGTGGACGGGCGCGTCTCCTTGGTACGCGGCGAACTTCACCATCGCGAAAGTTGGGCCCGGCGGATCCACGCGCCACGGAAGTACTCGGGCGTCTCCTCACGCGGGAGCTTCCAGACCATGGTCGGCGTGCCGAGCGCTGACGCGTGGCTCGGCAGCCCCTTCGAGGTGGAGAGATAGGGCGGCGCGTGGTGAGGCGCGATACACGCTGCGCCCGGGGTGTCGAGGATGAACAGGCGCTCCGGTCGCGGCGACGTCCGGTTGTGACACAGAATCGTGCGCGCGCCCGGGCCGGAGAGGCGTGCGCCAGACTGCCCGCCGCTGGGTGTGGATTATGCAAGTCCCCGGGGGCGAGAGCCTGGAAGCGCGGCGGCGGCTCCGAGGAAGCGCGACAGCGCAGGCATGACCACTTTGACCAGTGGCTTTATACTTATGGTCCAGATTACCGAGTTCGCCATTGCACTTTTACGCGGCATCGCCAGGTCAGAGCTAACTCGCCGAGGTACCTGGCGGTGTGCGCAGGAAACGCGAGCCAATCAGCCTCCACTGCGGCAAGCCTACGCTGAAGTCAGCCTAACTCGGAACGGATACTCAGGAACTGGGTGGAAGGGGCTTCACTTGAAGAAGACAGCTTGCACGCGCGTTGACAGGAAGGCGAGAGGGGCGATGGCCTCTACGACTACCTACTCGCGCAACCAGGTGATCATTGTTGAACGGCGTGCCGTTCACAGAACTGAACAGGCTCAAGCCGACCATTGGCGGTGCCGAGCACCCGCCGCGCTTCCACGCACGCTGCCGGACATCATCCATCACCCGATCAGCAGCCAGCCGTTGTTACAACCCCTGGGCCCGGGCGACCATCCCACAAACGATGTTGAACAGATCGCGAGCTCGGGCGCGAGCACCGCACGGCTCTCGATCTCGCGTGGCGGTGGACGGAAGCCATCAAAGGCCCCCTCTGGCTTTGATGCCAGCCGGACCTGGAGCGCATCGGCTCCGGATTGCGTCTCGCCTGGGCTGTAACCGCGTGCTTCCAGCCCGGCTGCCCAGAATGTTCAGCGTCCAGCAGCGTCGTGCCGGGGTGCACCATCAACTTTCCACCAGCCTTGCACGGCGGAATGGCAGACGTGGAAACCCCTGCGTCCGGGATGACTGACGATGAAAGGCCGCGCTCGCCGCAGGCCTGGGGACGAACGACTACTGGCACGCCTTCGCGGCAGCAGCCGTAA
>ERZ1370068.479-contig-10435_pt1 | contig 10908 bp, 12 predicted proteins | sample MGYA00561227_ERZ1370068 | MGnify/ENA primary metagenome ERZ1370068 (study PRJEB38410, sample SAMEA6850437) | metagenome | study: Metagenomic assessment of the ecological functions of the soil: analysis of the soil microbiota associated with the...
CCCACGACCAGCAACTTCGTTCAGTTACGTATTGCTAGGGTCAGTTCATCAAGAGACCAAATGAACAGCTCTATGCCACTTATTTTCCGAAGGTGTTTGAGGACACCAAATACAACGGGCTGGTCATTTACAAGGTGCCCGAGACATCGCCTCCCAAGCTCCAGCGCCCTGCCCGAAGGTGTTACTAACATGTTTGAAGGCGGCAAGGGGAAGCGGCAAAGGAGAATTCGATTCACCGCCTCGGAATGTGCATTGATGGCAACGGAAACATTCTGGTCGCCGACACTGGTAACGGGCGCATCGAGAAATTCTCGCCGACTGGCACTTTCTTAGTGCTATAGCAAGTAAGGGAAGCGGCCACGGGCAATTAGGAGAGCCGAACGGAATCGCCGTTGACCGCAGTGGCAATATTTTACGTAGCGAAGTCGCGCTCAAATCATCGTGTGCAGAAATTAGCTCCCGATGGGACATTCATCGCCGAGTGGAAAGGGCCCGACGCTCGGATTTTACGGACCGCGCCGTATCGCTATTGGCCCGGATGACTCTGTCTATGTCGTCGATCAAGGCCGGACGCGAATCGTTAAGTTCAGCCCGGATGGACACGTGCTCTCGAGTTGGGGCAGCAAAGGCTCTGGCGATGGACAATTCAATGACCCTACTTCTGTCGCCGTTGATTCCACCAGCGGTAAAGTATACGTCGCCGATCCAACTAACAAACGCATCCAAGTATTTGATCAAAACGGGAAGTTTCTAACTAAATGGATAATCCCCGAATGGGGACAGCCAGCTGGGTTCGAAGACTTGGTCATAGATTCGAAGATGGGTCGGGTATACGCATCGAGCGTCAACATCGGACGCAGTGCTCATTTTTGATTTGAATGGAACCAGGATTGGCAATTTGACTCCAAAGCCGCCGGATCGACTCGACGGGCCGTCAGCCTTGGCTTTGGCAGACCGGAAGCTCTACGTCCTAAATATGCATGGGAACCGTGTAAGCGTGATCGATCTGTAAACAGATAGCAACCCGTCGCATCGCGTAACCATACGACGTTTAGCAAGTTTCATTCTGCAGAACAGATTCGCAGGCTTGTGGACTTATCTCAGAGAAAATCGGGACTTCTTACACCGCGCGTTCTGTTACTCGGCTTGTCATTTATCAGTCTGGTAATTTGCGCCTGGGCTGCCGCGGCGCACTACCGGAAATTGGCTTGGGAGACCCGTGGCAGCCGATTGGGTGGCTGCTTAGCATGTTCTTCTTGCTTTGTGCCTTCCTGCCAGACCCCCGTGGCCTGGCGACCGGTTTCAAGTCTCTTGTAAAACCGAAAACAGCATTCTTTCTCTTCTGGATCCTGTTCTTTGTAGTCTCGCACCTCTGGAATTTCCGGACTGCGCCGTGGAACGGAGACGCACTTTTTGACGAGTCCGGCTAATGACCTCGGGTATCTAAAAAGTCACGTTATCGGTCATCCATATCAGGCGGCCTGGTTTCATGGCATTATTTCGCGAGAGACTCTGTTTCATTACTATGTGTGGGGTTTTCTTAAGCTATTCGGCTTTAATATCCTGTCGTATGAAGCAGCGCTGCTTTGTTATTTGGCTGACGGCCTTTGTGTTCACGCTCTTGCTAGTTGACCTGTTCTTCGGGTCTTACGTTGTCACCTCTGTCACCGCGCTGGTTTTTAATTTTCTTCCGTTTGCATTCATTTACACTTTCGTTGGATACCGCTACCCGATGGCGGTGGCTTTAGCTGTGGTCTCTCTCTACTTTCTGCACGTAGGGTTTAGGAACGGCTCTCGTTTTTGCCTCTCGCTGGGCGGCATCGCTGCGGGCCTTTGCCTGGCCAGCTCCATACCCGGCAAGCAATATGTGCTGGCGCTTGTGATTGCTGCGCCGCTGTACGCTGTGTTTTATTGGAGGAGCTTAAAGCGAAGCGTCACGTGGAGCTCGCTGGCCTTATCGTTTATAGCTTTTTGGCGGCTGCCGCGCCAATTCTCTGTTACATCGTCTTCAATCGCGAAGCCTATACCTATTATGAAGGCGCGCTATGTTCGCCGATTTCTGGCACGCGGTGCGGGAATCCGGCCTTCTCAGACTGATATCGCGATATTATGTGACCGGGCTCTGGGACTGTTTTTTCGCTGCCCAGTGTGGCCTCGGCTTTTGTTTCCGGATGTTTTGCCTATTCCGTTGCCATATTACTGGTTCTTAGTGCCCGGCGTTGTGCTCGCACTCTGGCAGAAGCGTTTTGAGGTCGTGCTGCTGGCAACGCTTCCAGTCGTCGGAGTATTTGTTACGGGGGACCTGCCGTTGAGCAGCGGCTGTTGCTTGCAATCCCGTTCTGGATCATCCTGATGAGCTTCACGTTTGCCGGCGTTGCTGAAGCTGCGGCCGTGGCCAGGCGTGCAAATTGTTACTCTGCGCCATGGCAGCGTTAATACTGCTGGACGGGCTGGTCCCATCCGTTCGATACATCTATAGCAAGACGACAAGTCCGTTTTCGATCGGCCACGTATGCGCAACATCGAGGTCGCTGTGTCACGGTTCTTAAAACATGTCGTAGCCGGCCAGGAGCACCCCGGTCCTCCTCGCCTGGAACGCGACGAGTTCAATCGGATCAAAGGCATTCCCGATCCTCCTTACGACACATTCATCTGCCAGAGTGACGCTTATTCAATCATTCACCTGTTTTTGCACGATTACGATGACGACAAAATCCTGTCCTTTTGCGGCGGGATTGCCCTTCTTCGTTATGTCATGACCGAGCAGGATGTATGGAACGCGAATAAAAGGGCCATTGCTCAGCTATGCTCCTGGCAGCAAAGATCTGAAGCTGATCTGGGAAAGAGATCCAAAGACCGAAAGGATAATCAGAATGTTCCAATCGCTCCGCGATCTCGGAACAGAGGACTCGCTTTCGTTTTCCTTTGGCGGAAGACTAAGGACGCTTTGTATGCTGAACATCCCTAACAAGAACATTCGTCGAGTTTCAGCAACGCGTGAGCAGCATTTCCTGCTACTCCCGCGACGTCTCGAGTTCAGTCCCTGCCGGAAAGTGCGACTACCATGTTTCGAAGGCGGCAAGGGAAGCGGCAAGGGACAATTTGATTCGCCGACTGGAATTGCTGTTGATGGAAGTGGAAATGTTCTGGTCGCCGATACCGGTAACGGCCGCATCGAAAAATTCTCTCCGACTGGCGCGTTTCTAAGCATCATAGGAACCAAGGGAGTGGCCAAGGACAATTTGCCCAGCCGAATGGGATCGCCATCGATCGCGTCGGGCAACATCTACGTTGCAGACGCGGGTCAATCATCGTGTGTCAGAAACTGAACTCCGACGGAACATTTATCGCCGAGTGGAAAGGGCCCGAACTCGGATTTTACGGGCCGCGCCGGATAGCCATTGGCCCGGATGATTCAATTTATGTCGTCGATCAGGGCCACAATCGGATCGTTAAGTTCAGTCCCGATGGACAGGTGCTTGCGAGTTGGGGCAGCAAAGGATAATGGCGACGGACAGTTCAACGACCCTACTTCGGTCGCAGTTGATCCGTCGACCAACAAAGTTTATGTCGCCGATCCGACTAACAAACGGATACAGGTATTTGATCGACAATGGAAAGTTTCTGACCAAATGGTCAGTGCCCGAATGGGGACAGCCGGTAGGCTTTGAAGACTTGGCCATCAGATTCACAGACAGGGCGGCTATACGCGTCGAGCGCACACATGGACGCCGTGCTCGTTTTTGATTTGAACGGCACTAGGATGGGCAACGTGACGCCAAAGCCGCCGGATAAACTCGGAGGGCCGTCAGCGCCTGGCTTTGGCAAACGCAAGCTCTACGTGCTGAACATGGGGCGGGAATCCGTAGTCAGATCGATCTGTAAAAATGGCGAGTATGAAGCATCGCTACCGCAAGTCGAACGAGTCAAATTCTGCTAGAACTGATGCTATCGAGCTCGAACATCGTGACGCTCTGTCCGGATTCTGCATCCGAGAGATCATCCCTCACCGCTATCGTAGAATCTTGATTCATCGCCAGATTCGATTGATTCCTTTACCAAGTATCGCGGCCGGCCTTTTACCTCTTCGTAAATCCGAGCAAGGTATTCGCCGATAATGCCAAGGCTAATCATCAGCAGGCTTCCGACAATCAGCTGCAGGAGGATGACGGTAGCGAAACCGCTGACAGCACGGCCTGCCAGCTTCAGATATAACGTTTGCAGTCCCAAGAGAACTGATATTCCAAGGAAAACGACGCCCGCAAAGGTGACGAGGTGTAACGGGAACGACGAGAAAGCAGTAATGCCGACCAGAGCCAGCTTTAGGCGTTTTAAGACTGACCAGGTCGATTGACCCGCTGAACGTGGCACGACTTCAAATGGAATCTGCACGGTAGTGAACCCCATCCAGACAGTCATTCCCCGGAAAGAACACGTTGCGCTCATGCATTTTTAACCACGCATCGACAGCTTTGCGATTCATCAGCTTGAAATCGGATGCGCCTTTAAAATGAAATCCTGAGAGTTTGTTTAAGATGAAGTAGAATAACTGGGCGCCCAAGTTTGCTTGATAGCGACTCGCGCCCACGTCTGTGCTTAACTGCTTCGACGATATCAGCTCCAGAACTCTGCCAAAGGCGAACCATGTCCGGTATCAGAGACGGTGGGTGTTGGCCGTCGGCATCCATGACGATCACTGCGTCGCCCTGCGCGTGCTCTAGTCCTGCACATAACGCCGATTCTTTGCCAAAATTCCGGCTCAACCGCAGGGCGCGCAACGGCCGGCCACTTGTCACCTCCGCTGCTATCACCCGCCAGGTATCGTCCGGTGACCCATCGTCAACAAGGAGAAGCTCGTACGGGAGGTTACACTGTTCTGCGGCGCTACGAACCTGCCGAAAGAAAGCCAGCCAGTTGAGCGCCTTCGCGAAAAACCGGCATAACAATTGAAAGGAGCGGCGGTCTTGGGTCCGTGCCTAATCTCTCGGGACTCGTCCATAAGCAGCAACGGTGGTAGCAGGCACCCATATCTTAAGGCACCCAAGCGCAGAAGGTATATTCAAACCAAACTTAGCCGTTATCAGACCCAATGGAAAGGCATGAGGGTAAGGCAGCCGGCGAACATCACTCAATCCAGCCTTTTCCATTAGCCCGCTTAAAGTCCGAAAATCGAAGTAACCCACGTGCTCAGGCACCTTAAATGATGGCCAATGTCGGCCCATGGCCTTCCGCAATGCGCCTCCTATATCGGGCGTCGCGACCACAATATGACCGCCCGGTTGCGTATGACTTATCAATTGCTTAACAAAGGTCAATGGCTGGTAGACGTGTTCGATTACCTGAATCGCAAGGATGCAATCGAACTTACGTTCCGCGGAAATCTGTTCGATGCCTCCAACAAATACTTCTGCGCCTGTCGCGCGGGCGATTTCTGCACCTTCTAGTGAAAATTCCGTGCCAACGCGACGATCAAAATATGGCCGGGCCTCGTCAAGCAGGTAACCATAACCGCAGCCGACCTCTAAAAGAGTGCCGCCGGTCAATCGGCGGTCGGCAAGATTATGCAGCAGGCGTTTGAACGTTGCGCGCAATGCAGATTCCTGCGCCGCGTAGCTCGTGTCCGCGTAACCACAAGCACCGCCTTCGTAATATGACGGCTGGCGATACGCTTCCTGCATCGCGCCCTCGATAACCCGCGGGTAAAGATAATAAAATCCACAGGCTGTACAGCGCGCGATACTGTACGGGTCGTGCAAACGAAACGGAAACTCGCGCTGGTCGCTGCCGCATACCAAGACACGCGGGATACTCAAGTTTGGCAGAGACGCTTGCGGTGCTTTCTTGTGAAATCATCTCTCCCGGCGATGTGACTTTCCTCTGTCGAGTGGCAAAACGACCAAACTCAGTCGACTCGCCTGCAGAACCGTTGTCCATGCCGAAGATTAGCGTCATTCTCTCTTGCGGCAATCACACCAGATTCATGTGCGGACGCCATCGTTCTCCGGAGGCATGGATTCGCACTTGCACGCGGCGTTGGAAACGCCTATTAGCTTTACCCTCATGGTTCACCATATCGTTCTCTACAGATTGAAGCCGGAGGTCACGCCCGCCCGGGTGGAGGAGATGATGATGAACGCGCGGATGCAGCTCCTCAAAATCCCGGAGGTGCTCAGCATCAAATGCGGCAAGCGAATCGACCCGGAAATCGACTGGCCATTCTTCATCGCCATCGATTTTGAGTCGATGGACAAATATCGCCATCTTCTGCGAAGACTCGATCTACGTGAAATTCATGGAGGAAGTGATCAAGCCGAACACGGAAGATTCGCTGGTGCTCGATTTCGAGATGGATCCGGGCAAAGACGTGCGGTTTTCGTGATTGTAGCGGCAGCCGTGTCGGCTGCGGTGTTGAAGGAGCAGGCGGCACGCCTGCCACTACAGGTCATTGCTATTCGACGCGCTACGCGTAATCATCGATCTCAATGCGGCTCGGTTATCTGTATTCGCGCTACCCGGTAATCTCGCAAACGTTTTGCGACGCGGAGATGCTCGCGCTGGAGCGGCGCGGGCATCGAGCTCGTGATCGGCTCAGTGTATCCGCCGCTCACCAGTTTGCGCCACGAATACATCTCCAGGTTACGCGCGCCAATTCATTACGCGCCGCCGCAGGAGATTTTAAGGATCCTTGAGCGGAACGCGAAAACTACCCGCAAATGGCCGCGCGATCTCGTCGAGCAGCACGAGGGCAGATACGGGCCGGTGGCCAAGGCAGAACAGCGCGCGCGCAATGCCTGTAGCTTTGCCGAGTTCTTTGCCCGCAGCGGCGTGGATCATGTGCACGTGCATTTCGCAAATCGTGCAGCGCACACCGCGGTTTTCCTGAAGGAAATTTCAGGGATTCCGTTCAGCGTCACGGCGCACGGGCAGGATTTTATGAAAGATCTCGGCAGCGACGATTTGCTACGCGAGATCTGCGCCGCAGCGGAATTCGTCGCAGCCGAAACCGATTACAGCCGCGACTTGCTCCGCCAGCGTTGTCCCAATTCCGCGGCGAAAATTCACAGGGTTTACAACGGCATCGATCTCGAACGTTTTCCGGCGCCCCGCTCCTGCAATGGTAATCGCATCCCGCGCATCGTGAGCGTCGGCCGCCTGGTTCCATTCAAAGGTTTCGACGATCTCATCGACGCTTGCGCCGAACTCGCGCGCCGCCGAATCGATTTTGTCTGCGACATCATTGGCGACGGTCCGCTGCGCGAGACGCTTCAGGCGAAGATCGAGCAGCTGGATCTCTCGTCGCGAGTGAATTTGCTCGGTTCACTATCACAAGGCGCGGTCTTGGAAAAACTTCAGGCCGCTGACATTTTCGCGTTGGCTTCAACTACCGACGCGCAGGGAGCCACCGATGTTTTTCCCACTGTGATTCTCGAAGCCATGGCTTCGGCGCGGCCGGTCGTTTCAACTCGTCTGGCCGGAATTCCCGAATTAGTCGTTGACGGCCAGACCGGAATGTTAGCTCCGCCCGGCGATTCTACTGCGCTTGCTCACGCACTTGAACAGTTGCTGCGCGACCCTGAGCTGCGATTGCGCTTTGGGCATGCCGGGCGTGCTCGGATCGAGCAGCATTTCCGAATTGAGCAGACGGTCGCGCCGCTGATCGGAGATGCTCGAGCGAAGTTGTAGCCGTCGCCCTGCGGGCGACGTAAGCGTTTCGCGATCGGCATTACTGGCTGCGACCGAATCCAGTCGCTCGCGTCGCGCTTCGCACAGCGAAGCGGCTACAGAAGTCGCGTATCTGATAGATCGGTGGCCTGACCACGAATTGCCGCTCTTGGAACGCGAGCTTGAGGAAATGAAACGCCGGAACGTGCCCATTCTCCCGTTCGTCTGCGAATTGAATTCCAGTGCGAGGCTCACTGGCGCCGTGGAACGAGTCGCGCCGTCACTCGAATTTCTGCCGGATGCGATGGTGTTGGAAGCCGAATGGCGGACAAACCCGGCTCTGGCGCAACAGTTGGAGGAAGACCGCGCACAGCAGAGCAGCCGCGCCCCAGGCGCAATTTTCCTCCGTCAGGCGCGGTTTGCGCTCGTGCTGCGGAAATTAATTCAAGAGAAAAACGTATCGCACATTCACGCTACGAGTTCCCGTGCGCTGGTTTGCGCGCTCATGTTAAAGAAGCTCCTCGGCGTGACAGTAAGCGCCACGATCGAGCCGCGATCGGAGTTATCGCGCGAGTGGATCCAGAACGCGTTGTCCGAATGTGTGGGCGGTCGTCTGAGCAGTCGGAAATTGGTCGAGCAACTCGGTGGCGCGTTCTTTCTGGACAAAACAACATTCCGTTCTGCTCCGCGGAAAACGCTCGGGCAAATCACTCAAAAGACTCATATCGATTTGACGACAGGCTCGCGTTTTTGGCAGCAATGGGCGGAACTGCTTTTGCGCTGGAGCGGCAGCGATCGAAAATCGAAAATCGAAAATCGAAAATGAAAAAAGCCATTCTGCTCGCCGGCGGTGCGGGGACACGTCTTTATCCGTTGACCAAAATCGTCTGCAAACAGCTGCTCCCGATTTACGACAAGCCGATGATTTGCTATCCGCTGGCGACGCTGATGCTCGGCGGTCTGCGCGAGGTGCTGATCATTTCCACGCCAAAAGATTTGCCGATGCTCCAACATTATCTGGGCGATGGCACACAGCTCGGAATTCGAATCGATTACGCCGAGCAAGCGAAGCCGGAAGGAATCGCCCAGGCATTCCTGATCGGGGCGAAATTTGTTGGCGACTCCGGCGCGTCGCTGATTTTAGGCGACAACATTTTCTACGGAAAACTCGACTTCTATCGCGACGCGCTCGCCATCGAGCGTGGCGCGTGCATTTTCGGCTATCAAGTTCGCGACCCTGAGCGGTATGGCGTGGTCGAGTTCGACAGTAACGGCAGAGCCATCAGCCTCGAAGAAAAACCGAAACAACCGAAAAGCTCCTTCGCTGTCCCTGGGCTTTATGTTTACGACAATCAAGTCGTTAATCTTTGTCGGACATTGCGCCCATCAGCGCGTAACGAACTGGAAATTACCGATCTGAACTTGCTGTATCTGAAGCAGAACCAGTTGCACGTGAAACTGCTCAGCCGCGGCATGGCCTGGCTTGATACCGGAACCACAACGGCACTACTCGAGGCCAGCAATTACATCGCCACCATCGAGCATCGGCAGGGCTTGAAGATCGCATGCCTGGAGGAGATCGCGCTGCGAATGGGTTTCATTAGCCAATCCGACCTCGAAAAGATCATCGACGGATTACCGAAAAATGAATACCGCGATTATCTCCGCACGGTTTGTGATGAAGGGCCCGGCGCCGGGCTGGAACCGGTGGGATGAATATCTAAAGCGCTAGCTCAGCGTGCGCTGTCCTCGCGCAGAATCGCTGGCTTGCGCGGCGACGGAAATCCGCTGGAAGCGGACACTGCAGCTGTGACTGGCTGACAACTACTTGGGTTGCTCGCGCAGCAAGATGATGCGTGTCAGCAACCAGTTTCGTTATCGCGTCGGGTTCCGTCGCGTCGTAATAGCCGCGGATTTGACCATGTCGATCCACGAGCACCATTCGCGTGCTGTGCACAGGAAGTCCCTGCGCATCGCTTCCGTCTGACACCGCAAGTTTGAAACCGTCATGGGAAAGTTTGTAGATCGCGGATTTTGGTCCGGTCAGAAAATCCCAGCGTCCCGGCTCGGCTTGTAATTTCCCCGCGTAGCCACGCAAAACCGCCGGTGTGTCCTTCTCCGGATCGACACTGAACGAAACCAAATGCACGTCGCTTTTTCCAGCGGCTTTTGCAATTCGCTCATCCGGCCGCTGATCATCGGGCACGGCCCCGGGCACGTTGTGTAAATAAAATCCGCGATCCAAATTTTACCGGCCAACTGCCCTGACCCAAACGGCTGCCCGTTTTGATTCGTAAGCTGAAAAGTGGGCACCGTGCCGTAAGAAGAAACTGTCCGCTGACGCAGCGCTGACACCTCGAGATTTCGCAACCATAGCAGCATGCCCAGCGTGACAACCGGGATCAGGATCAGCGTCACTTTCCAGGCGATACCGCTGCGTGATGGCGCACGATTCATTGTACGCAGAAGTCGTGTTCATAATTTCAGTCAGAACCAAAGCCGCCAGTAACAGCGGAAGATACGCTATCGATGCGAAAAACAGTAGACGCGCAGCGCCCGGCGTTCGCAGTCGCAGAAAACGCATCGCGACCGCAGACAGAATAAACCACCGAGCACAAGCTCGATTGGCTGATAGACGTAACTGGCAATTCCAACAAATGCGGGCAGACCGGCGAGCACCAGGAGGAGAATGCAGAAGAACACACTTTGACTGGCGCTGCGTTCGCCGCTGTGAATCGTCGCTTCGAAATCATGCGGAACCCAGCGCGCGAATAATCTTCGCGGCACATCCACGCGATGGCGAAGAAGTGCGGCATCTGCCACAAAAACACGATAACGAAGAGACTCCACGCCCCCGCGACCAATGCTCTCCGCGCGCAGCCGCCCAGCCGATCATCGGCGGGATCGCGCCCGGAATCGCGCCGACAGCCGTGTTGGCCGTGCTGGTGCGCTTCAGCGGCGTGTAAGCAAAAATGTAAATCGCGATGGTGATTGCCGTCAGCACCGCACTGAGCGCGTTGCAAACGATCGCCAGGTAAACGACGCCGAAAACCGACAACGCGACACCGAGCACTAGCGCTTGAAGCGGCGCCATGCGCCCCGCCGGAATCGGTCGCGTCTTTGTTCGCCGCATGAGCGCGTCGCTCGGCGTTCCCACCATTGATTGAGAGCAGCTGCGCCTGCGCTGCCGCCGTTCCAAAACGGTGCTGATAAAGACCTAATGGTGATCGGCGGAGCAATGCCTTA
>ERZ1370068.6225-contig-5221_pt1 | contig 10904 bp, 25 predicted proteins | sample MGYA00561227_ERZ1370068 | MGnify/ENA primary metagenome ERZ1370068 (study PRJEB38410, sample SAMEA6850437) | metagenome | study: Metagenomic assessment of the ecological functions of the soil: analysis of the soil microbiota associated with the...
AACGTGTTAAGGCGTTGAAACACTAGCCTGCCCCCGATCAATCTTCTCGTTCCCCTCACCAGGTGTCGAATTATGATATTGTGTTAGGCCTCCGCCAGATCTCGCGGTAGGCTCCTCCCACCACTTCACTCTGCATAGAAGATGGGAGAACGACATGGACCGACTTACCTCGGGCTGGTGTGCGAGCAATCATCTTGGCAATCATGGCTCTGTTCCTCCTGCCGCTACAGGCTCAAGCCGAACGGGACTGGGAGTTTTCAGTCGGCGCGTTCGGAGGCAAAGCCTTCCACTCCAACGAAGACTTTTAGATCAATTCCGGGGACAACGGTAATCCCTTTCATGGAACGGTGCACGGTGTAACGCTGAACGACTCTGGAACATTTGGAGGCAAACTCACCGCCTGGTATCTCCCAAAGAAATATAACTGGCAACCACAGGTTGGATTGGAGTTAGACTTCACGAGATTTACGGCGGATCGCGATCCCCAGTTAAGAGGCGCTGACGGCACAGTAACTACCCTGGCCTTCAGCTTGGATCGGTCAAATACAATTTTGTTAGTGACTTAAGTGTCAATACCTTGGCTGCAAACTTGCTGTTTCGCTACCCCGTCTGGTCAACCCCGGACCTCCCGCAGGGACGAGATCGCGCCATACGCCGGCATTGGTGGTGGCGTACAACGAGACGTCCTGTCGCTCCAAATCTTTGAACATCGAGAAGTGAGTTATGCTCTGGCTGGGCAGGTACTTGTAGGGATGAAGTTCTTCATAATGCGAAATCTTGCTATCTTCGGAGAGCTACAAGCGGATCTGGTCCTCCCCATGACTTCACCTACTCAGCAGGGGTCTTCCCCCTGGATTCGAGGAAAAGTGGTCTGTTGTGACCAATGTCCTTGTCGGAGGTGTATCCGTACATTTTTAGGAAATTACGCGAAAGCTTTTTCTCTATGGAAGTATCTTAACGGCGGGCTTTCTCTTCCTGTTCTTCGGAGCGTCTTGCAATTGATGCAGAGGGTGGTGACTGGGCGGGCTTTGAGTCTGGGATAGGGAATCTCTTCTTCGCAACGCTCACAGATGCCATAGATGTTCTGGTCCATTCGCTCAAGCGCCTCGTCGATCTTCTCTGATCAACCGTTGCTCGCGCTCACGGATACGCATCGAAAAGTTCTGCTCGACCTCCGCAGACGCCTGATCACTGATATCCGGGAACGCCTCCTGACCGTTCGGATTGGCGAGGCCCTCGACCGCCTCCTCCAACATGGCCTTGCGCTGCCGCTCGAGGTCACGACGAATAGCCGAGCACTTTTTCCCTGGGACGATGTCTTGGTTTTGCGCTTGGCAGTGACAGAGTGCGCCGCTGATGGAGTGGGCGAACTGCGCTTAGCGGAAGAGCCTGCTTTCATACCGCAACCTGCCTGAGGAGTAAAACCCTGTCCAGAACGAGCGCGACTATAACAGGGGCCTGGAGGGAGGGTCAATGGGCGGGTGAGGACCGCCAATCTCGCCCAACCGTCGGTCGCTAGCGACTGCGGCAACACGATGCCGGCCCTCCTGAAATCCCATGCGTCCGCATGTCTGGGATCAACAGGACACGACCCCGCAGGATAGCCGAGCCAGGCAGGCTGGACGAGCGAGATGGGCGAAATGAGGTGGAAATCCAATCTGTCCGTGTCGCGCCTTCTGCATGTCTCGCGCTTCACGCGGCAGAGTCCGTGGCGGCTGGCGAACTTTTTCAGCATCCTGCTAGAGATCCCGACGGCCTTCGATCGACTTGAGCAACGTCACTTCGTCGGCATACTCGATATCCATCCCGACCGGAATGCCATAGGCGATACGCGAGACCCGGGCCCCGGAGAGGTTTCAGTTGGTTCGTTAAATAGATGGCGGTCGCCTCGCCTTCGATCGTCGGACTCGTCGCGAGGATCACTTCTTCAATTCCCCCAAGCTTCACCCGATCGACCAACTCCTCGGTCCTGATATCGGACGGTCCGACGCCGTCCAACGGAGACAAGGCACCGAGCAAAACATGATACAAACCGCGGTAGGCTCCCGCTCGCTCGATGGCATAGGTCGTACTCGGTTCTTCCACTACCAGGATTCTCGTCTGATCCCGCTTCGGATCGAGACAATATTCGCAGAGCTCTCCCTCGGCGATGTTCCGGCATTGCCGGCAAAATGAGAGCCCTTCTTTGACGGCACGAATCGCCTCGGCCAGGCGAAGCGCGTCTTCGCGCTCGGCCTTCAAAACATGGAACGCCAATCGCTGCGCCGTTTTTTGGCTGATGCCTGGAAGACGGACTAACTCGCGCACCAACCGTGCGGAAGTAATCCCTGTTGATCAACCGCCATGACGTGATAGCCTGCTAGAGCAGTCCGGGGACGTTCATCCCACCGGTGACCGATTTCATCTCATCCGCCATCATCTCGCGAGCCTTCCTGAGGGCATCGTTCGACGCGGCCATGACCAAATCTTGCACCATCTCCACGTCGCCACCTTTCTACCACTTCGGGATCGATGACGATGCCGACAAGCTGCATAGCCCCATTGGCCGTGACCGTCACGCTGCCACCGCCCGGCCGTCCCAGTCACGGTCTTCGACGCGATGCCTGTTCCTGTACCTTCGCCATTTGCGCCTGCATCGCCTGCGCTTGCTTCCAGAATATTTCCCATATTGCCGAACGGGTTCTTCATTCCTCGACCTCCTTCTGGCTCGACACCGGTCTGACCTCTGCGAGCTCTGCGCCGAACATCTCCAGCGCCTGCTTGACGACCGGATGCGCCCGCGCTTGCTCGAAGAGGATCCAGCCGTTGCTCTTTTCCTTCGCCGCCCGCGAGCTGCGCCATCGTCGGTCCTGGAGGATCCGACTCCGTCAATTCGACAATCCGCAGCCGAACCGTCTGGCTGCTCAATCGTTCACATATCGATGTGAGCATCCGCCATATATCAGGGTTCTCGATCATCCCTCCGGGCCGCCGTCTCCTGCTTAGCAAATCCAATTGTCACAACATGGCCATCCACGCCCTACAAGCCGTCCTCTTTCAGGAAGGCGGCAATCCTGGAAGAGGCATTGGCAACTTCCTCTTGGACCTGTTCCCAATTGAGCATCACCGCAACGCGTCCATCGTCAGTCGAGGCGATGCCACAGGCATCGAAGCCTTCACCTCACCGGCTGCGCCAGGAGGCCGGGCGTTGGAGAGTTCGGCCGAGAGGCCTTGCGGAGGCGCCGTATTCTCGACAGCAGAAGACCTCGACGGCATCGGAGCGGTCGGTGCAGGAGCCGTCGATTGAGGAGGCCGCGGTGACGGAGAGAGGACGTTGGATCTGCGGAACGAGCCGGGAGCTCGGCTGGCCGTGCGCACTGGAGCCGACTGAGGTGGGCGTGTCGTCTGGGTTGGCTGCACCGATTGAGCGTGGCTTTCCCATCCGCTCGCCGACGCTGCAACCGCGTCGCACGCACTGGCCGCTGTTTCGAGCACGAACCGAGGATGGGCACTGAGCCTGAACACGAGTCCTCCGCTTGCGTGAAGATCGCAAACAATTCCTGAAGTGGCTCGGGCGAGAACGAGCGCGCATCAGCTGCCATCTGTGCGAGGTCTTCCGCTGAAGCCTCGATCAACCCCTGCCACTCTTGGGGTGAAGTCACCACCGACACCACCAGCATGTTGCGCAGATACTCGACAACCTCCGCACAATAGGCCCGCAGATCCATGCCCTGGTCCAACAGTTGGGCCAGCACGCGAAGCGCCGCGGCGCTCTCCTGAGCCGTGATCGCCTGAATCATGGCACGAACGAGTTCTTGTGGAACCGCTCCCAGCAGGGCTCTCCAGATCCGTATGCACGATCGTCTTGCCGCCGAACGCTACCGCCTGGTCGAGCAGGCTCAGCCCATCGCGCGCATGCTGCCTTCGCTGGCCTGGCAGAGCGCCATCAGGCTCCGTTCCTCTATCACGATCTTGTCCTGATCGACCACATGGCGCAACCGCTCGACAATCTCGGTTCGCGCAATCCGGCGGAAGTTGTAATGCTGGCAGCGGGAAGAGAATCGTCGCCGGAATCTTGTGAATCTCGGTGGTGGCGAAGATAAACACCACATGCGGCGGCGGCTCCTCCAGCGTCTTCAACAGCGCGTTGAAGGCCGAGTTCGACAGCATGTGGACTTCGTCGATGATGTAGACCCGGTACTTCCCACGAAACGCAGCGAACTTGACGTTCTCATCGGATCTCGCGCACATCGTCCACGCTCGTATTGGACGCTCCATCGATCTCCATGACATCGACGGAGGTCCCCTGCGCAATTTCGAGGCAGTTGGAACAGGTGCCGCAGGGCGTGCCGGTCGGCCCGCGCTCGCAATTGAGCGCCTTGGCGAGAATTCTTGCGACCGTGGTTTTCCCACACCGCGGGTCCCGGAAAAGAGATAAGCTTGGGCAATTCGTTTCGTGGTGATGGAATTGACCAGCGTCTGAACAACGTGTGGCTGTCCGATCACGTCATCAAACGTGCTGGCGGTATTTTCTGGCAGAGCTTGGTAATCCATATGACGTTAGCCAGTGAAGTGAGGCGTGAGGGGGGTGAGATGAATGATTCCGTAAATCCACATCACCCGTTTCACGTTTCACGCCTCACGGATTAAGCGGGGCCAGGTGATCCTGCGGCACACAGAACTGACCGCTTACCGTTGCTTCCTTCCGGACCTGGCGGGGTTCACAGGGTTCTGTCGCACGGGGCCCGGCCCTATCTATCATTGGAGGTGAGGAGTCGGGGGATTGTCATGAAGAACTACCCTACCCCCTTACGCTTCACGCCTCACGTCTTCATTTGGCGGAGACGGTGGGCATTCAATCGCGCTCGCTGAAACTGCTCGCGCTTCTACGGAGGCCAGCCCTCGTAGGCTTCCGCCGGGGAACATCCCCGCGATCCCCCTGTTTCGAATCCACCTTAGGACATTTCTTGTCACTTATTGCTCACCCTTGCGCCTCAGGTCTCACGTATTTCATTGTGGCGGAGAGGGTGGGATTCGAGCCCACGGTCCCATTGCCGGGACGCATGCTTTCCAAGCATGTCGGTTCGACCACTCTCGCACCTCTCCGCACCGATTTTCGCGAGGCGGCATCTTAACACGCGGTCTGATGACCGGCAGGTGACCACCCGTGCTCACTCGCGCATGGCATTGCCCTCCGGCTCCCCTTCCTATACTGCAAGAAATCAAGGGGAGGTGTGGCGATGAGGACTCTCATCGGTCTGGGTATCCTGGTCGTCCTCTTAGTGACAGCCATCATACTCTCCGCATCTACACTTCTCTCCATTTTCGAACTCGTCCCGATTCTTTCGTACCGCCTCTCTGTGGCGGAATCGCCCCCAACGCACCAATCAGTCACACATGTGAGGAACAATACCTTCACATAACTTGTCTACCAGCCATACGATCTGCAAAGACGTTTTTAATGAAATGGGCCTTTTCACTGTCAACGGCATCAGCCTTGCTTATTTCCGGCAACCATCGCTCCACATGCGCTGCTCGCGTCGCTCGCATCAGCATTGAGCCTGGTGATTATGCTTGCCACCCCATGATGAGTTGAGCTATGAGGCGGGGATTTTTAGGGCGGAATGGCCCTGTGGCTCTCAATCATCCTGACGAGCGATTGAGGATGGAATCATGGGCACTCACTCATCTGGAAGGAGAGTGCGATGAAAAGGGGTTCTGGCTTATTGTTCTCTTTGACTTGTCTCATTGGCGCCACGATTTGTCGTGGCCGCCGATGATGCTCCAGCGATGGAGGAGGCACCTCAGTTGCTCCCACACCACTCGACGCGTGGTCACGTTGAAGGACGGTGGGATGCTCTATGGCGAAGTCGTCGAAATGTCTGACGGGGTGCTCTATATCAAGACTGCGGCTGCGGTGGATAATCTCGTCAAGATAAAATGGGCCAACGTGGGAAGCTAACCACTAACCACCCCATCTCCGTTTCATCTCAAAGAAGGGTCGGTGCTGATCGGCACGGCCACCGAGGGGCCCAACGGAACCATCAATGTGCGAGCTGACCCTCTGAAGGGGACAATCGAAATTCCGCTGGATTCGATCACCGCGCTGAATCCAATCGTCCAAGCCCCGGTCATCTATACAGGGCACCCTGACCGGGAGGCTACTCGAGCAACCGGGAACAGCCATCTGAGGAATGCCCAGCTTCCTCGGGGACTTCGTAGCTCGGAGCGAAGCAGCTCCGCCTGACTCTCAACGGTCGGTACGTCTACGGCGATAAGGACAACCAGCTCTCTGCTCGGAAATGCGCGAGCATTGATCAAGATGGACTTTTTATGACCAAACGCTTTTACTGGTTCGCGTCCTCCTACGTTGAGAGCGATCACTTTCAGGACCTCAGATTGCGAACTGCCCTCTCCTCCGGTCCGGGCTATCAATTCGTCGAAAGGGCGATTACGATAGTCCTCGGCATCAAGGACTTGACGCTCTATGCCAGAGGCAGGGCTTGCCTACTTCAATGAAGACTTTATCGAATGCTTCTGATCAATCGTCCTTCCGCGCCCGGTGGGCGAGTCAGGCTGAACTGGCCGATCTTGGATGAACGCATGACGTTCTACCACTACCAGGAATTTTACCCTTCCTTAGAGAATACCAAGAATTATTTTCTGACGATGGACAACGGCGTCCGTTTCAGGACTATTCGATGGCTTCGTGAGCAGCATCCAAGTGACGACACGATATAACAGCACTCCGGCGCAGGGCACCGGCGGATACGGACAACTTGTACCTCTAACCCTTGGATACAACTTCGACACCAAACCCGCAAGCGATAGGGCGCAGTTCATCTATATCCTCTAGAAGGAGGAAAATTTATGCTCAAAGAATTTAGAGATTTTGCTATGAGGAAGGCAATGTCCTCGATATGGCGATCGGTGTTATTATCGGCGGAGCATTCGGAAAAATCGTCTCGTCGCTCGTGAGCGATGTGCTGATGCCCCGATCGGCTTGCTGATGGGGAAGGTGGATTTCTCCGGCCTGTTCATAATCTGTCAGGAACGCAACAGCCGTCTCTTGCGGCCGCGAAAGCCGCGGGAGCCCCGACGCTCCAACTACGGGGTGTTTTTGCAAAGTGTGTTCGACTTCATCATCATTGCGTTCGTGATCTTCTTATTGGTCAAGCAGGTCAACCGGTTCAAGAAAGAAGCGCCTCCGGCTACCACCACGCAGGGCCGACAAACGAAGAGAAATTATTGATGGAAATCCGCGACGCTCTGAAAGGCCGCCACTAAACGTCACTGCCGTTGCACCGAGATTTCCCACGATGCGGGAGTGGGAAGACTCACACTATAAGATGACACGCTTGCGACCCTCCTGAAGGGTGAGATCATCATGCAGGCATTTATGAGTAATCCGGACTAGACGTGCAGCCGAGTGAAATTCCGGCGTGCCCGCAGGGTTTTTTCGCATCCTGTTAAGAAGGAGATGCGGGCAAAGGCGCCATCGAGTTCGTCGACAAGTCCTTGCGTGATGGTGGTCAGGACGATCTGAAGATCGAGACTCGACGCCATATGGAGCGTGATCTGCTCCAACACGTCGCGAGTCGGGGAAGGAAGCGAAGAAGGGGGACTGTCCATCGTGTTATCTCCGAGCCGGCTCTCGCCCGGCTTGGAGGACGAAAGTACCTTACCGAGGATTGTCAATTAACTGAACTGATCCCATGTATCACACTGTTTGATCGACCAGAACACCGCCTCTTTGAGTTTCTTCAACGGCACGTTCTCCGGATCGCGCATGGCTTGTAGTTTCTTGTCGAGATCGTAGAGCGGCTGGATCGATCGTTTATCCGGGATCTTGCCCAGCGACCAGGCCACTTCCGTGAGCACGGACCAGTCTGTCTTGGGATCCTCCAGCTTGGCGAGCAACGGCGGCACGACGGACGCATCGCCGTGCGTCCCGCCTAATTGTCCTACAGCCCTTGGCCGCCGCCGCCTGCAATTCAAGCTGCGGAGACGTGTTCATGATGTCGACGAGCAGCGGAATGCCCTCTCTGCCGAGATTGCCCATCGCCCCAATCGCTTGCTTCGCCAGGTCACGATCCTTGAGCACCTCTTTCAGCTTCGGCAAGGCCTCGTCGGCTTGCATCTCGCCTAAGAGAGAAATAATTTTGAACCTTCTGGCCTGCGGCGTGTCGGATCAGATCGAGCAACCTTAGAAGGCGCTCCGGCTGACCCCATTCAGCGGCCAGCAACAAGGGAAATTCGTATTTCTCGAGCACATCCCTCAATTTGCCCATGGCATAGGTTCCCGGATCTCCACGCGTTGGCCGACTTGCGCGCTTGCCCGCATCTTCAAACTCGGTTCGGACCTCTTTTGCCATTTGACCTTCATGTCACCGAGGAGATAGGTCATCTGACAGGCGGGGCCCTTTCCACAGTCGAGACGGGGCATCGGGCAAATCCGCATCGCCTCCTGCGGCAGTCGTGCCTTCCCATGTTTTTCGCTGTTCGCATTTTACTTTGAACACCGCGTCATGGGTTTACCAGCTTCTCGCACGACCGTGTATCCCACATTCACCTATCCGAGCGGGCTACAAGCTCGGCAATCGGCGCAGCATCAACTGCTCCCTGGTCTGCGAGTGCAATCGCCTCGATGCGCACGGTTTGAATCTTATCCAGCAGCGCTTTCTGCTCCGGCGTGAAATAGTCCCGATAGGCCCATGAAGGAAGAGAGGTAAGTGCCACAAAACTGAACGCCAGAGTTGAGAACAGTGGCGGCAACGCGCACCGTGCACCTCCTAACCGGTATGCTGACGATGAATTACGTATGTCCATCATTATACCCCTCATTATACCCCTCATTGAAGGCTGAGGTAACCGTAGGCATGATGAGGCCCGCGATGACTTTGCAATGGGCCAAATCGAGGTGTAATCCATAACTTTTGATCACAGGCTCTCCTTTGGCCTGAAGCGACAGTATTTCTGTCTTGTCAGATCTATCGTGTTAACCCGGACTCTTCATGAATACCTGCAACGTCGTCCGACTCTCTCTCGCCCGGCGGGGCTTGCCCGTTCGGCCTCCTCGACGGACTGAGAGTTCGCCTCCGTCGGCCTTACTTGCGAGGAAGCCAGGCGGGCTTCAGTCTCGAACACCTCGCGACGGCATTGATGAATAATCCGGGTTAGAAATGGGTGCCTACCGTCCCATGGGCACGCAAGTGAACACCCTTCCATCCCCGCAGGAGTATGGGTTGACAGTGGGATACATCCAACGGTACAAAATACCCACAGGAACATGTACGTTTGTGTTGTTTGCTCATCATGCTGGAGTCGGCTCCTGCAGACCCCACCATGCGAGAAGTGGCGGAACTGGCAGACGCGCGAGACTTAGGATCTCGTGGGTAACCGTGGGGTTCAAGTCCCCTCTCGCACCAGACCACGACCGGGCAGCCGGCAACGGCTCGGCAGCCGCGCAGGGCCTCTTACAAAGAAAAGGGTACGCGCCAGCTATGAAAATGGAAGTGACTGAACTAGGACCGATGAAACGCGCCCTCAAGATTGAGGTGCCGGCCGATGAGGTCACTCAACGGCTTGCCCGCGCCTACGTCGAGCTGAACCGCCAGGTCAACATCCCAGGATTTCGCCCTGGCAAGGCACCATTGGCCTTGCTGGAAAAACGCTATGCCGAAAACCGTGGAAGAGGACGTGATCCGAAGCCTCGTGCCGGACTTCTACGACAAGGCCGTCCGCCAAGCTGGGATTGTGCCGGTCCTCGTCGAAATTCCCCGCTGGACCGGGTCAAGATTAAGAAGGACGAACCCTTTACATTTACCGCGACCGTCGAGATCAAGCCGAACAATCGAGTTGCGGGACTATAAAGCGCCGAGCTCCGATCTCCGCTCAAGCCCGACAAGCGCACCGTCACCGACGAACAGCTCGACCGAGGCCTTGAGGTCTTGCGCGAACAACAGGCGCGCCTGGAAGCCACACCGGCCGGCCATGCCATCGTGGACGGGGACTATATCGTGCTGGATGTGCAAGGCACTCTCGATGGAGCACCGCTGGATGGAACGAAGAAGGAGGGTCAACTCCACAAGGTCGGATCACACGCGTCCATCTTGGGCTTGAAATTGATTCGCATGTCAGGGGGAAGAAAGAGGGCGACGTTCTCAAATTTCCCAGCCGTACCCAGCCAGCCATCCCGATCCTCGCGTTGCCGGCAAGACGGTCGTATTCACGCTTTCGACGATCAGATCCGTCAAGGAAAAGAAGCTGCCGGCCCTTGACGATGAATTTGCCAAAGACTGTGGCCCCTACAACTCGCTCCAGGAAATCAAAGACAAACTGAGGGACGGGATGGAACAGGCGCTGAAGCGAGAGATCGAAGACACCCATAAGGATACGATCATCAAACGGCTCGTGGAGACGCACCACTTCGACCTCCCGGAAACCCTGGTGGAGCGTGAACTGGAAGCCATCATCCGCCAGCACGTGCAGCAGCAACAGCGGAAGAGTGGCGCCCAGGAATCGCCTGGCACGGAGGATCTCACAAGACTTCGCCAGGAGCATCGGGACGAAGCGGCACGCCGCGTGAAGCTCGGCCTCGTTTTAGAAGCGATCGCCGAGAAAGAAGGGCTGACGGTCACGCAGGACGATTTCAACGCCGAAATCATGCGGCTGGCGTCGGAACTCAAAGTGCCGGCGGCCGATCTCGTCAAGATGGTCAAAGCTCGGCGGACAAGAGTCCATCGATGAGTTACGCACCAAGATTTTGGCGGATAAAGCCTTGATTTCGTTTACCGCAACGCGGTGATTCAGGGATAGTGCCAAAGGATGCAGCCCCTTGCGCCTCGGCTTCAACAGGCTGTAAACGGAAAGGAACGACGTGCATGCTGCACCCCATTGTTATCGAAACGACTAAGCAATACGTA
>ERZ1370068.8192-contig-7066_pt1 | contig 10897 bp, 11 predicted proteins | sample MGYA00561227_ERZ1370068 | MGnify/ENA primary metagenome ERZ1370068 (study PRJEB38410, sample SAMEA6850437) | metagenome | study: Metagenomic assessment of the ecological functions of the soil: analysis of the soil microbiota associated with the...
TGACGGAAGCGTGAATTTCGCTTCGGCGAACGGTCCAGGTGGCCGAGGAAAGGGGCTGGGCCAGCTCCCATAGCCGCTCCCGCGAACGGAGCGCGGGGACGCCGAGACCCGCTCGGACGTGCCGTCCGGGAGAATGCGCCGGGCCTTCACGGTGTCGCCGAGCTGAACGTCCAGGATCGCTGCGATCTGCGCGCCGAAGCGCGGGGTCCAGGACCGGAAACGCGATCTCGACGCGACGGTCGAGGTTGCGCGGCATCCAGTCGGCCGAGGCCAGCAGGTATTCGGGCTCGCCGTCGTTCTGGAAGTAGAAGACGCGCGCGTGCTCGAGATAGCGATCGACGATCGAGACCGCGCGAATGCGATCGGAGAGTCCCGGCACGCCGGGACGCAGGCAGCAGATCCCGCGCGACGATCAGGTCGATCTGCGACCCCGGCGCTGGCTCGGCCGGTAGAGCTCCTCGATCAGCGTCCGATCGACCAGGCTGTTCACCTTGGCGACGATCCGCGCCGGCCGGCCGGCGCGCGCGTGCTCGGCCTCGCGGCGGATGCGCATCACGAGCCCGTCGCGCAGGTCGGTCGGCGCCACGACCAGATGATGGAACCGGCGCGGCCGCGTGTAGCCGGTCAGGAGGTTGAACAGCTCGGTGAGGTCCTCGCCGAAGGACTCCCGGCAGGTGAACGAGCCCGAGATCGCCGTAGACGCCCGCGGTCCGGACGTTGTAGTTGCCGGTGGCCAGGTGGCAGTATCGGCGGATCCCGTCCGGCCTCCTGCCGCAACCACCAGACACGCCTTGCAGTGGGTCTTGTAGCCGACCAGCCCGTAGACCACGTGGGCGCCGACCGCCTCGAGCGCGCGCGCCCAGCGGATGTTCGCCTCCTCGTCGAACCGCGCCTGGAGCTCGACGAGCACCGCGACCTCCTTGCCGCGCTCGGCGGCCAGCCGCAGCGCCTGGGCGATCGGCGAGGCCGGGCTCACGCGGTAGAGCGTCATCTTGATGGCGAGCACCTTCGGATCCGATCGCGGCGTCGTGCGACGAAGCGGGTCACCGCGTCGAAGGCGTGGTAGGGATGATGGACCAGGACGTCGCCGCCGCGGATCGCGCGTCCACAGATCGGGCGCTGCCTCGAACGCCGCGACCGGCTGCGGCGCCAGCGGCCGATCCTTCAGCCGCGGCAGGTCCACCGCCGAGTAGAGCTGAAAGAGATCGGCGAAGGCGATGAAGCCGCTGCGCCTCGTAGAGGTCCTCGGGCCCAGCTCGAGCTCGTCCACGATGGTGGCGAGGATCGCCGGCGGAAGGTCGCCGGTCGTACTGCAGGCGCACCGCCGTCGCCCATGCGGCCGATCGCGCAGGCTCTCCTCGACCGCCGTCAGCAGGTCCTCGGCCGCGGCCGCGCGAGCGTCGTCAGGTCGGCGTCGCGGGTGACGCGAATCGCGTGGCAGGACTGGACCGTGTACCCGTGATAGATGCGCGGCAGGTAGAGGCGAATCACGTTCTCGAGCAGGATGAACGCGTGCTGGCCGGCCGGGGCCGGAAGCTGGACGAAGCGCGGGACGACCGGCGTCGGGATGTGAACCACCGCCAGCGACGGCCTGCGGAAGCGGCGAAGGCGTCGTGGGCGCGAGCGACACGATCAGGCAGAGGGACCGGTTTGCCAGGTGGGGAAACGGATGACCCGGATCGATCGCCAGCGGAGTGACGACTGGAAGCAGCGTCTTCTGGAAGTAGTCGTCGAGGAACCGCTCCTGCTCGGGGGTGAGCTCCCTCGGCTCGAGCAGCCGGATGCCCTTGGCGGCGAGGAGCGGCTCGAGCTGATCGAGGAAAGCACCGGTGCTGCTCGTCGCCCAACCGGCGCGCGCGCTCCGCCACGGCGCTGAGCGTCTGTGCCGGGCTGCAGGCCGTCGGGCCCGCACGGCCCCGTCGCCCGCGCGGATCCGACGCTTGAGCCCGGCGACGCGAACCATGAAGAATTCATCGAGGTTCGAGCTGACGATCGCCAGGAACTTGACGCGTTCGAGGAGCGGAACCGTCGGGTCCTCCGCCTCCTCGAGGACGCGGCGGTTGAACTCGAGCCACGACAGCTCGCGGTTGACGAAGGCCTTGCTGTTCACGCGCTCGACGCCCGCCGGAAGGTCTCCTCGATCAGGAGACCGTGGCGGACGCCTTCGTTGCAGACTGTCAGCACCTCGTAGCCGCCGAGCGTCATCAGCTCCTCGATCACCACGACGCCGGCCAGAATCACGTCCGCGCGCTCCGCCTTCAGACCGCGGACACGCCGGCGCTGGCGCATGCTGAGCCGCTCGAGCCGCGCCCGCACCACGGAGACGTGCTCGCGGCGCAGCCGCAGCCCGCGCAGTGAGGTGCCGCGGCGATTGACCGATCGCAGAACGATGCGGCCCAGGGCGCGCAGGCTGCCGCCGATGCCCATCAGGCGTCGCCCGCCTCCGCGCGGGGCAGAACGCCGAGCAGCCGGTCGCGCGCTTCGCGGCGGAGCGCCCGGATCTCCCCCGCGTGAGGCGGGTCGTGCTTGAGGAAGCGGCAGGCTCGTGCGCACCGCGCCGAGCGGGGACGCTCGCGACGCGCGCGATTCTGGCCTGCCCGGACGCGCGTGATCTGGAAGACTCCCGCCGCCCAGGTCGACGATGGCGCCGCGGCTCATGGGACGGCTCCAGAGCACCGCCGTGGCGCCGAGCCGTGCCTCCGCGGAACCCGCTCAGCACCCGCACCTCCACCCCGGTAACGCCGCGCAGCGCGGCCGAGCAGATGGTCAGCGTTCCGCGCGTCCCGCACTGCTGCAGTCGCCACCGCGAGTATAGCCGCGGCGGGCTCGGCCCACGCACCTCGGCCAGGAAGCGCCGGACGGCACGGAGCGTCTGATCGACAGCGGCGCGAGGCAGCAGGTCGCGACGGCTGCCGGCGAGCCTTGTCCGAACTCGCTTCTGACAGAGAACGCGGAATCCGACACCCGGAGTGACGCGCGCGAGGACCAGGCGGACGGCGTTGGGAGCCCACGTCGAGCACCGCGAGACGCTCCGACATGGGCGGAGTATCGAGACCGGTCACGGGCCAGTCAAATTACGCGATCGTTACGCTCGAGCACGAGCTTCGGAACAACCTCAAGCTCGTCGAGCCGCGCGAACGCGGTGATGATCAGGTCGGCGGTGGCCACGTTCGTCGCCGGCGGCACGTTGTGCACGTTGCACACTCTGAGCAGGGCGCGGATGTCGGGCTCGTGCGGCTGGGCGGACAGGGGGTCGACGAAGAAGAACACGGCGTCGACCTGGCGTACGGCGACACGCGACGCGATCTGCGTGTCGCCGCTCCGGCCCGGAGAGGAGCTTCCTCCACCGGCAGGCCGATCTTCCGCTCGAGCAGCCGAGCGGTGTGCCGCGTGGCGATCGGCGCGAAGCGGGCCAGGGTCTCCCGGTTGAACGTCGCCCACGCGACCAGGTCAACCTTCTTGTTGTCGCGCGATGACAGCCAGTCTCTTCATGCGAGGCCTCCTCGGATTGTCGGCGAGGCTCAGACGATGGGCGGTCGGATCGCCGGCGAGCACCGCCAGGGGCTCGCCGTCATACGTCCGGATCGATCGGGAACAGGGGGCGCCGTCCGACGTCGTCAGGACGCCGCCCGCCTCCGCGGACGACCGTGGGCGGCGCCGGCGATGTCCCAGCAGGACGCCCGGTGATCGTGAACGAACGCGAGCGCGCCGGCCGCCACGTAGCAGAGCTGGAGCGCGGTGGAGCCGAAGCGGCGCAGGCGGTATCGGCCGAGCCATCGCTGCACGTAGCGCGGCAGGTCGCCCGCGAAGGGCGCGCGGATCGGAAGAGCGACCGGGGACCGAGCGCGGCGGCCTCGATCCGCAGGCGGCGCCTGCTGAGCCACGCCCCATGTCCGGCGCAGGCGGCGAAGAGCTTGGCTCGAGACGGGATCGTACACGGCGCCTGCGGAACGGCCGCCCGTCGCGCAGCACGCCGATCGAGATCGCGCAAGCCCGGATGCCGCGGCTGGGAAGTTGTTGGTGCCGTCCACGGGATCGAGCACCCAGACGAAGCGGGCCGACGGTTGTAGCCCCTTCCGCGACTGCCCTCCTCTCCCAGGATTCCGTCGCCGAGGAACGCCCGCGCGATCTCGTCCTCGAGCCAGGTCTGGACCGCCAGGTCCGCCTCGGTCACCATGGAGTCGTCCGGCTTCCAGGACACCTCCGCGCGCTCGAAGAAGTCGAGCGCGATCTTCCGGCGAGCCGCGCGATCGCCGACGCCGCTGCTCGCCCGCTCGTCGGCGATCTGGCGGCGAGCTCCCATCGCGCTGGCTGGTCGAGGAAATCTGGCCATCGTCCCTCGGCCCCTCAGGCGACACGCTGCCCGTCGCGCCAGACCGCGACGACGAGCGGGCAGATCGTCGACGAGCCGCACGCGGACGAGGTCGGCGCGCCGGCCCGGCGCGATCTCGCCGCGATCGTCCAGTCCGATCCGCTCGGCCGGCGTCGCCGTCACGCAAGCGATCGCGTCCGGGCAGGAGCCCAGCCCATGACGGCGGTGGAGCAGGAAGCGCGCCGTGCAGCGCGCTCGCCGGCACGCAGTCGGACGACAGAGGATGTCCAGTTAACCTCTCGGCGGCGAGAGTCCGCCCGCCGGGATGTTGCCGGAGTGCGAGCCCCCATCACGGATTTGGGCGCACCGGCGATGACGGCGAGGCCGTACGCCCTCGCGGCGCGAGCGGCCTCGAGGGTCGTCGGAAACTCCGCGATGACCATCGCCCGCCTTCGCCGCCTTCCTCGACGTGACCGGTCGTCGGCGTCGTCGTGGCTGGCCAGCGGAAGCCGGCCCGCCTCGCAGCAGGCTCAGATGGCGGCGCGATGCGGTCGCCGTACCTGGCCCGGTCGGCGATCCGCTTCCTCGATGAGCGCGTCCATCTGCACGTCGCTCAGGCCCGTATTTGCCCTGGTTGTACTCGCGGTACTTCGTCGTCACGTTCGTGAACTGGTCGCTGGCCGGGCGAGTGGTCCATGAGCGAGACCAGCCGCAGAAGGGAATCGGCGACGTGGGGCGCGAAGTCGGCGACCACGCGTCGGTCGAGACCTCGCAGCGCAGGTGCAGGAGGTGCTCCGCCTTCAGCAGGCCACGGTCTCGCGCGGCGCGGATCGCGCCTGACGAGGCGCGACCGGATCCGCGCGCGCTGGCCGCCGTCGTAGACGCAACCGACGGCCAGGCTGTCCAGCACGGTCGTGATGCCGGCGCCGATCAGCTGGGTGTCGTGGGCGACGACCGCGGCGACCTCGGGCCACCGCGCGCCGGGGCGCGGGAACGCGTGCTTCTCGAGCACGTCGGTGTGCAGCTCGACGATGCCCGGGATCAGATAGTCGCCCTCGAGATCGGCCGCCGGCGAAGCCGCCGCGCACCGCGCCGGGCGACATCCGCGATCCTTCCGGCGATGTGTGGACGGCGCCGGGAAAGACCTCGTCGCGCATGACCACGCGCGCATTGGCGAGGACCCAGCTCGCTCACGCCGCCTCCGTCTCCCCGTGCAGCGCCACGGCGCGCGTGGCCACCGCCTCGCGCACCTCGGGCGTCGTGGAAGGCCCCGACGATCGCCGCCCCGCGCTGCGCGCGCGTCGCGGATCAGCCTGACCACGATCGCCTCGGCCCGGCGGCGTCGAGCGAGGCGCTCGGCTTCGTCGAGCAGGAGGATCGGAAGTCGGGCGATGAACCCGCGCGCCAGGTTTTGACGCGCTGCTGCTCGCCGCCGGAGAACGTGACGGGCGACAGGCTCCACAGGCGCTCGGGATACGGAGCCGCTCGAGAGCAGCGTCCGCCCGAGCGCCACCGCGGTGACGCGGGGCACCGCCGAAGGCGCGGAGCGGCTCGATCACCACATCCAACGCCGGCACCCGCGGGATCACCCGGAGGAACTGGCTGACGTAGCCGATCGTTCGGCGACGCACCGCCAGGAGCTCGCGCGGCCCGGCGCCGACCATGTCCACCTGGCCGCCGTCGTGCGCGATGAGGATGCGCCCGCGCTGCGGCCGGTAGTTCGCGTAGATTGCCCGAAGCAGCGTGGACTTGCCCGACCCGGACGGGTCCATGAGCGCGACGCACTCGCCGGGAGACACCGTGAGATCCACGCCGCGCAGCACGGCGAGCTGGATCCCGCCCTGCGTGTGGAGCGTGAACGTCTTGTGAAGCCCCTCGACGATCAGCGTCGGACCGATCACGGCTGCAGCACCGAGGAGACGAGCAGCTGGGTGTAGGGATGCTGCGGATCGTCGAGCACCTGGTCCGGTCAGGCCGGACTCCACCACCTCGCCGCCGCTGCATCACGAGCAGCCGGTGGGCGAGCAGGCGGGCGACCGCGAGGTCGTGCGTCACCAGCGATGGCCGACAGGCCGAGCGTCGGCCGCCAGGCCGCGCAGCGAGGTCGAGCAGGCGCGCCTGCACCGAGACGTCGAGGCCGCCGGTCGGCTCGTCCATGAAGACCAGCGCGCGGCGCGCGTCACCAGGGTGCGGGCGATCTGCAGGCGCTGGCTGCATGCCGCCGGAGAAGGTCGTCGGGCCAGATCGTCGATGCCGGTCTGGCTCGATCTCGACCCGGTCGAGCCAGTCGAGCGGCGCTCCGCCGGATGCCGCCCGTAGTGGCGCGCACCCGACCGCCATCAGGCGCTCGCCGACATTGGCGCCGGCGGTCACGCCCATGCGCAGCCCGTCGCGCGGGTTCTGGTGCACGACGCCCCAGTCGGTGCGGGCGAGCTTGCGGCCGGCGCCGGCTCCGGCATCTGCAGCACGTCCACGACCGGTCCCGTCGCGCAGCGTCGAAGGTCGATCGCTGCCGCTGTCGGGCGTCAGGCGCGCCGGACAGGCAGTCGAGGAGCGTGGTCTTGCCCGAGCCCGATTCGCCGACCACGCCGAGCACCTCCCCGGGCCACAGGTCGAAGTCCGACGTCGCGGCAGCCGACACGGGTCGCCGTAGACGCTTTGCTGCACGCCGCGCGCAGCGAGGAGGGCAGCGGGATGGCAGGTCCGCTCATCGCCGCGCGCTCGCACGTAGTCGGTGTCGGAGCAGACGAACATGCCGCCCGCCGCTGTCGTCGACGATCATCTCGTCGAGGAATGCTCGCGACGCGCCGCAGAGCGCGCAGCGCTCGGTCCCAGCTCTCGACGCTCGAACGGATGATCGTCGAAGTCGAGGCTCTTGCACCGGCGTATAGGGCGGCACGGCGTAGATGCGCTTCTCGCGGCCGGCGCCGAACAGCTGCAAGTGCCGGGCTGCGGTCGAGCTTGGGATTGTCGAACTTCGGGAATCGGCGACGGGCGCATGATGATAGCGCCCGTTCGACCATGCACCGGGTAGTCGTAGGCGTCTCGGCGATGCGGCCGTGGCGGGCGATGTCCTCGTAGAGCCTGACGTGCATGACGCCGTATTCGGCGAGCGCGTGCATCTTGCGCGTCTCGGTCTCGCGCGGCTCGAGCCAGCGCAGCGGCTCGGGGATCGGCACCTGGAAGACCGAGGATCTGGCCCTCGCGCAGCGGCGTCTCGGGGATGCGGTGGCGCGTCTGGATGATGCGTCGCCTCGCTCGGTGCTGGTCGTGGTGCGACACCTCGGCCGTCTCGCGCGAAGAAGCGGCGGATGCTGACGGCGTTGGTGGTGTCGTCGGCGCCCTGGTCGATCACCTTCAGCACGTCGTCCGGGCCGATGATGGCTCGCCGTCACCTGGACGCCGCCGGTGCCCCAGCCGTAGGGCAGCGGCATCTCGCGGCTGCCGAACGGCACCTGGTAGCCGGGGATCGCGACCGCCTTCAGGATGCGCGCGGCGGATCATCCGCTTGGTCTGCTCGTCGAGATAGGCGAAGTTGTAGGGCCGTCTCACCGGCGTGCGCTGCGCCGCCGGACCTCGCGCGCCGCGCAGCGTGCGGATCGAGCACCAGCTCGGACTGGAAGTCGACGTAGTGCGGGAAGCTTCAGATGCTGGACGAAGCCCGACGCCTCGACGTTGTCGCTGTGCGTAGAGCACGAATTCCTCGTCCTGCGCGCGGCGAGGCTCGGCTCCTCGCCGAGCTCCGCGGCGCGCAGCGCGCGGTCGACCAGCGCCATCGCCATCGCCTTGCGCTCGGCGTGCGCCGAAGGTCAGCCCGTAGCCGCGGGTGAACTGCGGCGGCGCGCGTGGCCGAGCCCTGAACTGGTTCGACCATCTGGCACTCGGTCGGCGTCGATCTCGCCGATCGTCGATCGGAAAGCCCGAGCTCCTCCGGGACTGAGCTCGACTCGACCTCGCCCAGCCGGATCTCGCCGGCGAAGGGGTGGTTCCGTCCGTAGCCGCGCTGCGTGGCGTAGCCCGAGGGCGAGCAGAAACCCTCGTCGCCTCGCGCCAGGTTCTGCAGCCGGGCGTCCGCGACCCGCGGAAGTCGCGAGCGCGTCGCGCGTCAGATCCGCGACGGGCCGGCCATCCGGATCCGGCTCCTCGGGCTCGGATGAGCCCGTCGCGATCGAGAGCGTCGATCGCGCGCGGTAGACGCCCGCCGAGGAGCAAGGCCGCTCCCGTGGGGTGGGAGGTCGCTCCCGTTTGCCGACGGCTGGGCCGCGGAGTCGCACGCCGACGCGCCGCCGTTCCGGTCGCCGGGACCCGCGAGATCCCAATCGAGGAGGCGGTGAGTGTAATCGAACGTCGCGCCGAGAATCTGACCGCCCGGAACGTCCTTGAACGTCGCCGAAACCCGGCGCCGGACCACCATCGAGCCGGTGTCGATGGACCGGGTCGCGCCGAACCGCGGCAGCGTCGTCCGGTACGCGCGAACCAGGAATATCGCCTCGATCAAGTCGCCCCGCGCCTGCTTGATGGCGAGCGCCGCGAGCTCGCGATCGTACAGTGACCCTCGGTCATCACGCGGTCGACCGCGAGCGCCAGCTGCTGGTCGATTTGATCCAGAGTCAGCTCCGGAACCGAGAGGTCACCGCGGCGCTCCTCCGCCAGGAGCCGGTGAGCGCTGGCGATCGCCCGCTCGCCGCCCTTCACGGCCACGTACATGATTAGCCCTCCACCTCGGTCGTGCGCGGGAGGGCCACGATCAGCCGGCGGCCCGCGCTCAGACGACGTCGATGCCGCGCGGAAAGAGCGTGGTGATTGGCGGCGACTCGCGTCCAGAACGCGTCCGGCACTCCCGCGATCTCGAGGCGCGCTTCGCCGGCGATCCCCGGCCCGGTCAGACGCCGCCCGGTGCCTCCGAGAAGGGTCTGCACCTGGACGATGAGCGTCGCCGAGCGCTCAGGGTGCTCGGCCGTGCCGACGTCGAACGAGTCCGGCGACGGCATCCGCTCCGGGTCGGCGATGAGCGCGAAGCAGCGCCGTCTCGTGCCGAGCCACGATCGGCACGCCGCAGTGAAACCTCAGCCACTCGACGGCATCGGGCCTCGGCCGCCGCGCCGTCGAGCCAGAGCGGCGTGTCGAAGTCGAGCAGCGTCAGGCAACGCGGCGGCCGCCGCCGGATGGAGAGGCGGCGGCGCGCGCAGCGCGGCCGCCACGTCGACGATCCGGCCGGGATGCGACATCGCCCTGCGAGAATGCTCCGGAAGGTGCGCTGGCTGTCGAGCGATCGGATCGGCGAGACCGGCCAGCATCGTCATCCTCGCCGCGGACCATCGTGAAGAACTCGACGCGCGACGGCGCCACGCGCTCGGCGGCGGCGTGTCGTCGCGCCGCCTGGGCAGCCGCCAGCGGCGTCACGACCGCCTCGATCCAGGGCCTCACGTCGCGCCGGGTCTTGAAGGAGCGCGTCGAACAGAGCCACCAGCTCGGCGTGGCCGCCGATCGCGGCCGCGGACGTACGCGATGCCGACGGCACCTCCTCGAGCTGGACGGCGCAGCGCGTGACGGTCATCTCGCCCAGATTGAATCGCGTGCCGGTGCCGCCGGCCCGGCCTCGGACCATGACGAGCCCCGTCTTCGGGCCAGCGCAGCATGCGGTATGGTGGCGACGGATTGACACCGCCGCCAGTGCGCCTCGACTTCGCGTCACGGGAGCCTGTGCCAGCACGGACATCCAGCGCCGGCGCGCGTCTACGGGACTCACGCCGTCACTTCTGTGCGGCGAGCCGCTTGGCGGTCTCGTTGAGGTCGCGGATCACCTGGTACTTGCCGTCGTCGGCGGGCACGAAGCCGCCAGCCAGGCGCCGATCTCCTTGAACGCCTCCGGTGTTGCGGCGCGCATGGTCGTCAGCGACTCCTGGATCGCCGACTTGAAGCTCGGCGGCAGATCCTTGCGGACGACGATGGGATCGTTGGGGATGAGCTTCGAGACCCAGATGACGCGCAGCGCGCCCCGCGGCACCTTGTTCTCGCGCGTGAGCTGCTGGAGGTCGGGCAGGTTGGTCGAGGCGATCTCGACCTTCTTGGCGGCGACCGCCAGGATCGACGCCTCGTGCGAGCCCGAGAACGTCACCTTCGAGAAGTGCTTCTTCGGGATCGACGCCCAGCTCCATCATGAAGAAGGCCGACGGCACCAGATAGCCGGAGGTGGAGTTCGGGTCGTTGAAGGCGAAGGTCTTCCCCGCCGTGTCCTCCGGGCTGAAGATGTCGGAGTCGGCGTGCACGATGAGGCACGAGCGATAGCCGAGCGGAGCCGTTGGCGAGCTGCAGCTGGGCGACCGGCTCGACGTTCGCGTAGTTGTTGTTCGAAGCCTCCACGTAGCGCCTTGGGTCCGAGGTGGCCGATCTCGGCCTTCTTGAACTTCAGCGCCTCGATGGTGCCGCGGTAGTCGGTCGCGGTCACCGACTTGACCTTGATGCCGAGATCCTTCTCGAGCTGCGCGAGGATCGGCGCCCAGCGCCGAGTGATCTCGGCGGCGTTCTCGGTGGACAGGAGCCCGAACGCACCCCTAGCAATACGTAAACGAACGAAGCAGCTAC
>ERZ1370068.4043-contig-3135_pt1 | contig 10896 bp, 12 predicted proteins | sample MGYA00561227_ERZ1370068 | MGnify/ENA primary metagenome ERZ1370068 (study PRJEB38410, sample SAMEA6850437) | metagenome | study: Metagenomic assessment of the ecological functions of the soil: analysis of the soil microbiota associated with the...
GACGCGACGATGGAAACGCCTTTCGGTGACCGCCGAAGGTCCGCAGCAGAGAAAAACGCGTGCCCGAGGACATCCCTCGACCAACCGGAGACTTACTGAACCACCGCGCACGAGGGAATCAATCCACCGCCGCCGCCGTCCTGAAAGAGCGTGCCGCGGACGTCGGTCAGCGAACGGCCTGGGTGCCCGTGCGCCGTTGACGGTCACCGGCGTCGGCTGTGGCGTAGTAGGCGCGCCCGTGGGCTTCCACGCGCACCGCTGCACGCATCGGTCGTGCTCGCCGCCGTCGTCGCCGCCGCCGCCAGGGACGACGGTGCAGCCGTTTCGCGACCGAGGTGATCGCCGCGCCGAGGTCGGGGGCCGATGAAGCCCTGGCTGCTGGCCGGAGGCCGCCGTGACGAGGATGCTGCAGGTCAGTCGGCATAGCCACCCGTTGCCGCAGCTCGACGAGTAGCTCGGCCTGGCGCGCTGTTGATGGCGCGCAGCGAACCGATCGCCGACGCCTCGTTGCCTGACATGCGGGCGCGGAGCAGACCGGGCACCGCGATCGCCGCGATGATGCCGATGATCGCCACGACGATCAGCAGCTCGATGAGCGTGAAACCCTTCGCGGTTACGAATCTTCATTACTCGCTGCTCCTCTAAGAAGTTACCGGGCGATGTCGTCGCCTGGCTGGTGTCGGGCGCCCGCGTCCATTGGGCGCACCTGAGCATACCGAGCAATGCCGCGGTGCCGCTACTCGATCGTCGCATGCTGACCGTGTGGGAGTAAAACACTTGAATTTAACAGGTTACTAGCCGATCGCACACCGGTTACTTCGCGCCAGCGGATGTTGGCGTCGGACTGCTGACAAGTGACTGTCTGGCTTGTCGGCCAAAGAATGCGCACCGTCGGAGTTTTGCTCCACCGCAAAACGCAGGATTACCGCGCCGTACTTCTTGACGTGGCAGCGAAACGACTTCCGGAAGCCCCATTCCGAGCAGCGTTCCGCCGTCATCTCACCTGAACGCCGCCGGCCCGTTTCGGCGGCTTCGCGATGTACCCCATACTCGATCTCTTTGACGTGCGCCTCGAGATCAAAGCCGGAGGCCGGCAGGACGTCGGCGCGACTTCGCGCGGCGCCATCGCGGCGCTGTCGCCGCGAACGGACGGCGGCAGGCTCTCGGCCAGGATCGTCGGCGTCGCTTCGAGCGCCACGGCCCGCTCGATCGTGTTCTCGAGCTCGCGGATGTTGCCCGGCCAGTCGTAGCCGACAGCAGCTCCAGCGCCTCGTGCGAGACGCGCCGGTGATCGTCCTTCTCCATCTGTTCGCTGTATTTCGCGAGGAAGTGCTCGGCGAGCAGCGGAATGTCCTCGCGCCGTTCGCGCAGCGGCGGCAGCGCGATCGGGATGACGTTGATGCGGTAGAAGAGGTCTTCGCGGAACCGGCCCTCGGCGACCAGCTTCGCCAGGTCCTGGTTGGTCGCGGCGATGCACGCGGATGTCGGCCTGCATCTCCTCGAGGCCGCCGACGCGGCGGAACTGGCGTTCCTGCAGCACGCGCAGCAGCTTCACCTGCATCACGGCGCTCATCTCGCCGATTTCGTCGAGGAACACCGTGCCGCGTCTCGGCGACCTCGAGCAGGCCCTTCTTGTTCGCGTCGGCGCCGGTGAACGAGCCGCGCATGTGGCCGAAGAGCTCCGACTCGAGCAGCGCCTCGGGCAGCGCGCCGCAGTTGACGGCGACGACCATCGGCTTGCTCGCGCCGCAGCGAATGGAAATGGATGGCCTGCGCGACCAGGCCCTTGCCGGTGCCCGACTCGCCGGTCAGCAGAATCGTGCTGTTGGTGCGCGCCACGGTCTCGATCATCTTGAAGACGTCGAGCATCGATCTCGCTGCGGCCGATGATGTTCGCGAACTGGTGCGACAGGCCGAGCGTCCGCTTCGAGCAGGACGTTCTCCTGCCGCAGCTGGCGGTTCTCGATCTTCTCGCGCACCTTCATCTTGCAGCAGATCGACGTCGAACGGCTTGCTCAGGTAGTCGCAGGCGCCGAGCCGCATCGCCTCGACCGCGGTTTCGGTCGACGCGAACGCGCGTGATCATGATGCCGAGGATGTCCTGGTCGATCTGCTTGGCGGCGCGCAGCACGTCGACGCCGCTCATGTCCGGCATCTTGATGTCGGAGATCAGCAGGTCGACCGGCTCGCGCTCGAGCGCGGTCGATCGCCGCGCGGCCGTTCTCGGCGAGCAGCACCTCGTAGCCCTCGCGGCGCAGCACGATGGCCAGCAGCTCGCGCATCGATCGCTCGTCGTCGACGACGAGAATGCGCGGCGGACGGCGATCGGTGGCCGGCGCGGCCGGTTGCACGTGCGGTCATCATGCGCGATCGCCGCCGCGCCGCGCGGGCAGTCGCGACCGACACGCGTGGTGCCTCTCGCCGGGTTGCGAACTCACCTGAATCTCGCCGTTGTAGTCGGTGACGATCCGGTGGACGATGGCCAGCCCGAGGCCGCTGCCCTTGGCGAAGCTGCCGTGGAACGGCTGGAACAGCTGAATCGAGCTCCTCCGGCGGCGATGCCGACGCCTTCGTCGTGGACCGTGATCACGACGCCGCCGAGCGGCATCGACGCTGCCGCTCAGGCGCAGCGCGCCGCCGCTCCGGCATCGGCGCGCAGGCCGTTGGTGCGCGAGGTTCCAGACGATTTGCTTGATCTGCCCTTCGTCGGCTTCGTACCACAGTTCGCTGCGGCGGCAGGTCGACGATCGACCTCGTGCCCTTCGAGGACGTCCGGAGCTGTTGCGCAGCAGCAAGCGCCGCGTCGTTCAGCGCGCGCCGCACGTCGAACCGAGCGATCTGGAACCGCTGCGGCCGCGCGTAGGCCAGAAACGAACGGATCGTCGTGTTCAGGCGCTCCGATTCGCGCAGCACGATGTCCATCAGCTGCTCCTGCTCGGCGCTGAGCGGCAGTTCCTGCCGCAGGATCTGGATCGATCCCGACATCGACGCCAGCGGGTTGCGGATTTCGTGGGCGATGCCGGCGGCCATCTCGCCGACCGCGGCCAGACGCTGCTGGATCGCCGCGTCGCGCTCGAGCTTCTTGATCTTCGTGACGTCCTGGAACGTGAACAGCAGTCCGACGCCGTCCGCCCGGCGTCTCGAGATGCGTCGCGCGTCAGGCCGATGTCGAGCTCGCCGCGGCCGTCGGCCGTCGCGGAAACGCGAATTCATGACGCCGCGGCGCCGCCGCCTGCGCAGATCGGCCGCCGAGCGTCTGAGGCGTGCCGGCCGGCAGCTGCAGCACGTCGGCGATCGGCCGTCCGCACCGCCGACGCGAACGGCACGCCGGTGATCGCTTCCGCCGCGCGATTGAAGGTCAGGATCCGCTGCTGCGTGATCGGTGGTCGCCGAGGCCGCTCGGCAGGCTGTCGATCACGTGCTGATTGAGCGCCTGCAGGTCGGCGATCTGCGTCGACGCCTGTTCGAGCTGGGCGCCGGCCGACCGCAGGCTCGTCGGCGAGCGATCCGCTGAGCAGCGCGACGGCGAAGAATCCGAACACGTTCAGCGCCACGGTGTAGCGCGCGAACGACGCGCGGACGGCAACGATCGCGGCGTAGTCGCTGAGGTGCGTGACAGAACAGCCAGCCGGACGCGGCGAGATACTGCGCCAGCACGATGCCGGACATACAGCAACGGGCTCGAGCGTCGCCACCAGCAGCACCGCCGCGCCGGAACTGCACCGTGCTGGCCGCGACGATCGGCAGCACGTACAGCAGCGACGAAGTAGCTGGTGATCGCCGCCGGTGAAGTAGATGAACGCCGAGACGATCAGCGCGTCGCCGGCGAGCTGCACGTCGATCAGCCAGCGGCGGCCGCTCGGCATAGCGCAGCGTGATCGCGTAGGCGATCGTCAGCGCGTAGGTCAGCCCGATCAGCAAGAAGAACGGGTCGACCGGAAACGAGCCCGGCGCGGTGATCTGCATCACGATCGCCGATCCGAGCAGAATCGTGCCGATGACGGCCCGGACGGCGATCAGCCACGCGAGCTTCCGCCGGCAGTGCATCGGCTTGTCGACGTCGACCGATCGCCCTACGTCAGCTTGCTGATCAGATCGAAGATCGGCATGTACATCGCGATGACGATGCCGCCGACGACGACGCCGAGGAACGCGATCATGATCGGCTCGAGCAGCGTCAACAGGCCGGCGACCGCGGCGTCGACCTCTTCTTCGTAGAAGTCGGCGATCTTCGCCAGCATCGTGTCGAGCGCGCCGGTCGCCTCGCCGACGCCGATCATCTGCGTCACCATCGCCGGAAACACGCTCGGTCTCCTTCGAGCGGCGCCGACGATCGTCTCGCCGCGCTCGATGCTCTTGCGCGTCAGCATCATCGGCGTCCTCGACGATCGCGTTGCCGGAGGTCTTGCGCGGTGATTTCGAGGCCGTCGAGAATCGGCACGCCCGAGCTGATCAGCGTCGCCAGCGTGCGGCAGAACCGCGCCACCGCGATCTTGCGCAGGATGTTGCCCGAGCACCGGCAGCTTCAGCAGCGTCGCCGTCGACGACGCGGCGGCCGTCCGTCGGTGGCGTAGTACTGCGTGAAGGCGTAGCCGACGGCGCCGGCGATCGACGAACAGGAACGGGAAGTACCGGACCAGGTTGTCGCTCAGCGCGATCACGACGCGCGTCGGCAGCGGCAGCTCGGCGCCGAGGCCCGCAAACAGCGACGCGAACGTCGGAATGACCTTCCACAGAATGACGCCGACCACGACGCCGGCGATGACGATGACCGCGATCGGGTAGACCATCGCCGACTTGACCTGGCCCTGCAGCTTGACCGCCTTTCTCGATGTAGGTCGCCAGCCGCTTGAGAATCGTGTCGAGAATACCGCCCGCCTCGCCGGCGGCGATCATGTTCGTGAACAGCGGATCGAAGGTCTTCGGGTGCTTGCGCATCGCGTCGGCGAGCGACGCGCCCGATTCGACGTCGCTGCGCGTCTGCAGGATGACCGGCGGCGAAGTTCTTGTCGTCCTCCTGCGTTGCCGAGGATGTCGAGGCACTGCACGAGCGGCAGGCCGGCGTCGATCATCACCGAGAACTGCCGCGTGAACACCGCCAGGTTCTTCGCGGCGACCTTCTTGCCGTCTTTCGGCTTCTTCGGCCTTGGCCGCGTCTCCTTGCCTTCGCCGGGCTGATCCGCGTGACCAGGATCTGCTCGCGCCGCAGCGCGGCCACGGCAGCGTCCATCGTGTCGGCGATCGCGCTCGCCCGCTGACCGTCTGTCACCGCCGCGCGTGCGTCCGGCAATAGGCAAATGTCGGCATATGTGTCTGAGTCCTCTAGCTCCGTTCGAGCCGTTCGTCGCCCGCACCGCCGGCTGCGTCACCGTGCCGGCGCTCGGCCGATGCCCGCGCCGGCGACGACGCCGACGCCGCGGTTGATCATGTCCTGCAGTTCGTCGCGTTCGACGACGACGCCGCAGCGCCGTCTCGAGCGTGACCAGCCGCTTCATGTACAGGCTGGCCAGCGACTGGTTCGGCCGTCTGCATGCCCGATCTTCTCCTGGCCGGTCTGCATCGCGCCGTAGATCTGGTGCACCTTGTCGTCGCGAATCAGGTTGCGGATCGCCGGCGTCGGCACCAGGATCTCGAGCGAGCACGACGCGGCCCTTGCCGTCGGCCTGCGGCAGCAGCGCCTGACAGACGATGCCTTCGAGCACCAGCGACAGCTGGGTGCGGATCTGCGCCTGCTGGTTGGCCGGAAAGATGTCGATGATGCGGTTGATCGTCTGCGCCGCCGAGTTGGTGTGCAGCGTGCCGAACGTCAGGTGCCCGGTCTCGGCGATCTTCAGCGCCGCTTCGACCGTTTCGAGGTCGCGCATTTCGCCGATCAGCACGATGTCCGGGATCCTCGCGCAGCGCGGCGCGCAGCGCGTTGGTGAAGCTGTCGGTGTCGCTGTGCACCTCGCGCTGGTTGACCAGGCAGTTCTTGTGCGGGTGGATGTACTCGATCGGATCCTCGATCGTCAGGATGTGCTCGTGGCGCTCGGAGTTGATCTTGTCGATCATCGCCGCCAGCGTCGTCGACTTGCCGCTGCCGGTCGGCCCGGTGACGAGCACCAGCCCGCGCGGCCGCTCGGCGAGCGTCGCCAGCACCGCCGGCAGGCCGAGCTCGCCGAACGGTGCGGATCTTCTCGGGATGAGCCGGTAGACCGCGCCGACCGCGCCGCGCTGGTTGAACACGTTGCAGCGGAAGCGCGCCAGCCCGCTGATGCCGAACGAGAAGTCGAGCTCCATGCGTTTCCTCGAAGCGCTTCTTCTGCGAGTCGGTCAGCACGCTGTAGACGAGCTGCTTGGTTTCGGCCGGCGTCATGTCGCGTGCAGCGGCAGCCGCTGCAGACTGCCCGTGGACGCGCATCTGCGGCGGCGTGTTCGGTGGCGATGTGGAGGTCGCGAGCCGTCCGATCTCGACCAGTCGTTTTCAGCAGTTCGCAGGTAGGCCATGTCGCCACCTAGCTATTTCACCGTCTCCCTGACGACCTCTTCGACCGTCGTCACGCCGTCCATCACCTTGCGCAGGCCGCTGCGGCGCAGCGTGATCATCCCTTCGTCGACCGCCTTGCGCCGCAGCTCGAGGCCTGACGCGCCGACGAGAATCAGCTCGCGCAGCTCTTCGCTGACTTCCATCACTTCGTAGAGGCCGACGCGGCCCTTGTAGCCGGTGTTGTTGCAGCGATCGCAGCCCGCGCCTCTCAGTCGGCGTCACGCGTGTCGGCTTCGTCCTGCGTGAAACCCGCCTGCACCAGCGCCGGCGGCGGCATGCGGATGCGGCTCCTTGCAGTTGCGAGCAGACACGCCGCACCAGGCGCTGCGCGCAAATCAGGTGCACCGAGCTCGGCGACCAGGAACGGCTCGATGCCCATGTTCATCAGGCGGTTGATCGTGCTCGGCGCGTCGTTGGTGTGCAGCGTCGAGAGCACCAGGTGGCCGGTGAGCGCGGCCTTGACGCGCGATTTCCGCGGTCTCGAAGTCGCGGATTTCGCCGACCAGGATGATGTTCGGGTCCTGGCGCAGGAACGAGCGCAGCGCCGCCGGCGAAGTTCAGGCCGATGTTCTCGCTGACCTGCACCTGGTTGATGCCGGCGAGGTTGAACTCGACCGGATCCTCGGCGGTCATGATGTTGGTTTCCGGCGTGTTGATCTTCGCAGATCGACGAGTAGAGCGTGTTGGTCTTGCCGCTGCCGGTCGGGCCGGTGACGAGCACCATGCCCCACGGCCGCAGAATCGCGCGCTCGAACTTCTCGAGCGACTCGGGCTCGAAGCCGAGCCGCGTCATGTCGAGCATCAGCTTGTCCTTGTCGAGCAGACGCATGACGATCTTCTCGCCGAAGAGCGTCGGCAGCACCGACACGCGGAAGTCGATTTCCTTCGGCTGGCCGTTTTCGTTGAAGCGGATCTTGATGCGGCCGTCCTGCGGCAGCCGCTTCTCGGCGATGTCGAGCTTCGACATGATCTTGACGCGCGAGACGATCGCGTCGCGGAACTTCATCGGCGGCGCTCATGATGTTGTAGAGGATGCCGTCGATGCGGTAGCGGACCCGCAGCTCCTTCTCGTACGGCTCGATGTGAATGTCGCTGGCGCCCTTCTGAATGGCCGACATCAGCACGACGTTCACCAGCCGGACGACCGGCGCGTCCTCGCCCTGCTTGCGCCAGCGCCTCGGCGCTGATCTCCTGGAGCTCCTCGAGGACCTCGACGTCGCGCGTCGCTGTCGAGCGTCGCCTGCAGTTCCTCGAGGCCCTTGCTCGCCATCTCGAGCGCGCTCGGGCCGCTCGAGCCGTTCCGCCTGCGGCGGCCTCGTGTCTCGCCTTCGCCGCCTTGGGCGCGCTGCCGGGTAGTAGCTTGCTGGATCGCGTCGATGACCGCGGTTTCGACGCGACGACCGGCTCGACGTTGTAGCCGGTCATGAACTTGATGTCGTCCATCGCGAAGACGTTGGTCGGATCCGTCATCGCGATCGTCAGCGTCGCGCCGGCGCGGCTCGAGCGGGACGATCTGGTACTTCTGCGCGGTCTCGGCGGGGATCAGCTTGATGACCGCCGGGTCGATTTCGAACTGCGTGAGGTTGATCGACGGGACGCCGTACTGCTTGCTGAGGAGGGCGGTGATCTCCTCGTCCTTGACGAAGCCCATCTTGACGAGGTTGTAGCCGAGCTTTCCCCGTTGGCCTTCTGATGGTTCAGGGCCTGCTGAAGCTGCTCAGGCGTGATGCGCTTCTCCTTGAGCAGGAGCTCGCCAATGCGGACGGGCATGAAGGATTAGAGATTACCGCAAGTTGACAATAATTGTCAATACTGACCTAAAACGTCAGTCTGAAGCCTGGTTCCAGCCCTGTCGCGTCAGCTGTCTGAGCCGCTCGTGTCAGCTTGAGCCTCGACGTAACATACCCTCGATGGACCGTCACGCCGCCACCGAAACCTCGCCCGAGCGCCTCCTGGTGCTCGCCGATGGTGCTGACGCCGATAACCGGCCGCGTGCCGCCGATGACCGCCCTGGTGTCCAGAACCACACCTCTCCCCACAGCCACCCGCCGCTCGTTCCCGGTCAGCGCTCGCCAGCCTCGAGGACGTCGGCATCGAATGCCACACGTCACCTGGCGAACCGTCGCGCTGGGCCGCACGTGGTCATGCGCGACCCGGCGCGTCGCCTGACGCCGCAGCGTCACGCGCACGCAGCTCCTTCGCCCAGCGCTCGGCTCGCGGCAGGTTGCTGCACAGAGCACGCCGAGCCCGCAGCAGCGCCGACGATGCACCATGCGCCGCCGACATCGAGGCCCGGGTCCGTGTCGCCGTCCTCCGATGTCGAACGACCTTCAGCGTCGTCGCGAGCGACAGGTGGTCGCCGATCGACTGCCACACCGTGACGCCAAACTGAGAAAGATCGACGCGTGCGGACGCTGCGGAGTCCCCGGATCTTGTCGGACCGCGCTGCTGAGCCCGCTGTAGAGGCTGCGTGTGGCTGCTATTTCACTGACTGGCATGCGGTAGATAGCTCAAACCGAGCGCGGGAATCCCGAACGCGAAGCCGCGACGCGGCGCGTCTGCCGGGAAACGGCGGCTCGCTAGCCTCGGCCGTATTCAGCGGTCACGTTCAACGAAGGGGCCAGCTGGCGAGGCCGGCTGGATTCCACCAGGTCGCCGTCGCATCGTCGGCCACGCCGTGAACGCGCCGCCCATGCCCCTGGGCGCGCACGCCGATCGCAGTCAGGAAGCTGCGCGTGGGCGGGATACACGGGAAGACACGAAGGACAGAAGATACAAAGGACACGAAGGGCGCGAACGAATTCGATGAACGCACGCATACGCCTGCCTTATCGGCGTTCGCGACTTGTGTGCCTTAGTGTGCTGAGGTACCGCGCGAGCACTTTGGCGCGAGCGGGCGCCGAAGGCGCCCTCAGCCGACGAGGACGGCGGCGGCGACGACGGTCGTCCAGAGGCCCTTCTTGTCGCCGACGGCGGTCTGCGTGACGTTCTGGGTGCGGACGATCTCGTTCGAGAGCCGGTAGACCTCCTTCTTTCGTCCCAGCTCTTGTCGGGATCGAACTCGAGGCCGAGCGTCGTCGCGAGCATTTCGGCCGCGAGCTCCTCGGCGTAGTCGCCGGCGATGTCTTCGCTCTCGCCGAAGCTGTGGTGCTCGGAGAGATAGCCGTAGAGCTCGCGATCGCGCGGAATGGCGACGCCGACGGTCGCCGCGATCAGCCGGTGCGGCTCGCGCGTCGCGGCTTCGGACATCACGACGAACGTGACCTGGCCCGGGCTCGAGGCGCTTCATCCCCTGCGCGCGCGACAGGATCCGGCAGCTGCGGCGGAAAGATGCTCGACACGCGCACCAGGTTGCAGGCGGCGATGCCGGCCGACCGCAGCGCCAGCTCGAACGAGGTCAGCTTCTCGCGGTGCTTGCCGACGCCCTTGGTGAAGAACATCTCCTTGGGAACGAATCCGACCACGCTTGGCTCCTTAGTCGACGAGGAATGCTGCATGGTAACACCGCCATCCCCCAGGTCAAAGTCAGTGTGAATCGGCACGGTCCCTCGCCCGGACGCGGCAATGCCCGACCGGCGGCGTATTTAGGGACCCGCTCGCCGAATCGCGCACCGTCTGATATACTTAGCACTCGTAACCATTAGTAATCAGTTAAGTTCAATGACATCGTGGCCAGGCGCGGGAAAGCGCGCGCGACATCCTCGCAAATCGTTCCGCTCGGTGATGCGCACCGTCGCCGCGGAGCTGCGCGCCGCCGGCGAACTGCCGGCGCCGGCGCATTTCGGCCTGCTCGTCGATTCTCAGCGACCGGCCGCAGCATGCTCACCGAACTGGCGTCGATTCAGGCGTCAGCCTGCCGACGATGTCCAACTCGATCAGCGCGATGGTGGAGCGCGGCTGGGTGAAACGCGAGGCCGAACGGCAGCAGATCGCCGCGTGCATCATGATCGAAGTAACGACGACCGGGCGCGCCGCGCTTGAGCGGGTCGCGCGCGGCCGCCGAAGCGCACCTCGCCGAAGTGCTGGTGTCGCTCGACGCGCCGTCGCGCCGCCGGCTGCACGCACGGCCTGGGCGTGCTGCGTAAGGTATTTGCGAGGCAAGTTGCCGGGCAGCAACGGTTTGTCACGAAAAGGTCAACAGAACATCACCGAAGCGCCGACCGTATGCTATCTCAATAGCCCGTGCGGACGACGAGGCCAGCAATGACCGGAATCCACCAACGTGGCGGAAACGGCGGCAGCGCAGTCAGCGCCGGGCCAAAGCCTGCCGGCCCGCATTTTTGGCAGTCCTGCTGACACCGCGCGCGACCTACGCCGGCGTCGCGCGCGTCCGCGGGTGCTCGGCATGCTGCTGTTGTTCGTAGCTGTTT
>ERZ1370068.4197-contig-3281_pt1 | contig 10896 bp, 10 predicted proteins | sample MGYA00561227_ERZ1370068 | MGnify/ENA primary metagenome ERZ1370068 (study PRJEB38410, sample SAMEA6850437) | metagenome | study: Metagenomic assessment of the ecological functions of the soil: analysis of the soil microbiota associated with the...
ATCGAGGGCGCAGGCTGGTGCTGGTCGACGGCGTGTTCGCGCCAAAGCTGTCCGAAACTGGCTGATCTGGAGAAGGGCCTTGGCATCCGCACGCTGCGCGAAGTGCTGGAAGCCGGCGATGCCGCGCTGCAGGCGCAACTGTTCGCGCCCGACAACTCCGATCTCCATGGTGGCGCTCAACAGCGCGATGATGACCGATGGCGCTCGTGATCGAGGTCGCCGACGGCGCCGTGCTGACGCAGCCGCTGCACATCGTTCATATCGCCAGCGGCGCAGCGCCCGCGGCGATGTTCACGCGCTCGCTGCTGCGGCTCGGCAAGGCCGCCGGCGCGACGCTGGTGGAAAGCTACATCGCCGCCGACGGCGCGAAGGCCTATCAGGTCCACGACTCGCTGGTCGTTTCGATCGGCGACGGCGCGCGGCTCGACCATGTGCGTCTGATCGAGGACAGCCGCGAGGCCTTCAACATTTCGTCCGCCGTCGTGACGCTGGGCGCGCACGCGCCATTTCAACACCTTCGGCATGACTCAGCGGCTGCGCGTCAGCCGCTATCAGGCCGATCATCGCCTTTGCCGGCGAGGGCTCCCGGCGTCGAGACCAACGGCGTCAACCTGCTCAACGGCCGCCAGCACGCCGACACCACGCTGTTCCTCGATCACGCGGTGCCGAACTGCGCCAGCCGCGAGATCTTCCGCGCCGTGGTCGACGACCGCGGCCATTCGGTGTTCCAGGGCCGCATCATCGTGCGCCCCGACGCGCAGAAGACCGACGCCAAGATGATGACGCGGGCGCTGCTGTTGTCCGACGAGGCCGAGGCCGACAACAAGCCGGAGCTGGAAATCTTCGCCGACGACGTCACCTGCGGCCATGGCGCCACCACCGGCGCGCTCGACGAGAGCCTGCTGTTCTACCTGCGCGCGCGCGGCCTGTCCGAGAAGGAAGCGCAGGCGCTGCTGATCCAGGCGTTCGTCGGCGAAGCGATCGAATCGATCGCCAACGACGACCTTGCGCGAACTCGCGATCTCAGCGGCGCAGCGCTGGCTGGCAGGCACGGGGATGACCATGCATCCGGCGGTTTCAAACGGTGTCATATGACGTCGCCCGCGTGCGGGAGGATTTTCCGGCGCTGGCGCTGAAGGTCTACGGCAAGCCGCTGGTCTATCTCGACAACGCCGCTTCCGCGCAGAAGCCGAATGCGGTGCTCGACCGCATGACGGAAGCCTACAAGAGCCGAATACGCCAACGTGCATCGCGGGCTGCATTACCTCGCCAATGCGGCGACCGAGGCCTATGAAGGCGGCCGCGCCAAGGTGGCGAAATTCCTCAACGCCGCGGCGCAACGAAGAGATCGTCTTCACCCGCAACGCCACCGAGGCGATCAACCTCGTGGCGTCGTCCTGGGGCGAGCCCAACATCAAGGCGGGCGACGAGATCGTGCTCTCGATCATGGAGCACCATTCCAACATCGTGCCCTGGCATTTCCTCAGGGAGCGCCATGGCGCCGTCATCAAATGGGCGCCGGTCGATGACGAAGGCAATTTCCTGATCGACGAATTCGAGAAGCTGCTGACCGACCGCACCAAGCTGGTCGCGATCACGCAGATGTCGAACGCGCTCGGCACCATCGTGCCGGTCAAGGACGTGGTGAAGCTGGCGCATGCCCGCGGCATCCCGGTGCTGGTCGACGGCAGCCAGGCCGCCGTGCATCTGGCCGATCGACGTGCAGGATATCGACTGCGATTTCTACGTCTTCACCGGCCACAAGCTGTACGGCCCGACCGGCATCGGCGTGCTCTATGCCAAGCACGAGCACCTGGTCGCGATGCGGCCCTACAACGGCGGCGGCGAGATGATCCGCGAGGTCGCCAAGGACTGGGTCACCTATGGCGATCCGCCGCACAAGTTCGAGGCCGGGACGCCGGCGATCGTGGAATCGATCGGGCTCGGCGCTGCGATCGACTACGTCAATTCGATCGGCAAGGAGCGCATCGCCGCGCACGAGCATGATCTGCTTGACCTATGCCCAGGAGCGCCTGCGCGAAATCAATTCGCTGCGCCTGATCGGCACCGCGCGCGGCAAGGGACCGGTGATCTCGTTCGAGATGAAGGGCGCGCATCGCCCACGATGTCGCGACCGTGATCGACCGGCAGGGGATCGCGGTGCGCGCCGGCACCCATTGCGTGATGCCGCTTTTAGAGCGGTTCAATGTCACGGCGACCTGCCGCGCCTCGTTCGGGATGTATAATACCCGTGAAGAAGTCGACCATCTGGCACAGGCGCTGATCAAGGCGCGGGAATTGTTTTCATGACCGACACAGCCGAAGTCAAAACCAGCAATATGGAAACCAGCTCGGCGCTGCCGCCGGAGGAGACCGAGCGGCTCGGCGGCGAAATCGTGGCCGCGCTGAAGACGGTGTTCGATCCGGAAATTCCGGCCGATATCTACGAGCTCGGCCTGATCTACAAGGTCGACATCAAGGACGACCGCAGCGTCGACGTCGATGATGACGCTGACGACGCCGAACTGCCCGGCGGCCGGCGAATTGCCGACAGATGGTGGAGAACGCGGTCGCCAGCGTCCCCGGCGTCGGCGTCGGTCAATGTCAATCTGGTCTGGGATCCGGCCTGGACGCCGGACCGGATGACGCGACGAGGCGCGCCTCGTCCTCAACATGTGGTGAACGCGTGAGCGTTTAGCGATTCGGGAAAATGACCGGCATTGATTTGCCGTTTGGATTGACCACATGACTGACATGACACCCGCTTCACCAACACCGCCGCCAAGCCGAAGCCGCGGCCCCGCCCGCAGGTCATGAAGCTGACCGAAGCCGCGGCGCAGCGGATTACCGAACTGACCAAGCGCGCCGATTCCTGAGATCGTCGGGCTTGCGCGTCGGCATCAAGAACGGCGGCTGCGCCGGGCAATCCTACACGGTCGAATACGCCCACGAGGTCCGCCCGACCGACGAGGTGGTCGAGGACAAGGGCGTGAAGATCCTGGTCGATCCCAAGGCCGTGCTGTTCCTGCTCGGCACCGAGATGGACTACAAGGCCGACAAGATGTCGGCGCAGTTCATCTTCAACAATCCGAACCAGATCTCGGCGCCTGCGGCTGCGGCGAGTCGGTGCAGCTGACGGCCGCGAAGGTAGATGGCTGACGCACAGCCGTCATCCCGGCGGAGCCGACGCTACTGCGCGCGTTCGGAGATGGCCTACACGCCAGACCATGGCTCGAGCGCGCGCATGCGGCTCGCGGACGACTCGGGATGACGTGAGGCTGATGGCCATGGACCGCGATTTCCTGATCGACCTGTTTGCCGACTTCGGCCCCGTCACCATCCGCCGGATGTTCTCCGGCTTCGGCATTTCCGCCGACGGCACCAACTTCGCGCTCGCGCTGCGCGGCTGGTCTCTATTTCCGCGCCGACGATCAGACCATTCCGCAGTTCGAGGCGGAGGGCTCAAAGCCGTTTCAGTATCAAACCCGGGCCAAGACCGTCACGGTGAACTCGTACTGGCAATTGCCGGCGCGCCTGTTCGACGATCCGGAGGAACTGGCGCGTTGGGCGAGGGCGGCACTGGCAGCGGCGCAGCGCGCAGCGTTGCGCAAGCGCGCCGAAGGCTGAAAGCGAGCGTGCGAGCCAAGGCCACGGCAAGAAGGCCATCGAGCAAGGCCATGCGGGCAGGCGCAAGGCGCAAGGTGACCGCATCAGCCGTAGCGGCGAAGACGGCTGCGACAGCGAAGCTGCGCCAGACGCCTAGCGCAGTTACATCGGCGCGTCAGGCGACCTGGCTGTGGGTCTCGGCGGCGTATTCCGGATCGACTTCGCAGATCACGCGGTTGCGGCCGTTGCGCTTGGCGGCGTAGAGGCAGGCATCGGCGCGCTCGATCAGCGAATCGGTGTCGTCGTCCGGCTTCAGCATGGAAACGCCGACCGAGATGGTGACGCGCCCGAGAATTTCGCCGGTGGATTTCTTCTTCAATTCCTTCGCCATCACGGCGCGGCGGATGTGATCGGCGACCGTCAGCGCCTGGCGCAGCGCGGTGTTGGGCAGCACGACCGCGAATTCCTCGCCGCCATAGCGGGCGGTGATGTCCTGGCCCTTGATGGTCTGCTTCAGCGACATGCCGACCAGCCGCAGCACCTGATCGCCGGTGAGGTGGCCGTAGGAATCGTTGAACGATTTGAAGTGGTCGATGTCGAACATCAGCAGCGACAGCGGCTCGCCGCTCGCGAGCGCGTTCTGCACCGCCATCGTCGATCGAGCGGTCGAAATATTTGCGGTTGCCGAGACCGGTGAGCGGATCGGTCAGGCTTTCGGCCCGGATCGCCTCGAGGCTGTGCTGGAGATTGCTGATCTCGGTCTTCGACAGCGCCAGCCGGTCTTCCAGCGCCTTGTTGGTCTCGCGCATCTCGCGGGTGGATTTCATCAGCCGATCGACGATCGCCTTGATCTGGTCGCGGCTCTGGCGACCGACAGTTCTCTCGGTGGCGCCGGTCAGGCTGTCGTCATAGCTCGCCGACATCCCGAGCGCGTCGGTGATCAGGGTCATCACGTCGTCGATTTCGCCGATCACGCGCGCGCCGACCTTGTCGATGCGGTCGGTGGTCTTGATGTGGGAAAGATAGGTTTCGTAGATCTGCTCGAGGTCGGCTTCGGTCAGCTTGCCGTTGCGCGCCAGCGTCTCGTTGATGATCTTGTTGAGGGGCGCATTGTATCCGGTCGCGTAGACGTACCAGATTTCGTAATTGCGCGGGACGGCGGTCTGCCGGAGCGATTTGATCTGGCCGAGCGCGACTTCGGCGAAGGCCAACGTGCGTTCGTGTTCGTCCAGCAGCTTGACCACTGATCCGTCCCCAATAGCGAGCAGCGCCGCTCGTTGCCGTGCAGCAATGACTAAAATTATCGCCGGCAGGTTAACGGAGGAGAATGAACGGCCGGTAAACGCGGTTCCGGCCGCAGACTCTGTAGCAGTTGCGTTCAGACGCGGGCGCGAACCGGCCGCAACAGGAACGCCGGAAGATGCGAGTGATCGGCGGGCTCCGATCTCAGCGTCGCGCTGGGCGCGCGCGCGGTTCGGGGCGGCCGATCGAAGGCACGCGCGAGGGCTGTGCAGCGGCGGGCGGCGTGAATGCTGCGGCCGCGTGCCTGCGGCTGCGGGCCGGCATTGCGGCCAGCGCCCTTGGCATGCCGCGGTTCGCGGTCGCTGCGCTGTCGTGCGCTTATCGGTCGCGCTTCGCGGTGCGCGGCTCGCGTTCGCTGCTCGCGCGTCGCGCTCGCGCTCGCGTCGCGTCGCGCTTGCGGCCGTCCGCGCGAACCGTCCCGTGAACCTTCGCGTTAGCGACGTTCGCGCGGCTGATCGGTCTCGCCGGACGAATCCGGCTGCACGGCAGAAGTCGCCTTCGGCGCGGGGAATGGTTTGCCCGATCAGCTTTTCGATCGCGGCCATCGATTTGTTGTCGAGCGGGGTGACGATCGAGATCGCGGTGCCGGCGCGTCCGGCGCGGCCGGTGCGGCCGATGCGATGGCACGTAGTCGTCGGCATGATGCGGCACGTCGAAATTGAAGACGTGGCTGACGGCGGGAATATCGAGGCCGCGGGCGGCGACATCGGAGGCCACCAGCAGCGGGATTTCGCCCTTGCGGAATTGATCGAGCGCGGCGGTGCGCGCCGACTGATCCATGTCGCCGTGCAGGGCGCCGACGCTGAAGCCGTGCTTCTGCAGCGACTTGTAGACAACGGCGACTTCGCGCTTGCGGTTGCAGAAGATGATCGCGTTCTGAAGGTCCTTGGCGTCGCGCAGCAGGCGGCGCAGGATCTCGCGCTTCTCGTGCACCTCGCGCCCGGCGGGGACCTGGAACTGCGTCACGCCCACGGCGGTGGTCGCCGGCTTCGAAACTTCGATCCGCGCGGGATTGTGCAGGAAGGTTTCGGTGATGCGGCTGATTTCCGGCGGCATCGTCGCGGTGAAGAACAGCGTCTGCCGCGTGAACGGCACCAGCTTGCAGATGCGTTCGATGTCGGGAATGAAGCCCATGTCCAGCATGCGGTCGGCTTCGTCGATGACCAGCAGTTCGACGCCGGTGAGCAGCAGTCCGCCGCGCTCGGTGTGGTCGAGCAGCCGGCCGGGGGTCGCGATCAGCACGTCGACGCCGCGCGTCAGTTTGGTGTCCTGGTCGCCGAACGAGACGCCGCCGATCAGAAGCGCGACGTTGAGTTTCTGGCCGGCGCCGTATTTGTCGAACTGCTCCTTGACCTGCGCGGCGAGTTCGCGGGTCGGTTCGAGGATCAGGGTGCGGGGCATTCGTGCCCGGGCGCGGCCCTTTTCCAGCATGGTGAGCATCGGCAGGACGAAGGCAGCGGTCTTGCCGGTGCCGGTCTGGGCGATGCCGAGAACGTCGCGGCGGGCCAGAACGTGGGGATCGCCTGTTCCTGAATGGGGGTAGGGGTGGTGTAACCGGTGGCCGCAACTGCGGCGAGCACCTTGTCGGACAAGGCCGAGATGGGAAAAAGACATTGAGCCTCTAGTCGACACCGCCGTTCGGAATCGAGGGTAAAAAGGCTGTCGCGTTTAACCCCGAAACGGCGCGCTTTTGAAAGCTGGGGGCTCTGACTTACGCAGACGAGCGGCTAACCCAGAGAATCGCGTTTCGATCCAGGGCCGCGTTGAGCGCGGAACATAGGGGCGAAATGGCCAAAGTCAATCTGGGAACCGGCCGAATAGCCGAAAAAGCTTAATGTTTTCCGCACAAATAACGGCCGAAACCGTCATTTGGCCGTCAAATCGAGCCGGCCGTATCCTATCGACCGGCGAGCCATTGAACCGTGGGCAATGGCCTGCACGACTATGGCATGAAGCGGCTTCGCACGGAGCCCAAACCCGGTGACCAATCGTGCGCGGCGGGAATTCGATGAAGGGTTGGCTTTCCAGATTGCTCGCGGCTGGCTGAGCCTTGCGGCACTGCATCGCTGGCGTTCGCCGCGCCGGCGCATGCCGAAAAGCGCGTCGCGCTCGTGATCGGCAACAACGACTACAAGAACGTCCCCAAGCTGCAGAAGGCGGTCAACGACGCCCGCACCATGGGCGATACGCTCAAGCAGCTCGGCTTCACCGTGATGGTCGCGGAGAACCAGAACCGGCAGGCGTTCAGCCAGACGCTGCTCGCGTTCGACAAGGCGGTCGAGCCCGGCGACACCGCGTTCTTCTTCTATGCCGGCCACGGCTTTGAAATCGCCGGCCAGAATTTCCTGCTGCCGACCGACGTGCCGGCGGCGACCGAAGGCCAGGAAGAGCTGGTGCGCGACGCCTCGATCCTCGCCGACCGCATCATCGAGCGGCTGCAGAACAAGAAGGCGCGCACCGCCATCCTGGTGTTCGATGCCTGCCGCAACAATCCGTTCGAGCGCGCCGGCACCCGCGCGGTCGCCGGCGGCGGCGGGCTCGCGCCGATGACGCAATTGCCGGAAGGCGTGTTCTCGGTGTTCTCGGCAGGTCCCCGGCAGACCGCGCTCGACCGGCTCTCCAACGACGACGCCAATCCCAATTCGGTGTTCACGCGCACCTTCGCCAAGGAGCTGACGCAGCCCGGCGTCAACCTCGTTCAGGTCGCGCAGCGCACGCGGCGCCTGGTCAGCGAAATGGCGGAGACCGTCCGCCACAAGCAGATCCCGGTTTATTTCGACCAGATGGTCGACGACGTGTTCCTGAACGGCATGGCGAAAGGCGCAGGCCCGAAGTGGCAGCGCAAAGCCCGCCGAGCCGCTGCAGAAGGTCGCGGCATTGCCGCCGGTGCAGCGACTCGCGCCGCAGAACGATTCCGTCAACGCGCCGATCGCGATGTTCTCGCGCCACAATGGCGGCTGGACCGTGGTGTTCTCGATCGCCGATCCGACGCTCGGCATTTCCTGGCGGATGGGCGAGGCCGGCGATTTCCGCGAGACCGGCTTCATCGACACGCTCGATCCGCGCACCCGCAAGCGGATGCCCAATCCGTCGATCGAACTGCCGGCCGATGCGCCGGCGGCCACCATCCAGGTGCGCTATGTCGACACCAACGGCGAATTGCAGGGCCGTTCCCGATCAGGTTCGATCCGGAAGCCGCCCTGATCCGCGACCAGCGCAAGATCCTCGACATGACCGCGACGAGCTGGCTGTCGTTCCGCGAGTTCAACGGGCTTCTGGTCTACTACACGCATCTGATGTCGTATCGCTGCGCGATCCGCGAAGTGCGCGTCGGCATCGACAGCGCGGTGCCCGACAAGGTTCTGAAAATGCCGCCCTGCGATCCCAGGGATCCCAGCGTCATTCCGCACGACGCGACGCCGTATCTGAAGCTCGCGCCGCAGACCAAGTCGGTCTCGGTGGAATTGACCTACCGCGACGGCAGCGTGTCGGAGATCAAGAGTTTCCGGCGCTAGACGCAGCCGCGATTGCGCGACGCTCGGATTGAGCTCATCCGGCAATCGGACGATCTGGACGCAGCTTGCTTCAGAGACAGACCATCGCCGGCGCACGATGAACAGCCCGTTGCTGCATCGTCGGCGGCGGGCCGGCCGGCATGATGCTCGGCTATTCTGCTCGGCGCGCGCCGGGATCGACGTCGTGGTGCTGGAGAAGCACGCCGACTTCTTCCGCGATTTTCGCGGCGACACCGTGCATCCCTCGACGCTGCAGGTGATGGACGAACTCGGCCTGATCGACGGATTCCTGAAGCTGCCGCACCAGCGGCTGCAGAAGATGGACGGCATGTTCGGCGGCACGTCGGTGCGGATCGCCGATCTCAGCCGGCTCAACGCGCAATACCCCTTCATCGCCTTCATGCCGCAATGGGACTTCCTCAATTTCCTGCGCGAGCAGCGGCAAGCGATTTCGCCTCGCTCAAGGTGATGATGAGCACCGAAGCGACCGATCTGATCCGGCGACGGCGGCGCGATCGCCGGCGTGCAGGCGCGACGACGCCGGAGGGCATGGTCGATATCGAGCGCCGATCTCACGATCGCCTGCGACGGCCGCCATTCGACTGGTGCGCGAGCGCGCCGGGCTTCGAGGTCGAGGAAATCGGCGCGCCGATGGACGTGCTGTGGTTCCGCGCCGGCAAGCGCGCCGAACGAGAACGAGAACCGTGTTCGCGCGCGCGTCGATCCCGGCAAGATGATGGTGACGTTCGACCGCGGCGATTACTGGCAATGCGCCTATGTCATCGCCAAGGGCCAGTACGACGCGGTCAAGGCGAGGGGCTTGCCGGCGCTGCTGCGACGACGTCGCGCGCGATGGCGCCGATCCTGCAAACCGGACGTCGGCGACGTCGAAGAGCTGGGACGACGTCAAGCTGCTGACGGTCGCGATCAACCGCCTGCAGCGCTGGACGCCGCCCGGGCTGCTGTGCATCGGCGACGCCGCGCATGCGATGTCGCCGGTCGGCGGCGTCGGCGTCAACCTCGCGGTCCAGGACGCGGTCGCCGACCGCCAACCTGCTGGCAGGCGAAGCTGCCGAGCGGCTGCCCGCCGGAGGACGAACTGGATGCGGTGCGGCGGCGCCGCGAGTTTCCGGTGCGGATGACGCAGCGGATGCAGGTCGTGGCGCAGAACAACATCGTCAGCGCGGCGCTGAAGCCGCGGCGGCGCGCCGCTAAGGGCGCCGCTGGTGGTGCGCGCTGATCACGGCGGTGCCGTGGCTGCAGGGCATCACGGCGCGGCTTCGTCGGGCTCGGCGTGCGGCCCGAGCATGTGCACTCGCCGGAGGTGTTCTCAGGTTGATCACGAGCCGGGGCCCGGCATTACACCGGGGCCTTTGTTGCGGCGTTTTCGGCAAACCGGCGAGCCTCATCCCATGATCGAAAAGCCGCCGTCGACCGGGATCGCCGGTGCCGGTGACGAAGTCCGGACGCGGGCTGCGCGAGAAACACCGCGATGCCGGCGAAGTCGTCGATGCGCGCCCCAGCGCGCCGCCGGCGTGCGCGCCAGCACGCGTGTCGTGCAGGCCGTCGATCTGCTCGCGCGCGCGCTGCGGTCAGGTCGGTGTCGATCCAGCCCGGCAGCACGGCGTTGACCTGGATGTTGTCCGCGGCCCAGGCGCACGGCGCATGAGCGTGGTGAACTGCACGATGCCGCCCTTGCTCGCGGCGTAGGCCGGCGTAAAGCTGGCGCCGAAGATCGACATCATCGAGCCGATGTTGATGATCTTGCCGCCGCCGGCCGCTTCTTCATCTGCGGGATAGACCGCCTGCGAGCACAGGAAGGCGCTGGTGAGGTTGGTGTCGATCACGCTTGTGCCATTCGGCGAGTCGAGCAGTCCTGCGGCGGCTTGCGGATGTTGATGCCGGCGTTGTTGACGAGGATGTCGATCCGGCCGAGCTTCGCCTGTGACACGCGTCGACCATGGCGGCGACCGCTGCCTTGTCGGTGACGTCGGCGGCGACGGCGATCGCCTTGGCGCCGCGCTGCCTGAGCTCCGCGACCGCGGCAGCCGATTTCGCCTCGTTGCGTCCGACGACCGCGATCGCGGCGCCGGCTTCGGCCAGTCCGCGCGCCATGCCGAGCCCGATGCCGCCATTGCCGCCGGTGACGATGGCGACCTTGCCGCCGAGGATCGAGACAGAGTTGTCTCTTCACCGGCTGTTGTCCGGTTGTTGGTAGCTGCGTGAAAGCTTGCGCCGACCTAGCGCCCGCCTTGCCAGATCAGGATCAGGCCGACGGCGCCGACGCCGCGCCGTAGCCCGGCCCATTGCAGCCGACTGATCCGCGCCTTGAAGCTCGATGGCGGCCAGGCGATGGCGCCAGTGCCTGGCCCGATCCACAGCAGGTCCGATGGCGAGCGCGAGGAAAGCCGACGATCGAAGAGCGCTCTGGCCATGGATTTCCCCTGTTGGCCGTTTGAAGCAGCTTGACGGG
>ERZ1370068.7163-contig-6097_pt1 | contig 10890 bp, 19 predicted proteins | sample MGYA00561227_ERZ1370068 | MGnify/ENA primary metagenome ERZ1370068 (study PRJEB38410, sample SAMEA6850437) | metagenome | study: Metagenomic assessment of the ecological functions of the soil: analysis of the soil microbiota associated with the...
TACGTATTGCTAACTTGATTCTTATCATCTACCTGCTGCCTTCCGCTTCCTCGGCTTCGCAGTAGCCTGGATGCGGCACGACACTCGTCAGATGAGATTGACCGCGAGACAACGAGGGCAGTCACGTCAGCCTTACCCTTTGCTCGTGCCAATCACTCTATTGCGGCCTCCGCGCAAATTCGTGGTTCTGGTAATGCCGAGCTTACTTACTGCTCTGTTGTTGATGACGCACTGGGAGATTTAGCTTTGTTTCATTGACCATTTCAACAGTCACAATTGTGTCCGCCAGTATTCTGTCGTATCGTTTTAATTCCAAAACACGACAAATCCTGCAGTCCTCTCTTATGAATAGACGTGATGTTTAATGTACGAGGAATAAACATCCAGTCAGGCTCCCCGCACCAAGTGATCGGAAAACTAGAAATCAAGAGGGAGCAATCGAACGATTTCTCTAAGCCGTTAGCCGAAGAACTGGCGGCCCTATCTCCCTTTGAGCGCTTCGCTTTCCGCGTCACTCACCGCATGAACCTCGGCGCGCTGGAAACGCTTCTGGACGTGGTGTCAGAGTGTGTTCGGCGCCGGCTGGATTCACATCTCTACTTACAACCTGATGCAGGTTTATGGTCTGGAGAATGTGGAAGCGATCGATCACGAACGTCCGGTGGTCCTGGTAGCGAATCATCGCTCGTTTTTCGACATGTACGTGGTTTCGACGACTCTTTTTCGCCGGACCAAATGGCGGAAGCAACTCTTCTTTCCCGTCCGCGGCCGTTTTTATTACCAGTCAATCGCCGGAATGTTCGTCAATCTGATCATGGGATGGTGGTCGATGTACCCGCCATTCTTCGTGACCGGCAAGAACCCTGTGCCTGAGAAGCGTGTCTTTGATAAGTACTCGTTGCGGCGCCTGGCCCAGTTGTGTCGCGAAGGCCCGGGTAACGTGATCGGATTTCATCCCGAAGGCACACGCAACAAGAACAACGATCCTTATTCATACCTGCGGCCTCAACCGGGCATCGGAAAACTCATCAAGGAAGCAAATCCGCAGGTCGTACCGGTTTTCATCGCGGGTCTGGGTAATGATTTGCTGAAACAGGTTCTGGGGAATTGGTTCGGCGGCGACAAAATCCGGATACACTTTGGGTCACGTCTGGACATGTCGGAATTCATCGCCAAGAAAGATCACGTAAGGACTTATAAAGAGATCGGCGAGTTTGTGATGAGCAAGATTGCGGAATTGGGCGAGCAGGACCGCGCGTTACATCTCAACCGCGACTGAAGGTCCAATACAGAGAGAAAGCTGCCAGAATTGCCAGCCCCAGGTAGATCGAATCCGGCACGTGGTCAATCCCGGTCTGTACCCAATCAAACGGGGTGTTGTGCCCATAGCCTCCGCATTTCGAGCCCGCCACTTCAAGGTCTTGCGTTGTCGCCACTGGTAGACGACGAGGCCCCAGGCAATTGCTGCGGGAGAAAATCGAGCGCTTCAAGACCGACTCCGCGCACCATTCGCTGCATCGGGCCGATACGTAACCATTCCGGCAAGGACAAAACGCGACTCGATGCGACATTGGGACATCAGATTTAAAGAGCATAAGGAGTTTCCTGGTCACCGCTATTCTGCTAGTGTTGACTCAGAATGCTACTCCTGATGACGATGAAGGACAACCACGCCCTTAATTAAGCTCGGTTTCGACCGCTATGACCTTACCGCTCGTCATCGTCAATCCCGCATCGGCCGAGGGCGCAACGCGCGAGAACTGGCCTAAGATCGCCAGTGACCTGCGCACGCATTTTGGCTCGTTCACCGTCGCGTTCACCGAAGCCAAAGCCCACGCGAGTGAGCTCGCGGCGGAAGCTGCGCGGCAGGGGACGAAACTGATCATTGCCTGCGGCGGCGACGGCACCATTTCAGAAGTTGCGAACGGCATCATTGAATCGGGCCAGGAAGCTGAACTTGGAATTCTGCCGGGAGGCACGGGCAGCGATTTTCGCCGGACCCTGCGCGATGCCCGCGAACATCGCGGCGGCCGCGCGCGCCTTGCGCGACGGCCGCACGCGAAGATTGATGCCGGCCGGGTGACCTTCGTCAACGATCACGGCGAACGCGAGACACGCTTCTTTGTTAACGTCGCCAGTTTCGGCATGAGCACCGACGTCTTACATCGGACTTCGAGCGGCAGAGCCACCAGATGGATTCCGGCCTTCACGCCGCGCAAACTGACCAGCAAGCTCTCGTACGCGGCGGCGACGGTGCAGACGACGTTCACCGCCTCGCCAACGGAAGTCAAAGTGCAACTTGATGAGCAGGCCGAGCGGCGTCTGCGAATTGCGGAGTTTTGTGTAGCGAACGCGCGTTACTATGGCGGCGGGATGAAAATTGCTCCTGAGGCCAAGGTCGAAGACGGATTGTTTGATGTGATAACCATCGGCGACGCGAGTTCATTTCGGATTTTGGCAAATGCGCCGCGCCTGTATCTGGGAGCGCATTTGAGCATGAACGAGGTGACGCATGCGCTCGCCAAACAAATTGTGGCGCGCCCGTTGAAGAAGGACGAGCTGGTCCGGGTGGAGCTTGACGGCGAAGTCGTGGGTCGACTGCCGGCGACGTTTGAGATCATGCCGCGCGCACTGCGCGTTCGTTTTCCGTGAAGGATTAACTGAAGTCAGTACCATCCGCGTGAGCGGATGGGATCAGAGGTGCGCACTGGCGAAGCGAAAGTCGAAGACTCGAGCGGCCAGCTGGTGGAAATACGAGCGTAGAGGTGATGAGCTCGCGCCTCGCTCGATCTTCATCAGGCGAATGTTGGGCGCCACTGGGATGGCCGTGGCGTTGATTCTGATTTCGCTCAGTGTAGGAATTGTGGGCTATCACTTTCTGGCGGGCTTCAATTTCATCGACTCGCTGCTGGAAGCTTCAATGATCCTCGGGGCATGGGTCCCGTGAACGAGTTGCATAGCGATGGCGCAAAGATCTCGCTTCGATTTACGCGCTCTACAGCGGCCTGCTGGTGCTCGCCCTGATGGGGATAGTGTTAACGCCGGTGGTGCATCGCATCATGCATAAGTTTCATGTTGACGAAGAAGATGTTAAATGAACTGCGCTGTCTCGTGTCATGAAAGCCCAGACCGTCAGGAGGGCCTGATCGTAGCGAGTAGCCCTCGCTTACGCGCGGGCTTCTGACACGAATCACTAACCCTAACTCTACTGGAGGTTCCTCATGTCCGCACATAACACTGGAAGCTAACAAGGCCCTGATGCGCCGTTGGTTTGAAGAAGTCTGGAACCAGGGCCGGGCGGATGCGATTCCGGAACTGTTTAGCGAAGATGGAATTGCGCACGGCCTGTCGGAAGATGTTAATGCCCCAATGAGCGGGCCGGGCGGATTTCGGCCCTTTCACGCGCAATTCCGTGAAGCGTTTCCCAACATCGAGGTGGTCGTCGAAGATATGATTGCGGAAGGCGATCTCGTCGCGAGCCGTTGCAGCGTGCGCGGCAAACACCTCGGCCATAGTTTGGGATTTGCAGCGACCAATGAGCCGGTCGAATTTACCGGGATGGCGATTACCCGCATCCGTGACGGCAAGATCGTCGAAGCCTGGAACAACTTTGATTTTATGAAGATGTACAAGCAGTTGGGTGCGATTTGAAGGCTCAGAGCTGGGCGAAATCGATTCTTGTAGATCAACTGGCCTAAAGATGCGGGCGAGGCGCGGTCCCAGTGACAAGCGCTCCTGGTTCCAGAGGGTGAAAGAAACCGGATGAACCTTCTGAAACAATCTTCCAGCTCCCGCATTATCTGCCGTTCTGCCGCGGCACTGCTGTGCGTCTTGCTCCGGTTCTGGCAATGGCGCCGAAGGCGGCGTCGACCGGGTTATTGAAAACGAAGCCGTCAGTTGCGCTGCAAGTCTCGAAGACGTTGCTCACCTATCCATGTCAGCCGGATTGGCATAGTTCCTCTCGCTCCTGCCCTTCCACCGCGGACCTTCAGGTCGCTCTGACGGCTGTAGCAAGCGATTTCAACAAGCAATCCGTTTTTGCGTATGCAGCAAGTGGCGGGCGCATCGTTGGAGAGGGTAGTAAGGTGACCTGGGACTTAAGCGAGGCGGGCCGGGCATCTACGCTGCCACAGTAGAAGTTCAAGACAATAAGAAGCATCGTGCCGTCTCCACTGTGAACGTGACCGTCCAGGCTTGTGGAGATTGTGTTAACTCGCGAGCCGTGTCCTGCCCCGATTCTCGTGTCCTGCTATGACCGAAGTAAAGGCTGGCACTCCGATCACATGCAAGGCTTGTGATTGGGCCGGCAATCTGGTCGAGCACCGCCCACCTATGAATGGTCCGTTCGTGACTCAAGTGGAGAAGACCTTTCTGAACGAATTAGTCTTCGTGACTACATATCTTTCGATTCGTGACAGATGGGCTATCAGCCAAGACTGTGTATACAACAGTCAGAGTCAGCGGGACTCGATCCATCGTGTAGTGCGACGGCATCAGGCTCGACGGTAGTGAGACGTTAAGCCGTTCTTGGGATCACTTCCCACCCAGAAAATTCTCACGCACGTATTGCACAGTATCATTCAGAGTGTCTCCCGGATCCCGCGGGCTGAAGTTCGAGTTCGCGGCGGGCCTTGTTGTTATTGAAGTACCAGAAGTGTTCGGCCATCTCGACGGTGTCGGCTTCCAGAGGTGAAGCCATGTTCCATTGCCGGAACAGAGAGTCGATGACGTGCGCGCCGGTAATAGCGAACTTGGAAGGAAAGGCGAGCCGCGGTGAAGCGATCTTGGTCAGCCGCTCCAGCCGGTCGAAGAACTTTACGAAGCGTCCAGTTGACTGCGCCCAGGAGATAACGCTCGCCGTGACGGCCTTTCTCCATCGCTACGCGAAAGGCCTGGGCCGTGTCGCGCACATCGACGAAGTTCAGTCCGCCATTCGGCACCGCGCCAATCTTGCGCGCCATGAAATCCAAAACCACTTTGGTCGAGCTGAGACGATCGTCGCCCGGACCCAGCAGCAGGCTCGGATTCATGATCACGAGACGCAAGCCTTTGCCGCTGAATCGTTCCAGCGCGGCCATCTTCCTGATACGCTTTGCTGGCGTAGTAAGGCCAGCGCGCGATGACGTCGAGCGGGCGCTGAGTAGGTTTCATCCGCGACCACGTCGCTCTTCTCACTCACGGCAATCGTGCCGCTGCTGGACGCTAAAACGATGGTGTTGGCGCCGGCCTTCTTCGCCGCATCACAAAGCAGCCGCGTGCCTTCGACGTGCAGCTTGTACATCTCGCGCGCCTCGTCCTTTTCGCGCGCGACCTTTGCCCGCCAGATGATAGATCTCGGTCACGCCTTCGACCGCGCGTTCCACATCCTCGGCGTTGGTAACTGAGCCTTCGAAGGTGTCGACGCCCAGGCCGGTCAGCCATTCCGGGATCGAGGTGGCCATTACGCGAATGTCTTTGGTGCCGGACTCGACCAGTTGCCGCACGAGATGCGAGCCGAGAAAGCCCGTGCCGCCGGTAATCAAAGTGGTGGCCGGGACTTTCTTGACGATGGCCGCGTGTTTCTTCGTGCTCTTCTTGGGCACGATTTGCGCGGTGCGTCTTTGGTGGTTGTCTTCGGCATATAATAGGACGAATGGGACCGCATGGGACCTATGGGACATATTCTAACCAGGCTTCCGCGGTGGCGAACTCTTCATCGCTCGCCTCAATCCGCAGTTTGCCGGCGCGTCGCTCAGCCTGCCATTGTTCGTGAATCGCGCCGGGGTCAAAGCGTTAAGCTGGTCCGGTCGCGCAGGTTGACGACTTCATGGCGGACGCGCGCCGCAATCAAACGGTAGGCTTCGGCCCGCGACAGGCCACGCGTGATCGCTTCCAACTCGTCTATCTCGATGAAGCGGCCGATGCGCGCGCTGACGTCGCGGCCCTTGAGCAGAGTCGCGCCTTTCGGAAAAGCTTCGTACGCGCCGTGCAGATAGATCAGGCAGAATTCCGACGCGGGCAGCCAGCGCGAGATAACCAATCACCGGTTTGAAGTCAGCCATCTGCCCGCTCATCGAGCGCGTACCTTCGGGAAAGATCAGCGCGTTGTATCCGCGATCCAGGAAACGAACGCGCATGACGCAGCGACTGTCTCAGCGATCCGGTTCGTTCCATCGGCACCAGGTTGGTGAAATTTTCCATATAGGCGCGCTTGTATTTGTGTGTCGAAGAAATAGTCGGCCGCCGCCAGCGCCACCAACTCTTCGCCCGCATCGCCCAGGGCCATCTTTACCAGACCCATGTCGAGGTGCGAGGTGTGATTGGCCGCGACAATAAAGTTTGTGTGCGGAGGAATGTTCGGGCGGCCCTCGTACTTGGTCCGCAGCAGGCGTTCGTACAGTGCGCGCTGGGCTAGTTCGACGGTCTTGTTGCCGACGGTCTTCAGCAACTCGGGAATATGGATTTCGTCGTCCTTCTCGGATCCAGACGCAGGCGGGAAGTCTCACGCCTGGCCCTCTGGGCCGCCTGGCGATCGACCACCGTCAGCAGTTCGCGCACGTCCTGTACTTCGTTCAGACGTTCCGGCGCAGTCAACGTCGCCGCCGGCGTTCTCAACCGCCTGGGCCAGTTCAACGAACATTAAGCTGTCGAAGCCCAGATCTCCCAGGCGCGTGCTGATGGACACTTCGTCCAAACTACGATTCGAAACGGACGCTACGATTTCGACCAGCCAGGCAGCATCACCACTCAATTCTTCGGCCGGCAGTTCGTCCGCAGAGGTGCGCGAACGTTCCTCCATCTGCTGCATGATCTGGAGGACTTCGCGACGCTTTACCTTCTTCGTAGCCGTGCGGGGCAGCTCTTCATCGGTGAAGTGCAGCAGCTTCACACGCTTGTAATAAGGCAGTGTGGTGGAAACCTCCCGGAAATGCTCTTCGATTTGCTGACGGACCTCCGCGCGTGAGAGGGCAATATCGTATTCGTGATCCGGCACGACGATGCAGGCCACCTTTTCGCCGATTCCATCGGGCAAACCGATCACGCTCAACTCTTTGATGTAAGGTGAATCTTGATAGACCTCTTCGACTTCGTCCGGATAGACGTTCTTGCCGTTCGTATCGACGATGATCTCTTTCGAGCGGCCGACCAGATACAGATTGCCTTCGTCATCCAGACGTCCCAGGTCGCCCGTATAGAGCCAGCGATCGATTAGTGTCTGGCGCGTGGCTTCTTCATTGCCGTAGTAGCCGACCATCACGTTCGGCCCGCGCGCAATCACCTCGCCGACGCCGACGGCATCGGGTTCGGCGATACGAATCTCCACGCCCGGCAGTGATTTGCCGACCGTCCCTGCCAGCATTCGATTTTCCGGCCGCGTAACTGTCAGCACCGGCGACGCTTCAGTCAGGCCATAGCCTTCGAGAATCGTAAAGCCCAGACCCTGGAAATCGCGCTGTACTTTTTCGTTCAGGGCCGAACCGCCGCTGATGAAATAACGTATCCGGCCGCCCATCCCTTCATGAATTGGATAGAAGAAAACATTGCCCAAAGTTCAGCGGCGTCTTGTCGCGCAGCCAGGCATTGAATTTGATCAGCAGGTCGGCAGTTTCCGAAACCCACTCTGCCATTGTCGCTGAGCCGGTTCTTTATTCGCCGGTGCAGCAATTCCCAAAGCGCGGGCACACCGACCATGCCGGTAACGTGGCCGTTCTTGATCGCTTTGGCCAGGTGATCGCCGGTCAGCTCGGGCAGGTAAGTTATCTGCGCGCCACGGCTTAACGGCGTGAGGAATCCGGTCGAGAATTCAAACGTGTGATGAAGCGGCAGCACCGAGAGCACGCCGTCGCTGGTATCCATGTCGAACACCGACGAAAGCATCGAGACCATGCTCGTCAGGTTGCGATGCGAGAGCATCACGCCTTTCGGCCGGCCGGTCGTTCCCGAAGTGAAAATCAATGACGCTACTGATTGCGCGCGCGACCCGCGCCGGCAGCATAGCGATACGATCGGTTTCGATTTGCTCGTCCAGCACTTCGAACACTTCATCAAAGGTCCAAAGCTTTACCTGATCGAGGCCGGCCGCCTGCAACTGCTCCGGCAGGGCCGAGCGTTCCTGTTTCAACCTGTCGCTGATGACGATGCCGGAAGCTTCGCCCGCGCGCGCGAAGTTGACTACCTCTTCGGTCGAGCTTTCCGGATCGACAGGAATGCAAGTCGCGCCCGCTTTCAAAACGCCGAAGTAGGTCATGCCCCATTCGGGCGCGTTGTGACTGAACAGCATTACCCGGGCGCCGTTCTTGATGCCCTGGCTGGCAAAGAACGCCGCCGCCCGAGTCGCCAATTCGCGCAGGTCGGCATAGGTGTATTGTTCCTTGTGGCCGTCGCGTTCGATCCGCATCGCCACCCGCGCCTCGTGGCGCTTGGTGGTCGTCTCGAACATCTCCAGCAGATCGCGATAGGTGTAGACGCGCTTTGGTTGCGCGCGCATGTCTTCCTCGAGTGTCGGCAGCACCCACTTCTTCAGCCCCGGCATGTGGATGTTCATCCAGTAGTCGTACCAGTCGAACTTTTCGGGGTCCCAGGTCAGCAGTTGTTGTTCGTCCGCGCTGATGCGATCGAAAAGCGCCCGCACGTTGTCTGAGCGAAAGACGTAGGCATTCTCAACCGTGAAGGGAAGGAACATTTCGAAGGCTTCTTTCGCTTCGCGCGTTTGCTCTTCGACGCGATCGACCGTCTGCTTCATCCGGTTGATGACGCCTTCGTAACGGCCCCCGCCCCATTTGGGCTTTGCCTTGTCGAGCAGCGACGAGACTTTCTTTGCGGCGCTGTTCATCATCGGCACCGAAGTCGCATCGAATCGTTCAGCCGAGACGCGAAAGGGCTCGAAACGCGCTGATATCTCGCGGAAGATGCGCAGCCCTTCTTTCTTTTCCAACTCCTGCTGCCGGGTAAACAGACCAACGAGCCCGATGATTCGCTCCATGTCATTGGGATTCGCTGCGCCGGTGGCCGCCTGATAAACCAGTTTTGGTTCCTCGACGCAGGCCTGCGCGGCCACCCCTAACATTACTGCGGCCACCTGATCGACCGGCGTCACGTCGAGGATCAACTTTGATTTCCCGGCAGTTGGCGCTGACCTTTCAAAGTCATGAAAATGATCGGGGCCGTGGTGGTGAATCCTTCATTCCAGCCGGGGAACGGATAGCTCTTGGCCGATTCAACAATCGAAGGTCGCACAATGCTGCGGACGATATCTGTTTTCGGCCGCGACCAAGTTGCTCGCCCAGCGCTTTGGCGTAGGTGTAGATGTTGGGCCAACCCCAGAATTTTGCGCGTTCGACGCCGAGCTCCGTCAGGCGATTGCGCGTCCAGACTTTTCTTTCCCGGGCTACAGCTAAACCAAGAGCATCGGGATCGTCGCCGTCGCGCATCTCTTCATTGAGGCGCGTGCGGGCCAGTTCGCGAAATTGCGCCACGTGCATCGCGTCCTTGGCTTCTTCTCGGCGCGCGTTCAGACATCTTGGCGCAGTCAGCAATTCTCTGCTGCACTGAAAACTCGACGCCCTTCAACTCGTGCTTGCGCGGGAAATAACCAATGACCGGCTCGTCTTCCCAAAACCGCGCCGGAACGGTTTCCGGCCACAAAGCAGGTCGAGATGTGGACCAGGCACGGCCGCTTCATGCGCTTAACAAAGGCGATGACGTTTTGGGTGCCAACGACATTCGTGCGTAATCCACTCTCGAGTGTGGGATTAAAAGTTACGTTGCCGGCAGAGTTGAGGACGACGTCGATGTCGCCGGCGATCGCTTCGGCTTCCTCTTCACTAAAGCCGAGATTGTTTTCCGCGATGTCGCCACCGACGATGGCGACTTTATCTCGAATAAAATCGTCGAAGGCAGCGCCATAACGTTCGCGCACCGGATCAAACGGGGGCGCGCTGATGACGTTCTTCCAAAAACGAGTTTCTGATTCTTCCTGCGAGCGAGCGCGGACGGTCACATAAACGCGGCCAATATTCGGAAATCGATGCAGCAGCATGCTCAGCGTGACCTTGCCGAGAAAGCCTGTGCCGCCGATCAAAAACATCTTGCGGCCGTTAAAGATTTCAGTCGGTGAAAGCCTGTTCGTCATGATGCAAAGTTTTCTCTCCCTCTCCCCTGGGAGAGGGTTGGGGAGAGGGCCTTAGTGCGAGAGCTCCTCTTCCTTTTTCTCTTCTTCCGCACGCCGTCGAATCGACAAGACAAAAAGAAGAGGTTTGCCTCTGAGTTCGCTAAACCCTCACCCCAGCCCTCTCCCAGGGAGAGGGAGCTTAGCGAATCTCACTTCCGCTTTTTGCTCCATAGTGCTTTAAGAGATCGATAACTGCGACGTTGTGCTTCGACCCGTCGCAATGTCGAGTGGTGTTCCGTCAATCGACCTTGCGTTCACGTCGGCTCCGCGCATCAACAGTTCCTTAATGACAGGCATATGCCCGTAATAAGTTGCTTCGGTCAGCGCACAGTTGCCGGTATCTCCGCGCAAATTCACGTCCGCGCCTTCATCCAGCAAATAGCGCACGGCGTTCAGCCGCCCTTCACCCGCCGCCAGAAATAAAGGTGTGGCCACTGACGCCGCGTGAATTAATATTCGCGCCGGCGAGATGCAGCAGTTGTGATCCGATGGACGCTGCCCGTGGTTGCTGCCGAGGCGAAATATCTTTGCCGGCGCTCTTTGAATTTCGGCAGACTGCCGACAATCGCCACCGACATCATCATTGTGCCGGCGAAAGCCAGAGCGCGAGTTGCGATCAGTTTTAATGCTGCGAGGCTCATGCTCAGTGAATCTAATAAATCAAATCTAAAACGCTCTCGACGCGTAGCGTCGGTTTGAACTTAGCCCCGCCTTTCAAGGCAGGGGAAGAGAAGACATGG
>ERZ1370068.10986-contig-9639_pt1 | contig 10874 bp, 15 predicted proteins | sample MGYA00561227_ERZ1370068 | MGnify/ENA primary metagenome ERZ1370068 (study PRJEB38410, sample SAMEA6850437) | metagenome | study: Metagenomic assessment of the ecological functions of the soil: analysis of the soil microbiota associated with the...
TTGGGGTCGACGGAGCGCTCGAATACGAGCAGGTTCTCCGTCCCGATGATGCAATGCTCCATGCCGGGCTCGAAATGGAACTGGTCGCCCGGCGCGAGCGCCTCGACCCTGAGCGGTTGATCGGCCGCGCGCCGGGACAGGATAAGGCCTGCGCCTTCCTTGACCTCAAGCCGCTCATCCTTTTGTTCGTGCGTCTCGAGAGCCAGGTATCCGCCTTTGCGGATCACGAGGTATTTTTCGACGCGCGGGTGTTCGTGCAATTCGATGACCACACCGCCCCAAGGCGTTTTGATTACCTCTCCTTTATCCTCATCGACTCGGTCTAGAAGCGCAGTGAAAAGCGCGGACGTTTTACCAACTCCCTCTGCGAAGTGCTCGCTCCAGAGCCGGCATGCTTCCCGGCAGTAACGGTTGAAAGAAGCGCGGGATTCGATCCGCGACTGCGCACTTAGCTCACCCGCAATCGCGGCAAACCGCCGGTCAGCGGCGAGCTTCTCGTGATTCAAATCAAATACAGCGCTCATAGCCTAATGCCCGCCTGTAGCCGACACACCGTGCATAGCCTCGTGACCGCTGAGTCTCGGCCACAAGAAACCATAAGCTGCGACGAACGCATGAAGCACAGCAGCGGCACAATGAATCCACGGGAAAGATCGTATTTGTCGGCAACCGCTCCCATCAGCTTTGGCAGAATGGCGCCACCCATGATTGCCATAACGATGAAGGAGGATGCCTTTTTGCCCCCGCGCCAAGGCCAAAAATACCCAGGGCAAAGATGGTCGGGAACATGATGGACATGAAGAAATAGGTAAGGAAGACGCTCACCACCGAAATCCAGCCTAGTTTGAGGAAGATCACGAGGCAGAGCGCGACATTGATGGCGCCATAGAGACCGAGAAGGCTGTGGGCGGCGAATTTCTTCAGGATAGCAGTGCCGGTGAAACGGCCCACCAGGAAGCAAAGAAAGCCCAGGGATGCGAGATTGGCAGCGGCTTTGTCGCTGAACCCAAGCACGCCATTCTTATGGATTTCAAACCAGCCGGCGAAAAAGCCAGAGTCGGCCTGCCACGAGGCAGGAACGGCAGGCACCTGGGAAGTCATATAGTTGATGAAGAAGCTGAAAATCCCGGCCTGGGCGGCGACGTAGAGAAATTGAGCGGCGACGGCCATCACGAAGTGCGGGTGCGTCCAGATGGAATGCGAGACGTTGGGTGTCGAGTCGTCGAGGTGATAGTCGTCCTCCATCTTAATGTCGGGAACATCGGCAAAATAAAATATAACGGCGAGGATGATGACGATAACCCCGATGGCCGCGTAAGGAATCCAGAGCTGCTCGGCGCCCGTGCTCTCTCCTGAAGTGCTCTTGGAATAGAAAAACATGCCGCCGGCAATCGGTCCGAGAAGCAAGCCGATGCCGTTGCAGGATTGCGCGAGATTGATACGGGTCGCTCCGTATTCAATGGGCCCCAAAACGGTCGTGTAAGGATTGGCTATGGTTTCGAGGAAGGTAAGACCAGCGGCAATGATGCAGACACCAAGCAAAAATGCCCAAAAGTCCGCGATGTGCGTCGCCGGGATAAACCAAAAGCCACCGACTGCAACCATCAAAAGACCGGTAATGATGCCCCCTTTGTAACCGAGCTTGGTCGCCAGCCATCCCGCCGGGAGTGCCATTAGGAAGTAGCCTAGGTAGTGCGCGAACTGAACCCAGGCGGATTGGGCCAAGGTCAGGTGCAGTTCTTCCTGAAAGTGCTTGTCCATCACGTCAATCATCCCGTTGCAGAATCCCCAAAGGGCAAACAGCAAGACGACCAAAACGAAGGTGAAGAGCACGTTCCTGCCGTCATCAGTGACGAACATTTTCTTTCTAGGGGCGGTGCGCGGATCTTCGTATGGTATCGGATGCTCTCCGGAAGTTGTAGTATTCATAATAGTGGTGTCTAAAGTTTCGATTCTTGCAGGATCGAGCGCTCCGTGGGGGAGAAAGTTCCTGTGTCCCGGGCAAATGCGGAGGGCGCGAGAGCGAAATACGAAATACGACTGTGGTGCAGTTTTCTCATGGGTGGACTGAACCGTAGCTGAGGGTAACAGTGGCCACTGCGATGTCGACATATAGTTCTGGAAAAGAAGTAAACACCTTGCCACCGCTAGCCACCGTGGGCTTTAGAAGCACACGCGCTGCGAGTAGGCCCCTCCCCGGATGCGTTGCCAGAAACCCATTTGCCAGATAGAACACACGCATATCGAAAACCCATCCCCTTCCTATGAGCGCACATCCCCTTGCAGGCAAACCCGCACCGAAAGACCTTCTGATCGACGTCAACAAGTTCGAAGAGGCGTTCTATGCATCAAAGCCCGACCCGGCCGATGTCAACCAGCTTGTCAGCTTCGGCGACATCGGCGGAAGACTTTTCACTATAGACCTCGCCCTTGAATCCGCCCTGAGTCGAGTCGTACTTGAGCAGATATGCGAGATTGTCCGCCGGAACGAGATCATTTACCGCAGCGACCTTATAGCCCTTCTCGAGGAGTCCTTGCTCAACCATCGCACGAAAGAAGAGCCGCCCGATGCGTCCGAAGCCATTGATGCCGATTGTAGCCATTTTAAGATTTTAGTGTAGTAATTGGTTTGTTGGGGAGATCAGTTAAGTCGCACGAGGGTGGGAGCGTCAACTATTCGAAGAGGTCATCTTCAGCTACGCCCGCGCGCACAGAGCGCTACTCTCGATTTGCCTTTGAAGTCATCGCTCACATCAAGGGCGTCACCAAACAGCACCAAAGCTGATTCTCGATATCGGATCGGGGGATGGAGCGCTAAGTCCAGCCAGGACGCTGCCGATTTTTCCGATGCCAATGATTCCGATTGTCTCTCCATGAAGGTCAAAGCCAAGAAGACCGTCGATCGAGAAATTACCGTCGCGCATCCGGTTATAGGCTCGGTGAATTCGGCGGTTGAGAGCCATGACGAGGGTTAGCGCGATCGAACGGCTGCCGATCACTTCTTCTTAATAAGCGATTCGTACAATCTCAGCTGTTTGATGCGCGATCGCCGACCAGCCAAAGACCTCTTCAGCTCGACGGCGGCCAGCCTCACCAAACGCCTTGCCTTTCGCGGGATCTGCCATCAGTTCGTTGATGCGGGCAGCGAGGTCACGCGAAAAGCGATCAGGAGCCACTGGTTCGAAAGGACTCTCTTGCATTTGGTCAATCGAGACGAGGTAACCAGTCTCTCCATGTACCACGACTTCCTTGATACCGCCTACAGCAGTGGCAACGACGGGCGTACCGCATGCCATAGCCTCGAGATTGATGATGCCAAAGGGTTCGTAAATGGATGGGCAGACAAACACAGCGGCGTTGCTATAGAGTTCGATCTTCGTCTCAACGTCCACCATCTCCTCGATCCAGATCACCCCGGAGTGCTTCCGCTGCGCAGCGGAGACCGCGGTTTTCATTTCGGCCGCGATTTCCTGGGTGTCCGGAGCGCCGGCGCACAAAACGATTTGGAAGCCAGGATCCAGGTATGCTGATTGCATTGACGAGATGGATAATCCCTTTCTGCCGTGTAATCCGCCCGACAAAGAGCACGTAAGGCTCGAGAGGATTGATCGCGAAGCGCTTGAGAGCGGCATTCGAATCCACGCGCTTGTATTCCTCAAGATCAATCCCGTTGTAGATCACATGCAACCTCTCGGAACGGACCTTAAAGAGGTGCTCGATGTCATTTTTGTCTCGCGGGAGACGGCGATGACCGCATCCGCCATCTCGAGGGCAGTTTTTTCGACCCAACAGCTAAAATCGTATCCTCCGCCTAGCTGCTCGCGTTTCCATGGACGCAGCGGTTCCAGGGAATGCACCGTGATTACCATCGGGATGTCGTAGTTCAATTTCGCAAGGATACCAGCCCACTGCACATACCAGGTGTGGCAATGCACGAGGTCCGCTTTTGAACTCCAGCGTGTTGAAATCCAGGCATCGCTGGAGCGCGCCGAAGACTGATTTTAGAGGCTTTGGACTAGTGTAGTTATCCGAATTCAAACTGAAGCCGAGTGCCGAAAGATTTCCTGAAGTAACATTCTGGTCACCGAAGCACCGCACGTGTACCGGCATGAGTTTGGCCAACTCGCGGCTCAAATACTGCACATGGATACCAGCTCCGCCGTAAATGTATGGCGGATACTCGTTTGTGAAAAATAACACATTCATATTCGAAAGAAGCCAGGTGAGGTTGACTTCAGTCGGACGAACCGCTGCGCAATGGGTAGTTCGATCGCCGCTGACGCCTATGGGATCTAGCCTAGACGTCTTCGTCGCAAAGTGTCAAATCACCAAGGAGATTAGCCCGGAAAAATCACGCGGGCAAAAAAGTAGCGAAGTTCACGGCATAAGCCGCTAAGGTTGCTGGTGTTCGAACAATCAAAGGAACTTGCGCTATGACAGAATGTAAGCAGGAGGTTTTCGAGTTTGGGTAATCGGGAGCAACGGAACAAATAGCGCTAAGGCGTTCAGTTTCTGAACACCCAGTCTATTTTCTGTTCCATTGCTCCCGAATTACCCAAGGTGGCGAGGTAACTCTAAAGGGACGCTGCGAGTTCCCTAAACAGCCAGAGGCATCGTCAATGTGGACGAAATCCTTCGAGAATTGGCTGAAATCCGGATCGGAACCGAGGCCGCTTTAGCAGCGTGATCCCTGAATTGAACCTTTCTGCGGGGATATGCAAAAACCCCCATCTTCAGAATTATTTACTCCGAATCGTTCTCGCTCGGTAGTCACGAGCAGCTGCTGTGCCTATCCTGTCTGCCATCGAACAGTGGCGTCATGAAGTCCTCTGTCTTGGATCGCGATTTAGCCGACCTGGTTTTAAACAAAAGCGAACGTCTCCGGATTTTTCTCGGAGTAATCACGGACGCACACGAGAACCTCCGCAGGATTACGCTTAAGTCATTCCTCAAGAAGTTTTCAGCGACTGAATACTGTAGGCATAGCGAAATGCCCAGTGTCGTGTTCCGGGAAATGGTGGATGTCCTGCGAGAACACACGAGCTGCAAAGAAGTTCAGGCTTGGGTTGCGGAAGCGGAGCCGCTCCTCCCGCACTCGAAGGAAAAACTTCGGAAACGCATTGAGTTCCACAAACGCGAAGTCAAGCGGCTGACGCGCCTCCTCAACGAGGGGTCACTCCTCCGTTAGGAACGGTCGGAGGTCGTATCGCCGAAGTTCAGCGCATGCTGCAACGCCCAGTTTAAGGCGGTATCGCTGAGGGTCAGCATGACGCCTCTACCTTGCCACGCTGGTGCCGTCTAACGCCCCGCTTCAGCCGCCGCCCCGAGTCATGCGTAGTGCATCGCGAGGTGCGCGACGAAGCGGCCCCGCGAAGCGAGACGGTCGGCTGGAAACGATGATTGGAGGTGATTCGTGGAGTACGGTCGGGACACATGGGTAACAGTTCACAGGAATGTGTCATCCGGGTTGTCCTGTTTTGCTTTCTTGAATATTCCGAACGGCTCTCCGACAGGCAGCACAACTCGTCCAAAGTGCGTGTTCAGCACCGACGCCGCCGAGGCATAGAAAGCCAATAGCGAGATGAACAGTTCGGAATAGGCGGCGAGGTTGTGCATCGCGTGGTGCATGATGCCCCAAGTGCTCAGCGCAAGGCCGACGAACAGGAAGTCAATCAGCACAAAGATGGCGAACAACACCTTGTGCGTTTCCATGGCGCCGATCGTCATGTAGAGGCTGAAGATCAGGTAGCCCAGAAAGGCAACGGCCAGTTGCTTGGGATCCACGGTTGCCGCGAGCTTGTCGCCGAATACGCCCATCTGGATGAGCCATGACGCGCCAACGCCAAACCAGAAAAGCGCATACGCCCCGAAGGCGGTGGTGCCGAAGGTGTTGTTGTGCTTGGCGTCGTGTATGCAGGCAAACAGCTGGGCGAATCCGCCCAGGAAAACGGCCCATGGCAGTACGAACGAAACGCCGCTGGTCAAACCCAATTTCTGAGACGACGCGACCAGCGTCACCATCGCCAGCCCAAACAGGCCGATGGCGGATGGATCAGCGGTCGAGATTCTTACTTCCTGCGTCGGATGACTAATCATGATCCCTCCGGTCTTCTCAAAGAAGTTGTTGCCACACTTCGGGCACGAGGCTCAAGTTCAGAAATAAGCCAACTGCAGCGTGTCTGGGCACAGTTTTTCGTTGGATTGCCCCACCACGAGTGATTGCCTCCTTCCTGATGCGACGCATCCATGCGCCTGAAGATGCTGGAGGAAAAGTCGGCGCTTCACACAGTCACAAGTTCTTCCGTATAACTACCCCCTGCGGATTGCCGCGCCTCTGAACGGTTGAATTCCAGAGCCTCGGAGAGAATCTCCCGCAAAGAGGAAATCAATTTCTGTCTTGTTTCCTCTTGGGCGTTGACGCCGGGAACCTGGCCTAGACCCAACAGTCGTGTCACCAGGGGCCATATGACTATCTCTTGTTCGGAACTAAAAGATGGATTCCCAGGCTCGACTGGAGTACGCGGCTCCGCGCCCTTCAGCCTCCGCGCACCAGGAGCAGCCGCGTCGGAATCACCTGATACAACCAATCCATATGTTTTGGGAGCGAGCCATCTGGCTCAGCCTTGACGACCAACAAATCGGCCTCCAGTCCCTCCATCGTGTCATACAAGGTGTAGCCAGTGATGGAAGTCACGACACGCCCTTCAACTTCGACATCGTGCCCGGCAAGGGAGCCGGCCAAGTCTTCCAGCCACGCTTCGACGTCTCCCGGTTGTTCTCCGCGCGACGCGGCGATGGCCGGGGCGAAAGGCCTCTCAGTGACGGCGATGGTAACGCGCTGAGGACGCAAGACTTCGACAACGCGGCGCAGCAACTCGCGGTCTTCCTCCTGCTCCGGCTCAAAGGCAAATACGATATGTTGCGGCGGCGGCGGGTCCTCCAAAGGCCGCGGCACCAGCAGGAGATCGCACGGTGCATTGCGCAATAGCTCCGGCGCAACGTCGCCGGCGAAGGGTTTGTCGTCCATTTCACGGTGAGGCGTTCCGGCGATGAGGAGATCATATGCGAAATTCTCCACCGCCGCGATGATGGCGCTGGCAGCCGTTTCCCCTTCGACCCAGCGAATTTCAGCCCGCTGGCCAAGCGCTCCGAGAAACCGCTTTTCCTTTTCGATGTCGAAGGCCCCCGCGTGCATGATCTCCAAATCGGCGCCGCAATGGCTGGCAAAGCGCTTAGCCTCGGCAAGCACACCGGTAAATGTCGGCGAAAATGTCGAAGCGACACCCACGTGCTGGTAATCCATCATTCCACAAATGTCGGTCGCTTTTTCCCGCGCGCCACTTCGCGCGGCGAAGGCTTTAATCCGGAAAGCGACGAACTCCTCCCCCAACCCTTTGGCAGTCTTCGAGGCGTGCGCTTACTGCTGCGATATCCGGACCTCCTGGACACTCAGTTCAATGCCCTTCTGGAATTTTCGCGTGGATACGATGTCCGGATTCTCGTGCCCATGGTGACTTTGGCCGAGGACATGGCGCAGATTGGACGCCGATTCCGCCAATTGGCCGATGCCGCAGGTATCAGTCATCCTCCGCCTCTCGGAGCGATGATCGAGACTCCCGCGGCCGCCCTCACTATCAAGGACATCATGGAGCACGCGGATTTCGCCAGTATCGGAACAAACGATCTCACGCAATACACCATGGCAGCGGGAAGGGAGAATCCACAGGTTAACAATTATTTCGTCGAAGATCACCCGGCTGTATTACGTCTCATCCGAACTGTCCTTGAAGAAGTTGGCCAGATCCCTGTGAGTATTTGCGGTGAACTGGCTACCGATCTCGATACTATTCCGACTTTACTAAAGTTCGGCATACGTTCCTTGAGCGTTGCGCCGCCTCTGGTTCCCGGTGTCAAGGAGGCAATCCGTCAGACCTCTTTGCAAATTGCGTAAATCCTTTCTAACTCAAGAAACGGAAATTTGCGCACGTTAGTGCGCCGGGAGACTGCAGCAAAGAGTAAAGGCAGAAAGTCCTCAACAGGAAAAGGAGTAGCAAACCAGACTGGCCCCGAGTCATGCGTAGCGCATCGCGAGGTGCGAGACGAAGCGTTGACAGGGGAACCTGCAGGCCAGCCATTGAGATTAGATGAGAAGGCAGAGGAGGCCCGCCGCGCCATTGAGCGTGTTGGTAAACTCGATGCCTTATGAACAACGCAGCCGCTAGGAATAAGAAACAGATCACGATCGGATTGGACCTTGGTGACCGTCGGCACACGTATTGCGTGTTGGACGAAGCCGGGAAGATAGCCAGAGAGGGAAGTCTGTGCAATACGCGCGAGCAACTCGCAGCCATGGCAGGAAGTTATCCCGGTGCCACTGTGGTGATGGAAGCCGGCACGCACAGTCCGTGGGTGAGCCGCTTTCTGCAGGAGTTGGGTCTTCGAGTGATCGTGGCCAATCCAAGAAAGACACGGGCAATCTACGAGAATGAAAGGAAGAGCGACCGGCGTGATGCCATGATGCTGGCCCGCCTCGCGCGGATGGATCCCACATTGCTTCACCCCATTGAGCATGGCAGCCAGGACGCCCAGCAGGATATGCTCCAGCTCAAGTTGCGCGACAGTCTGGTGCGTGCCCGAGTGGCCTTGATCAATGCAGTGCGCTTCACCTTGAAAAGCTTGGGATACCCGGTGAGCAACCCTTCGAGTGCGCGCTTCCATAAGCTGGTGCTTAACGAGGTGCCCGAGTCGATCCGTGAGATGATCGCCCACAACGTGGCAGCGATTGCCGAGTTGACTGAACGGATCAAGGCGCTGGATACCTCGATCAGCCGCCTGGCCGCCGAGCGCTATCCGCAGACAATCTATCTCCAGCAGGTCAGTGGAGTGGGGCCTATTACCTCGCTCTACTTCGTGCTCAAAGTGGGCAATCCCGGCCGCTTCCAGCGAACGCGCGACATCGGAGCCTTCCTGGGCTTGTGCCCGAAGCGGGATCAAAGCGGAGAGACTGACAAGGAATTACGCATTTCCAAATGCGGAGATCGATACCTGCGACGCCTGCTGGTGAGCGCCGCGCAGTATATTCTGGGACCCTTCGGGGCCGACAGTGCGCTGCGCGAGCACGGACTACGTCTCGCTCAAGGAGGGAACAGCCAAGGCCAAGAAGCGGGCCGTCGTCGCTGTCGCACGAAAGCTCGCCGTATTGCTCCTCACGCTCTGGAAATCCCGTGAACCTTATGAATCCTTCCCCACCATGGCTTGAACCGGTCTGATTGGGGCTATGCGCCCCAAACCCCGCACCGCTCGCCGCGGCAGGCGTTCGGGGTAACTCTTGACCCAACTGAGGACGGCAACTGAGGACGGACGATTCGGAACGATTGCGCTTTCGCGGCCGGAAGCTCAACATGAGACTTCGACATCGAGATAGCAACGTTCCACCCTTTGCGGCAAACAACGGATCAAAACATGGACCAACATACCGAGTCCGGATGGAAGCACGATCCCACCGCCCGCCAAGAAAAGTGTGAAATGAATTTCAGAAACAATTTGACTACCTTCTCATGGAAGCCGCGAAAGCGTTAAATTAGTTCAGGGTGCTGACGCTGTTAACGTAGCGGAAAGCAACACGGACAGGCGCGATAGTGCGAGTGCCTGCTCGACCCTGCGTGGTCCTAGACCCTGGCATGTAGGCACGCTCTTTGCACGGGAACCGGGAGATCTCCTGCTCGACCGCCCGCGCATCGCGGAATGGTCCGCATCGGGAAGACGAGGAGTCGAAGCCGATGAAGAACGAGCAGGAGAAGTCAGACCTCTTCGTAGTAGCGATGAAGCCGGCGAACAAACCTGGGCGACTGGGTGCGGAGGCGGTGGAGCCAAGGGAGAGGACCGAGGGGAACACGGGAGAGCAACACATGCGCCGGACTCAGAGCCGGGTAAGCGTGTCCCAGAGGCTTGATCGCGTACGATAAACTGCCCATGCGTTTAGTCGTTAGTCACCCGAGGTAGGAGCCCGGTGCGCGAATCGCGCCCGCCGGGATCTGTGCGGGGGTGCCCAGCAATGGGCATCCCTACCGCGATGCGCCTGTTCAGACGCAGTGCGGAAGCGCTACAGTTGTTTAAATATCAGCTACTTGCGTATTCGTTGACCGCGAACCATCAAAGTTTCAGAAATACCCTGCACCGGCGACTCGTGAGTACCAGATGCCTTTCTGGGCGCTCTGATGCTATTCATTTACTGTTGAGGATCTTACATTACTCTCTGTGGAGTCTCCCGGCGCACTAACGTGCATGAATTTACTCATTTTTTCCATTCCTCCGCACTTCACAACGCGGGAATTTTTCAGTATCGCAAAGGAGAAACTGTTCGATGACGGTGTATTCGTCGCTAATGTGGTTGGCGATTTATCGAGATGCGGATCGGGATGAAACTGGAGATCGGTTTTGCCGAGCAGGATGCTTGGCGCACCTTGGCTGGCGGCAGAGATGTCCTCGCATTGTTGCGCGCGCTCGGCGTGAGCGCGGTTGAGACTCCGGTCGGGGCAGAGACCGACGGGTCTGCGCTCGCCCGTCACCTTCGGCTTTGCGAGGAGGCGGGCTTGGTCGTCTCGTTGCACCCGTATAGCGAGGGCACCAGAGCGAACCCGGCCTATTTCGCGCCCGATGCTGGCAACGGCTGTGCCGCCTTACATACAGGTTTCCTGGCGGTTGCCGCCGAGGCTGCTTTGCGCCAGCACGTGCCGGCGATTGTCAACGTGCACGCAGCCGCTGCACCGGCCGGCCATCCCCGGCGCGACCTTCTCGAGCAATCGGTGCGTTTCTTCCAATGGGCGCGCGAATGGTGTGAAAAGAACGCGCCGGACGTGCGCCCGGTTTCTGAG
>ERZ1370068.6648-contig-5618_pt1 | contig 10873 bp, 10 predicted proteins | sample MGYA00561227_ERZ1370068 | MGnify/ENA primary metagenome ERZ1370068 (study PRJEB38410, sample SAMEA6850437) | metagenome | study: Metagenomic assessment of the ecological functions of the soil: analysis of the soil microbiota associated with the...
CTGGTCTGATCGCCTGCTGCCGATGCTGCCGGCGACGGTCGGCAGCAGCAGCGGTGGCAGCGGCGGCCACGGCCACGATCCACGGCGGCCACGATCACGGCGGCAACGGTCACGCCTGGCGGGCGGCCCGGGGATCACGACATGGCCGCGGTCGCCGGCGGCCCCGCCGGCCACGCCTGAGCGAGCGCGGCGTGGCGATCCAGTGCATGATCCCGTTCACGTCGTCCCACGGATCGACGCCCTCTTCGTCTGCTCTTCGCGGGACGATGCTCGTCGCGGCGCTGCTGGTCGTGACGATGCCGACATCATCCGCTGCGGCCTCGCGATGATCGTCTGCTTCGGGCGCTCGCCGGGATCTACGTGATCCTCGGGCGCCGCTCGTCGGCGGCGGCCCAGGTCCTCGTCTACATCGGCGCGATCAGCGTCCTCGATCCTGTTCGCGATCATGCTGACCCAGACGAAGGTCGCGCCCGCCCGGCTCGTCTTCCAGACGCAGGCCGTGCCCGCGGCGATCGCGTCGGTGATCCTCGCGATCGTCATCGGCTCCTGGCGGTCGCGCGACCGACTGGGGCGGCCGCGGCCAACGGCGTCGACGTCGCGACCGAGGCGCTCGCCGACGGTCCTGTTCGACGAGCTACGTCCTGCCGTTCGAGGTCGTCAGCGTGCTGCTGCTGCGCCGCGGTCATCGGCGGCGATGTTCCTCGCCAAGCGCGACGGCCGGGCACCGGCGACACGCGTCGTGATCGCGGCATCGGGCTCCGACGGTCGCTGCGACGCCTACGACTCCTGTCGCCGGCGCTGCTGTTCGCGATCGGGACGTTCGGCTTCCTCGCCCGGCGCAACGCGATCAGCATGCTCGATGTCGATCGAGCTGATGCTCAACGCGGTCAACCTCGTCGATCGTCGCCTTCGGCGCGTTCAACGCGCGGCGCTCGCGGCGCGACGGCTCGGTCATCGCGCTGATGGTCATGGCGCGTCGCGCGCGGCCGAGGCGACCGTCGGGTCTGGCGATCGTCATCGCGCATCTACCGCAACAAGAAGACGCCGCTCGTCGACGAGTACGACGCGATGCGCCGAGTGAACGTCGGACGATGCTGCTGATCTCGGCTGATCGTCGCCCTGCCGCTGGCGGCTTCCTCGATCACCGCCGCTCGTCGGCCGGCGGCTCGAGCAAGCAGGCGCACTGTGATCGCCGGTCCGGCGCGATCGTCCTCGCTGGCGTCGATCGCGATGGTCGTCGTCGTTCACGGCGCTCGACGGCGCGCCGCGCCGTTCGGCGAGCACCGGCTACGGCGTGACCGCTGCGTCACGTGGATCCCGGCCGGCGACTTCCAGGTCGACGTCGGCTTCTTCGTCGACGACGCTGACCGCCTGCCTGCTGATCGTCGTGACGACGATCGGGCATGCTCGTCCACGTCTACTCGATCGGCTACATGAGCCACGACCGCGGGCTACTGGCGGTTCTTCGCCTACCTGAACCTGTTCATGTTCTCGATGCTGCTGCTCGTCCTGGCCGACAACTTCCTCGTCGTCTTCGTCGGCCTGGGAGCTGGTCGGCCTGTCGAGCTACCTGCTGATCGGCTTCTGGTACCGCAAGCGGACCGGCGGCGCTGGCGGCGAAGAAGGCGTTCATCGTCAACCGCGTCGGCGACGTCGGCTTCGCGCTCGGGATCATGGCTGATCTTCGTCAGCCTCGGGACGCTCGAACATCCGCGGACCGGTCGCGTCGCTCGACGGATCGGCGCCGCGTCGACCACGCGCCGATCGATCGCTGCGATCGCCCTGCTCGTCTTCGCCGGCGCGATGGGCAAGAGCGCCCAGTTCCCGCTCCACGTCTGGCTGCCGGACGCGATGGAGGGCCCGACGCCGGTCTCGGCGCTGATCCACGCCGCGACGATGGTCAACGCCGGCGTCTACCTCGTCGCCCGGACGAACCCGATCTTCGCCCACGCGCCGGAGGCGATGGTCGTCGTCGCCGCGATCGGCATCTTCACCGCCATCCTCGCCGCCTCGATCGCGATGACCCAGACCGACATCAAGCGGGTCCTCGCCTACTCGACGCCTGAGCCAGCTCGGCTACATGTTCGCGGCGCTCGGCGTCGGCGCGTTCGACGGCGGCGATCTTCCACCTGATGACCCACGGCTTCTTCAAGGGCCTGCTGTTCCTCGGCTCGGGCTCGGTCATCCACGCCGTCCACGAGGAGCAGGACATGCGCCGGATGGGCGGCCTCGCGAAGAAGATCCCGATGCACCTACGCGACGATGCTCATCGGCTCGCTCGCGATCGCCGGGCATCCCGCCGCTGGCCGGCTTCTTCAGCAAGGACGAGATCCTCGGCGAGGCGTTCAAGAACGGCTTCCAGTGGGTCTGGGCGATCGGCTGCATCGTCGCCGCGTCATGACCGCGTTCTACATGTTCCGGCTGATGGGCCTGACGTTCTGGGGCGAGAGCCGCGGTCGACCCGAGGTCGAGCCGGACGATCCACGAGTCGCCGCCGGTCGATGACGATCGCCGCTCATCGCTGCTGGCGATCCCGTCGATCTTCGCTCGGCATCGTTCCTGGGCCTGCCGCTCGGGGCCGAGCCTGCATCAGCCGAGCTGGCTGGAGCCGGTGTTCGCCGAGGGCGAGGCGGCGCTCCACGCTGGGCCCGAGGCGGCCGTTCGAGCTGTTCGGCATCGACGGCGCGCTGATCATGGCCAGCGTCGCGGTCGCGGCGATCGGCGTCGTCGTCGCCTGGCGGCCTGTTCGGCGTCGAGCTCGGGCCGATCCGCGATGCCGGCGCCGGCCGAGCGCGTCCGCGGCTCGACCGCGCGCGCGTCCCGTTCCTCTACCGCGCCTCGCTCAACAAGTGGTGGTTCGACGACCTCAACCACCTGCTGTTCATGGTCATCGGCGGCCGGATCGCGGCGGCCCTGTGGTGGTTCGACCGGCGAGGTCGTCGACGGCACGGTCAACGCCATCGGCGCGGTCGACCGTCGGCGCCGGCGCGCGGCCTCCGCCGGATCCAGACCGGCCGGGTCCAGAACTACGCGCTGGGCATCGCGATCGGGCTGATCGTCATGGCCGGCTCGTACCTCGTCGCTGGCGGGCCGCTGACGATGCGACGATCGCGACGCATCCCGATCCTGACGCTCGTCACGTTCCTGCCGCTCGTCGGCGCGCTCGTCGTCGCGATCGCGCCGGCGCGTACGCCGCGGCGCGCTGGCCCTCGCTGCCGCGCTCGTCGACGTGGGTCGCTGTCGCTGCTCCTGCTGGTCGGCTTCACCCGCCGGCGCCGCGCCAGGCTTCCAGTTCGTCGAGACGCGTCGACGTGGATCCCGGCCTTCGGCGATCCAGTACAAGGCTCGGCGTCGACGGGCTGTCGGTCGTCCTGGTCGTCCTGACGACGACGCTGACGTGGATCACGCATCCTCGCGTCGCTTCGGCCCGATCCAGGACGCGGATCAAGGAGTACATGATCTCGTTCCTCGATCCTCGAGGTCGGGATGATCGGCGTGTTCGTCGCCCTCGACACTGTTCCTCTTCTACATCTTCTGGGAGATCGTCCTCGTCCCGATGTACCTGATCATCGGGATCTGGGGCGGCGCGAACCGGATCTACGCGACGATCAAGTTCGTCCTGCTACACGCTCGTCGGGTCGCTGCTGATGCTCGTCGCGATCCTGGCGACCGGCCTTCGCGTACCAGGCCGGCCACCGGCAGCTGGGACCGGCGCGTTCGACTTCGAGGCGCTCCGAGCTTCGCCACGCACCGGCGGGCTTCGCCGACGGCCTCCAGCTGTTCGCGTTCCTCGCGTTCTTCCTCGCGTTCGCGATCAAGGTCCCGATGTTCCCGTTCCACACCTGGCTGCCCGGACGCCCACGTCGAGGCGCCCGACCGCCGGCTCGGTGATCCTGGCCGCGATCATGCTGAAGCTCGGCGCCTACGGGTTCATCCGCTTCGCCGCTGCCGCTGTTCCCGCGGCGCGGCCCACACGTTCGCGCCGGCGATCATCGTGCTGAGCCTGATCGCGATCATCTACGGCGCGATCGTGGCGCTCGTCCAGCCCGACCTCAAGAAGCTCGTCGCCTACTCGTCGGTCAGCCACATGGGCTTCGTGACGCTCGGGATCTTCGTGTTCAACGAGCAGGGGCATGCAGGGCGCGATCCTCCAGATGGTCAACCACGGCCTGATCACGGGCGCCCTGTTCCTGCTCGTCGGCGTGATCTACGAGCGGACCCACGACCGGACGATCGCGAAGATGGGCGGCCTGTCGGCGCGGATGCCGGTCTACGCGGCGGTCGTTCGGCTTCTTCGTGTTCGCCTCGGCCGGGCTGCCCGGGCTGTCCGGGCTTCGTCGGCGAGTTCCTCGTCGCTCGTCGGCGCGTTCGAGGTCCAGCCCGTGCGTCGCCGCGGTCGCGACGTTCGTGCATGATCCTCGGCCGCCGGCTACCTGCTCTGGATGTACCAGCGCGGTCGTCTTCGGCGAGGTCTCCGACTTCCTCGCGGGCCTCGGCCACCACCTGACCGACATGACCGCCGACCGAGGTCCTGACGCTCGCCCCGCTCGGCCGCCCTCGTCGTCGTCTTCGGGCTGTTCCCGGGCCTCGTCCTCGACCTGATCGCGGCGCCGGTCGACCGACACGTCCTCGCCGACGTCGGCCGCCGGCCGGCCGATCGCCGTCGCGCCGGAGATCGGCGTCGATCGGCCTGATCGCCTGCTGATCGCCGTACGTCATCGCCGCGCATCGGCGTACGTCCGGCTCGCCGACGCCCGGCGGCGCCGAGCGGCACGGCCGCGGCCGAGCCGGTGCGCGCACCGGGGCCGCGCATTGATCGACCGAGAACATCGACCGTCATCTGCCGCTGATCGCCGGCGATCGTGACGGCGCATCGCCGGTCCTGATCGTCGACCTGATCCTGCCGAACCGGTCCGCGCTCACCGTGACCGTCGCGCTCATCGGCCTGGCGGTCGGTCGCGATCCGTCGACGCGTCTGCCGCGAGACCGGAACGCCGCGGCGACCGCGTTCGGCGGCGCCTACACGGTCGACGCGCTGACGACGTTCCTCGACCTGCTGTTCATCGCGATCATCGCGCTGACGATCGTCGTTCGCCCCGGACTACCTCGCGCCGCGCGGCCTGCCGGTCGCCGAGTTCGCCGTCGTCCTCGTCTTCGCGATGACCGGGGCGATGCTGATCTCGGCGTCGACGGACCTGCTGCTCCTGTTCCTCGGCCTCGAGCTGATGGTCCTGCCGGGCTACCTGCTGGCCGGCGTACCACAAGACCGACGCCTACTCGACCGAGGGCGCGATCAAGTACTTCCTGCTCGGCTCGTTCAGCTCGGCGATCTTCCTGTTCGGCCTGGCGTTCGTCTGGGGCCTGACCGGGCTCGACGCGCGTCGACGGCGTCGCGACGGCGCTCGACGCGATCGTCGCGACGGCGCGGCGCCGTCTCGCCGGGCCTGGCGATGGGCTTCGCGTTCCTGACGACCGGCGTCGCGTTCAAGATCGCCGCGGTCCCGTTCCACTACTGGACGCCGGACGCCTACCAGGGCTCGCCGACGCCGGTCACCGGCTACCTCTCGGTCGGCCCGAAGGTCGGCGCGTTCGCGCTGATCCTGCGGCTGTTCGTCGAGGCGCTCGGCCCGCTGCAGGCCGACTGGCTGCCGGTCGTCGATCGTCCTCGCGGCGCTGACGATGACGCTCGGCAACCTCGTCGCGCTGACCCAGGACAACGTCAAGCGGATGCTCGCCTACAGCTCGATCGCCCACACCGGCTACATGCTCGTCGGCCTCGCGGCGTACGCCGGCGGCCAGATCGCAGGGCCTCGAGGGCCTGCTCTTCTACGGCGCGGCCTACTCGTTCATGAACCTCGGCGCGTTCGCGGTCATCGCCGCGCTCCAGAAGCGGGCCGGCGTGACGTCGTCAGCTCGACACGTTCGCCGGGCTGGGCCGCGCGCGAGCCGGCGCTCGGCGATCCTGCATGACGCTGTTCCTGCTGTCGCTGACCGGCATCCCGCCGACCGCCGGCTTCTTCGCGAAGGCGCTACGTCATCCTCGCCGCGGTCGCAGGCCGGCGGCTGGGTGACGTTCCTCGCGGTCATCGCGGTCCTCAACGCCGCGGCAGCCGCGTTCTACTACCTCCGCGTCGTCGTCTACATGTACATGCGCGAGCCTGGTGACCGATGCGCCGGCCCCGCCGCCACGGCCGGCTGCTGTGGGGCGGCCTCGCGGTCGGCGACCGCGCTGACGATCCTGCTCGGGTTCTTCCCGGGCTGATCATCGGGATCATCGGCCAGGCGGCGACCGTCGATCTGCGGCTGAGGCACGCGCCCGCGGTCGCCCGCGCCGACTCGCTACGGCGGCACGACCGCGAGCTCCGGCAGGGTCGGCTGGACGCCGCGGGCCGTGATGTCGGCGCCGAGCCCGCCCAATGCCCCGTCCCGGACGACCCCGTCGAACGTCGACGCCAGTCGCGGCACCGCAGCCCGTACGCGCCCAGCGCCTGCTGGGCCTTGGCGTCGCCGTCGAGCGCATCGGGCAGCGTCGCGTTCGACAGGCTCTGGGCGATCGCCGCCACGTCGGCCTCGTCCTCCGGGATGCCAGCCGCGACGACGGCGAGGGGCCGTCGTCCGCGTAGCGCGCGGCGAAGCCGTTCGTCAGCGGGAACTCGGCCATGGCAGGGCGGGCAGGTCGTCCTGCATGAAGTTCGCCCAGACACGTTGCCGCGGAGGTTCGACAGATCGGTCGCGCCACCGCCGGCCTGGGGCGCGATCGAGGGGCCGAGCGCCGGCTGCCCGACGCGGAAGTTCTCGGCGACGGCCGACCGATCGGGCGATCCCGGAGACGACCGGCGCGCGAGGCGGCCGCTCGACGGCGCGGCGAGCTGCCGACCGACGGCGACGGCGCGATCGACGGCGCAGGACGGTCCGGCGCCGCGCTCGCCGACGCCGACGGGTGGGCCGGATCGGGACCGACGAACACGAACCCGCAGCAGCAACGCGCGCCGCGGCGAGCAGACCGGCCAACAGGCCGGCAAGGATGGACAGCCGGGACCCCATGAGGCGGGAGGGTACCAGTACGTGCGTCCCGGGGCGGGTCTCGGCCGCCGCTGGTAGCATGCCGCTCCCGTGAGCAGGTTCGGCGCGCTTCGCAATCGACTCCCTGCCGGCCGTCCTGACCGCCCTCGGTGTGTCCCTGATCGCCGGCGGGCTGCTCACGTACACGGGCGCGGTCCAGCCGCGCGCCGAGGCCGACGCCTCCGAGATCATCGTCACCGTCGCGCCGACGCCGACGACGCAGCCGTCGGTCGTCCTGCCGACGATCCCGCCGCCCGGCACGCTCGAGCCGACGCGCCTCGCCGGCGATCCCGCGCCGACCGCCTCGCAACACGCGTCGTCGTCCCGGCCCTGAAGATCGACCTGCCGATCGTCAAGGGCCCCGCGAACAAGGTCCTCTGCAACGTCGCGATGTACCGCCGAGGCGCCGGGCCTCGTCCAGCCCGGCTTCCCGGGCTCGCTCCTACCTCTACGGCCACGCCCGCAAGGGATGTTCCTGCCGCTCCTCGATCAGTCGAAGAAGAACAACGGCAAGGGCATGCTGAACATGCTGGTCGAGGTCTACACGAGCGACGACATGCGGCTGACCTACTACATCACCGAGGTCCGCCGCCACGTGCCTAAGTCGAACGGCTTCGCCGACCCGCTCTCGCGCACGTCCGAGACGCTCTGGCTCCAGACGTCCGAGGGCCCGAAGGGGACGCCGACGGTGCTCCAGGTCGTCGCATTGCCGCTGAGCGCCGCCCCAGCCGACCCCGCGGCCGCCCACCCGACGCCGCACCCGCTCGTCTCCGCACCTAGCGCGGCGCCGCGCCGCGCGCGACCGCGCCTGGCCCGACTCAGATCCAGTCGATCCGGCGGAGGATCACCGCGGCGATCACCCCGAGACAGTGACGATGATCCCGGTCATGAGCCAGAAGCCGCTCGGCTCGCCCTTCCGATCAGCGCAGCCCGGCCTCGCTCATGCCGAAGATGCCGGCGACCGCCCCGATCCCGGCGAGGATCACGGTCACGCCGGTCAGCCGCTTCATGATCCGCGACAGGTTGTTGTTGACCGTCGAGAGGTAGATGTCGAGCGTGCCGGCGACGAGGTCGCGGTAGTTGTCGAGCTCGTCGGTGACCCGGATCAGGTGGTCGTACACGTCGCGGAAGTAGACGAGCGTGCTCGGCGCGATCGACGACGAGCTCGCGGTTCGTCAGCTGGTTGAAGACCTCGCGGGCCGGCGAGGTCGCGCGGCGGATCGCGAGCCAGCTCGCTGCTTCAGCGTGAAGACGCTGCTGGAGCGTCCACTCGTTCGGGCGCTCGACGATCACTCGGTCCTGGAGGTCGTCGATCTCGTCGGCCAGCTTGTCGATGACATCGGGAAGTAGCCGTCGACGATCCGCGTCGGCGATGGCGTAGAGCAGGAAGTCGGTGCCCTTCTCGCGAGGACGGCGCCGACGCCGTCGCGCATCGTCACGCGCCTGGCGAGGTCGGTCGCCGAGCCGTGGACCGTGAGCAGGTAGCTGCTCGCCGAGCACGAAGTCGAGTCTCGTGGCGCTCGACCTCGCCGCGCGTACTCGAGCGTCGAACAGCACGACGACATGGACCAGGTCGTCGTCGAACGTCGCGACCTTCGCCCGCTCGTTCTGCGTCCTCGATGTCGTCGGCGATCAGCGGGTGCAGCTCGAGCGCGTCGGCGACGACCCGGACGGTCTGCTCGGTGGGGTCGGTCAGGTCGATCCAGAGGCGGGTGTCGGGCCGAGCGACCATCCCCGCCGAGCGCGTCGAGGTCGGTCGACTCGCGATCGCGCCTGACGGCGACCAGCAGACGATCCGACCGGTCCCGATGCGCGTCGGCGACGCGCCGCCACCGGCCGGGTCGTCGCGTCGGGGCCTGCTCAGAGGGCGATCGTGGGGCGTCGAGCTCGTCGCGTCCATCCGGCTCCAGCGCGATCCGCCTGCCGCCGGCGCCTGCCCGCGGCGATCGTCGCGCCCGGTCGAGCATACGCGTCCGGGCCGCGCCACAGCGCGAGGCCGGGCGGGATCGCGACGATCGTCACGACGCCGGCGACGAGCGAACAGCCCGACGAGGATCTGCGACGCCTCGCCGGCCGCCCAGGCCTCGAGGCGCTCGACGACGAGGCGCATCGCGCAGCGGCCGGTCCCGCAGCTCGGCCGGGATGACCGCCTTCCAGCCGTCGGGTTCGCCGCGAAGAGCTGGTCGTAGAGGCGGTCGATCGTCGTCGACCCGTAGGCGGTCAGGATCGACGACGCCGATCGCCATCCCGATCATCCGGGCGACGGTGACGATCGCGCTCGCCATCCCGAACGACGCCCGGCCGGCCGATCTCGACCGCGGCCGTCGCTACGCGGCGTCACGGTCAGCCCGAACCCGAGCCCCGAAGACCGCCAGCACGAGCGCGACCGCGCCGAGCGCGACGCGCCGGCGTCCAGCGCGACATCACGACGAGCAGCGCCCGCGCCGAGCGAGCAGCCCGACGAGCGTCACGAGCCGGAGCGACAGGTACGCGGACCGCGAACCCGCGAGACGAGCGCCCCGACGGCCGTCGCGGCCGCGAGCGAGCCCAGCGCGAGCCGCTGCTCGCTCGGGGCCGCCGTAGAGGACGCGATCGACGAACACCGCCCCGCCGATGATCGCGGTCGCGAACGCGTAGCCGGTCAGCAGCGAGACGAGCGCCGCCGACGCGAACGTCAGGCTCTTGAACAGGCGCGGGTCGAGGAACGGGATCGGGCCGGCGGAGGCCGCGGACGATCGTGGCGAGCGTCGCCGACGGACGGCGACGGCCGCCAGCGACGGCGCTCGACGACGAGCGGGTCGAGCCCGCCGACGTCCGGGCACGCCGATCAGCGTCACCGCGACCGAGCCCGCCGCCGAGGGCGACGCGTCCAGATGATCGCGCCGACGACGTCGATCGCCGGCGCGCCGGCGCGGCGTCTCCCAGCCGGCTCGACGCCGCCCAGGCGATCGAGGAGGGCGACGATCCCGATCGGGACGTTGATGTAGAAGACCCAGCCGCCACGACGGCGCGAACAGGGCGTGGAGCGCGTGTCCGAGCGCGAGCGCCGAGCGACTCGAGCGCGCCCTCGACGTTCGAGCCGCCGAGGATCGCCGCCCCGAGGAACGGCCCGGCGGCCATCCCGAGGAACGTCAGCGCGCCGATGACGCCGAGCGCCCGCGGCCGGTCGTGGCCCTCGAACAGGTGCGACGCCGCCGCGGTCCCGACCGGGACGAGGATCCCGCCGCCGATCCCCTGGACGATCCGGCCGGCGATCAGCTCGTCGATCGTCTGGGCGCGGCCCGGCGAGCAGCGACGCCGAGCGATGAACACGATCGAGCGCGGCCAGGAACAGCCGCCGCGCGCCCCAGACGTCGGCCAGGCGGCCCGCCAGCGGCATCGCGACGACGTACGCGAGCAGGTAGCCGTTGACGATCCACGAGGCGTGGCGGAGCTCGGAGAAGGCAGGCTTGCTGGGCGTTCGACGCGAGGTCGAGGATGATCGACGGCAGGGCGGTCGCCGTGATCATCAGCTCGAGCCCGGCGAGGAAGACGCCGGCGCTCAGCACCCCAGCAGCGCATATCTCGAGCTCCGGCTCATCGGGCGAAGCGTACCGGTCAGGGCCCGCTCCGCAACCTTTCAGCGCCGGCCGCGCGTTTCAGCGCTGACCGCTCAGCGGTGGCGCTGCAGGACTCCAGCCCGAGCAGGCTTCCGTCGGCCTCCAGTCCGTACCCGACCGGGAACACGGCGCCGTCGCAGGCGACGCTACCAGTTCGCGGCGCGTCGTCGAATTGCGATGGGCCACGTAAGGCGTCCAGCAATACGTAAAGC
>ERZ1370068.2541-contig-1684_pt1 | contig 10860 bp, 13 predicted proteins | sample MGYA00561227_ERZ1370068 | MGnify/ENA primary metagenome ERZ1370068 (study PRJEB38410, sample SAMEA6850437) | metagenome | study: Metagenomic assessment of the ecological functions of the soil: analysis of the soil microbiota associated with the...
CTTGGCGTTCGGCAGGATGCCGATCTTGGCCACGCTGACCTTCACCCAGGGCGCGCCGAAGTCCTTGGTGAGGAGCGCGGCGATGCGGTCGGCGAGCGTCTCCACCAGGCGGAAGTGCCGGCTCGCGGCGAGCGCGCGGATCGCGTTGGCGGCCTGCTCGTAGTCGACGGTGTCGGCGACCTTGTCGCTCGCGAACACCGCGGTTCCCGGCAGGCCGATGTCGAGGTCGATCGAGACCGTCTGCTGGACGTGGCGCTCGCGCTTGTGGATGCCGATGAGCGCTTCGACGCGCAGGTCGCGAATGATGACGGCATCCATGTCGAGACGATTCTATAGAATCCCGCGCGATGCTGATCGCCGCTGCGCCGCGCTCGCCGGCTACCTGCTCGGCTCGGTGTCGTTCGCCGTGGTGGTGAGCCGCCTGATGCGGCTGCCCGATCCGCGCAGCTACGGCTCGAAGAACCCGGGCGCGACCAACGTGCTGCGCACCGGCAACAAGGCTCGCCGCGGTGCTCACGCTCGCCGGCGACGCGCGGCAAGGGCTGGCGGTCGCGCGTCGCTGGCTCGCGCCTGCTCCTGCATCCGTGCCCGCAGCTCATGCGGTCGGCGCTGCGTCGCGGCGTCGCCGCGTTCCTCGGCCATCTCTATCCCGGTGTTCCACCGCTTCCAGGGCGGCAAGGGCGTGGCGACCGCGGCCGGCGTGCTGTTCGGCTTCGACGCCTGGCTCGGGCTCGGCACGCTCGCGACCTTCGGCGTCATCGTCGCGCTTCTTCCGCTATGTGTCGCTCGCGTCGATGATCGCGGCGGTGTTCGCCGTCTTCTTCGCCTGGTTCCTCAAGCTGGCGGCGTCACCGACGCTGCGCGGTCGCCGTCATGGCGGCTGCTGCTCGTCTGGCGCCACCAGGAGAACATCCAGCGCCTCGTCGCCGGCACCGAGTCGAAGCTCGGCGCGAAGAAGCTACGCCGCCAGATCCCAGCGCGGCCTGACGCTGAAGGCGTTGCGCCGCGGCAGGCGCTGCGCGCGCATCTTCAGCGCCGCGGTCGAGCGCGATCATCGCGCCGTTGTCGGTGCAAAGCGCCGGCTCGGGGTAGAAGACCTCGAAGCGCCGGCGCGCCGCCTGCGCATTCGAGCGCCGCGCGCAGCTGCCGGTTGGCGCCGACGCCGCCGGCGACGATCAGCCGCGTCGAGTCCGGTGGTCTCGAGAGCGCGCGCAGCACTTCGCCACCAGCACTTCGACGATCGCGTCGACGAAGGCGCGCGCGATGATCGGCGTGCGCCGACGGCTCTCGCCCTTCACCAGCGTGAGCACCGCGGTCTTCAGGCCGGAGAAGCTGAAATCGAGGTTGCCGCTGGCGAGCATCGGCCGCGGCAGGTTGAAGCGGCCGGGCGTGCCTGCTCAGCGCGAGCCGCTCGAAGCGCCGGCCCGCCGGGATAGCCGAGGCCGAGGAGCTTGGCGGTCTTGTCGAAGGCTTCGCCGGCCGCGTCGTCCTGCGTTTCGCCGAGCAGCTCGTAGCTCCCGACCGCCTCGACGCGCATCAGCTGCGTGTGGCCGCCGGAAACCAGCAGGGCGACGAAGGGAAACGTCGGCGCGCGCTCGGACAGAAGCGGCGACAGCAGGTGGCCTTCGAGGTGGTGCACGCCCATCGCCGGGATGCCCAGCGCCTGGGCGAGGCCGCGCGCGAAGGAAGCGCCGACCAGCAAGCGCGCCGGCAAGGCCCGGGCCCTGCGGTGTAGCCGATGCCCTGCAGGTCCGAAGCCGTTTTCCCCGCCTTCTCCAGTACCGCGCGGGTCAGGGGCACGAGCCGGCGGATGTGGTCGCGGGACGCGAGCTCCGGGACCACCCCGCCATAGGCCTCGTGCATGGCGACCTGGGAATGGACGGCCTGCGGCCAGGAGCCGCCCGTCCCGTCATACAGGGCGACGCCGGTCTCGTCGCAGGAGGTCTCGATGCCGAGGATCAGCACGGCAGGGGATTCTGATACAATTCGCACCCCTTTTCGTAACCGAGAGAAGAAGTTAGATGCCGACAGTACGCGTGAAGGAAAACGAGCCGTTCGAAGTGGCGATGCGCCGCTTCAAGCGCACCGTGGAGAAGACCGGCCTCCTGACCGAGCTCCGTTCCCGCGAGTACTACGAGAAGCCGACCGCAGAGCGCAAGCGCAAGCTTGCCGCCGCCGTGAAGCGCCATCACAAGCGCCTGCGCAGCCAGATGCTGCCGGCGAAGCTGTACTCAGCAATTCCCTCCTCAAGACATCAAATCACTGAAGACATGAAGGCCGCCATGCGGGCGAAGGACGCTGCGCGCCTGTCGACCGTGCGCCTGCTGCTCGCCGCCATCAAGCAGCGCGAGGTCGACGAGCGCATCGAGCTCGACGACGCGCAAGTCCTGTCGGTGATCGAGAAAATGATCAAGCAGCGGCGCGAGTCGATCGCGCAGTACGAGAAGGCCGCGCGCAAGGACCTCGCCGACGTCGAGAAGGCGGAGATCGAGGTGCTGTCCGGCTACATGCCGGCAGCAGATGAGCGAGGCCGACATGCAAAAGGCGATCGCAGTCGGCGATTGCCGAGACCGGCGCGAGCGGCGTCAAGGACATGGGCAAGGTCATGGCGGCGCTGAAGGCGAAGCTCGCCGGCAAGGCCGACATGGGCAAGGTTTCGGGGCTGGTCAAGAGCCAAGCTTTCGGGACTAACAAATCGGGGCGTGATCCCCGATTCGTTCAAGCAGGACCTGCTCAATCGGGTCGACATCGTGGACGTGGTCTCGCGCTACGTCCAGCTGAAGAAGGGCGGCGCCAACTTCCAGGGCCTGTGCCCCTTCCACAGCGAGAAGACGCCCTCCTTCACCGTCAGCCCGGCGAAGCAGTTCTACCACTGCTTCGGCTGCGGCGCGCACGGCAACGCCATCGGCTTCCTCATGGCGTACGGCGGGCCTGGGCTACGTCGACGCGATCAAGGACCTCGCCTCCGGCGGTCGGCATGCAGGTGCCGGAATCGCAGCCGCGCACCCCGGAGGAGGTCGCGCGCCAGGGAGCGCGAGCACCGACCTCTACGCGGTGATGGAGAAGCGCGATGGAGTTCTACCGCGCCGAGCTGCAAGAAATCGCCGCGCGCCATCGAGTACCTGAAGGGCCGCGGCCTGACCGGCGAGATCGCCGCGCGCTTCCGCATCGGCTACGCGCCGGACGGCTGGCAGGGCCTGAAGGACGCGTTTCGAGAACTACGAGCGACAAGTCGCTCGTCGAGTGCGGGCCTGGTCATCGAGGCGACGAAGGCAAGCGCTACGACCGCTTCCGCGACCGCGTGATGTTCCCGATCCTCAACAGCGCGCGGCGCGGTGATCGGCTTCGGCGGCCGCGTGCTGGGCGAGGGCGAGCCGAAGTACCTGAACTCGCCCGAGACGCCGCTCTTCGAGAAGGGCCGCGAGCTCTACGGCCTGGTGCAGGCGCGCGACGCGATCCGCGCCGCCGGCCGCGTGCTGGTGGTCGAGGGCTACATGGACGTGGTGGCGCTGGCGCAGTTCGGCGTCGGCTACGCGGTGGCGACGCTCGGCACGCGCGACCACGCCGGTGCACGTGCAGAAGCTGCTGCGCCTCACCGACGAGCTGGTGTTCTCGCTTCGACGGCGACGCCGCCGGGCGCAAGGCGGCCTGGCGCGCGCTCGAAGTCAGCCTGCCGCTGCGCGCTCGACGCACAAGCCGATCCGCTTCCTGTTCCTGCCGCAGGGCGACGATCCGGACACCTACATCCGCAAGCACGGCAAGGAGGCCTTCGAGCGCCTGGTGCGCGAGGCGCCGACGCTCTCGGAGTTCCTGCTCGCCGAGCTGCGCGCGCAGGCCGACCTCGCCACCGCCGAGGGACGCTCGGGCTTCCTCTCGGCGGCGAAACCTACACGTGCAGAAGGTCGCCGCGCCGGCGCTCAAGCTGCAGCTCCTCAAGGAGACGGCGAAGCTCGGCGGCGTGACGCAGGAGGAAGCCGAGTCGCTGTTCGAGATCCGCCACAGCGCCGACCTTCAGGCGCGCGGCGCCGGAGCGACGCTCCTTCAGCGCGCCGTCGTCGACCGAGTGGAAATTGCTCGCCAGCGTCGCCGCCTGCCCGGCGATCGCCGCCAAGGTCGACCTCGTCGGCGCTCGATCCCGGCGCTCGCGGAGTCGCAGGCGCTTGATCAGAAGCTCGTCGCCGATGGTGCCGGCGAGTTCCCGGGCGCCTCGGACGCCAATCCGATGCTGATCGAGCACTTCCGCGACAGCGCGCACGGCTAGCGCCTCTGCCAGCGCGCAGGCCTATGGCGCCGATGCTCGCCGAGAGCTGAGGAGCAGGCACGGGAGTTCGTGCAAGCACTAACCCTCTGGAGTCTTGAGATACAGCGCAAAGACAAGGAAATTCAGTCCCTTGGGGACCGGCTGCGAAAGGGCCAGCTCTCAAGGAAGAACACCAGCGAGTACGCGAAGATGATCTCGGACGTGCAGGCGCTGAAGCGTCAAGCTTGCAGACCGAAGGGCGCGAAGCCCGATAGCACGCTTCTTGCAGACCGAACCTTTCCCGATTTTTGGCTGACAAAAATCTGGAAAGCCCTTGAAATTGAAGCTTTGATACAATCTTCGGCTTTTCGCAGAATCCGGCCCCAGGGGAATACTTAGATGGTCCAGAAGCGTAAATCCAAGGTGAAGAAGGCCCGCGCGCGGCGAAGAAAAAGCCAGCATCGTCCGGCGCCTCAAGCCTCGGCACGCCAAGAAAGCCGCGCCCAAGAAGCTCCTGCGCGGCAAGGTTTCCGCTGCGATCAAGAAAGCGGCGCGGCAAGGTCGCCGCCGCCGCAGCCGCAAGGTTCCGGCAAGGTGTGCAGGCAAGGCCGTCGCGGGCAAGCCCGAGGCGCAGAAGCTTCCGTCCGGCAAGCAGATCAAGACCACCGCCAAGCAGGCGCTCGAGCTCCTCGAAGCCAAGGTCAACCAGGTCAAGGCGAAGGGCAAGCGCGGCCGCCGCGGCGGCAAGGACGCTGGCTCATTCCGCCGGAGATGCCGAAGGAAGACGCCGAGACCCGGCGCACGCGCCTCAAGAACCTGATCAAGCTCGGCAAGGAGCGCGGCTTCCTCACGTATTCCGAGATCAACGACCACCTGCCCGACGATCTGGTCGACGCCGAGCAGATCGAAGCGATCATCTCGACCTTCGGCGACATGGGCATCCAGGTCTACGACCAGGCGCCCGACCAGGAAACGCTGCTGATCGCCGCCGACGCGCAGCCGGTGGCGCAGACCGACGAGGACGTGGAGGAGCAGGCGGAGGCCGCGCTGTCGACGGTCGACTCGGAATTCGGCCGCACCACCGACCCGGTGCGCATGTACATGCGCGAGATGGGCTCGGTCGAGCTGCTCACGCGCGAGGGCGAGATCGAGATCGCCAAGCGCATCGAGGACGGCCTGCGCCACATGATCCTGGCGATCAGCGCCTGCCCGACCACGGTGCAGCGAGATCCTCGACCTCGCCGACAAGGTGGAGAAGGACGAGTCGCGCATCGACGAGGTGGTCGACGGCCTGATCGACCCCAACGCCAAGGACGACCTTCGATCCGAAGAAGGCCGCGCCGACGCCGGAAGAAGAGGAAGCGCAGATCGAGGAAGAAGAAGGCGCAGGAGGACGAGGAAGCCGCCGAACGCCGCGCAGTCCGCGAGCCTGCTCAAGCTCGAAGGGCGAGGCGCTGGAGAAGTTCAGCGCGCATCCGCCGCCTGTTACGACGAAGCTGCTCAAGGCGCTCGAGAACAAGGGCTCGCAAGGACAAGGACTACCTGCGCGTCCGCGACCAGATCTCCACCGAGCTGATGACCATCCGCTTCACCGCGCGCACCGTCGAGCGGCTGTCCGACAGCGTGCGCAGCCTGGTCGACGAGATCCGCCGCCACGAGCGCGCGATCCACGACATCCTGCGTCGAGAAGGCGCAGCATGCCGCGCCAGCACTTCATCAAGATCTTCGCCGGCACCGAGGGCTCGAAGCGCTGGCTGACCGACCGAGCTGAACGCCGAGCAGCCCTGGAGCGAGGCGCTGATCCGCCTCGAGCCGTCGATCCTCGAGCTGCTCGGCAAGATCCAGGCCGTGCAGCAGAAGATCGGCATCTCGATCAAGGACCTGAAGGAGATCAACAAGCAGATGTCCACCGGCGAGGCGAAGGCGCGCCGCGCCAAGCGCGAGATGACCGAGGCCAACCTGCGCCTCGTGATCTCGATCGCGAAGAAGTACACCAACCGCGGCCTGCAGTTCCTCGACCTGATCCAGGAAGGCAACATCGGCCTGATGAAGGCGGTGGACAAGTTCGAATACCGCCGCGGCTACAAGTTCTCGACCTACGCCACCTGGTGGATCCGGCAGGCCATCACGCGCTCGATCGCCGACCAGGCGCGCACCATCCGCATCCCGGTGCACATGATCGAGACCATCAACAAGATGAACCGCATCTCGCGCCAGATCCTGCAGGAGACCGGGCAGGAGCCCGATCCGGCGACGCTCGCGCAGCAGCATGGAGATGCCCGAGGAGAAGATCCGCAAGATCCTCAAGATCTCCAAGGAGCCGATCTCGATGGAGACGCCGATCGGCGACGACGACGACTCGCACCTTGGCGATTTCATCGAGGACCAGTCGACCATGGCGCCGTCCGGACGCGGCGACCTACGCGTCGCTTGCGCGACGTGACCAAGGAAGTGCTGGATACGCTCACGCCGCGCGAGGCGAAGGTGCCTGCGCATGCGCTTCGGCATCGAGATGATCGACCGACCACACGCTGGAAGAGGTCGGCAAGCAGTTCGACGTCACGCGCGAGCGCATACGCCAGATCGAGGCCAAGGCGCTGAGGAAGCTGCGGCATCCCTCGCGCTCGGAGCGGCTGAAGAGCTTCCTCGACCAGGAAGGCTGATCCGAAGGGAAGGCAGTAACGAAAGGGCCGCGAAAGCGGCCCTTTTTGTTTGGGCTAAGCTTTGCGACGGGCCGGTAGCTCAGGGGTTAGAGCAGGGGACTCATAATCCCTTGGTCGTTGGTTTCGAGTCAACCGGCAGCCCATATAACCTGGCAATAAATCAGGGACCTCGCTACGTTTGCATTTGCCAGGCCAATCAGCGGAGGCTGACCCAATGAATACCAAGACCGATTGTCGCAGGCGCGGTGCTTGCCGGGGCACTGGTGGCAGGCGAATGCGCGGCGGCCGAGGAGTCGTGGAAGGCTATCTCACGAATACCGAAAACGTTTCAAAGATCAGGTAGGCAGACCACGTCAAAGAAGTCGAACAGGCGTAAACTCCAGTGGGCGCGAGTCGAGACGCACACCGCGGCACAAGGACTATTGGGAATATCGCTTACCGTCGATCAAGTTCTGGATCGGGGTGTCGAAATGGCATCGTGCGCAGTCGTCAGGTCCCCGAGGAGCGAGGAAACCCCGGCTTTATCTAGCCGCACCGGGGAGGCCGGCAGTCGATCTCCGCTTCGGCTGCGGAGATGCAGTGGCTGCTAGTTGATCATGAAGCACGAACGGTGACGCCGGTGCGCGATGGCGATGAGTGATAGTCGCCGCCCGACTGCACCCAGATTGGTATCCTGCGCGGCGGCGGGCGCTGAGCCGGTGGCCGCGCCAGTCGTTGACGACGTAGTGTCCTGTGGCGGTGACGTCGAGCCGGCAGCCGGTCTAACGCGCGCATTAGTAGCCGTGGTTCGGGCCCACGCCGCGGCCGCCTGCTGTCGCGTTCCCTGGTTGTGCGTTTGCGCCCGAAGTCGCGGTTGTCGATGACGCGTCCGGCTTGGGGCTGTTGCCGTTGTCGTGCCGGCGCCCCTTCAGTGCGTTACGGTCGTTCCTGTTGCGGTTGCCGTCGCGGTCGGTGGTTGCTGTTTGCCCTGCGCGAAGGCGGTTGGCCGGCGCCCGTGACGCGTCAGGCGCGATAGCGACGGCGGTAGCGGAGACTGCTTTGCGCGGCTGTGCGGCTCATTTGAACTCCGGAGAAGGGGAGATCCTGGATGCCACAGCATGAAGACACGGGCCGCACGATGGGCGCGTTAGCGAACCCCGCTCAGGATTTGGTCAGATTGCGCCGACGCGGCATGCGGGCACGACGGAGTGGCCCATGGTCGGCGTCGGCATCCTTGGGCTTTGCGCCGATTCGGCGGCGCGCCGCTTTCCTGCTCCAGCTTGCTGGAGTTTTCTTGCGCAGGTCGGTGTTGAGCGACGGCGTGTGGCAGGACGACTTGTCGGTGATCTTGAGCATGGCCACTCCCGACTTTCGGGGTGAGTGGGAGCGCATGATCTGCGTGATGCGCCAGCCGGAACGGTCCAGTGCGGTTGCGAACGAAGCGACGGGCCTCGGGGCCGAAGTTACAGCTTGCGTTGTCACTTCGCTCCCGACAGCCAGTCTGACGCGCTGTGTAGGTGTTAGTCCTTCGATCTCTGTCGGCTGCTTGCAAGCGCGATCGGTCATTGCTTTGCGTGCGCTCAGTCTTCCTGCATCGCTGTTCCATGAACACGCAGCGATCGCGCGGCCGCGGTCTAAACTGGTGGCGGTCGTCGACGCGGAACATGGGCAGCACGGGTGGCTAGCGGCCGCGCCGGGGAAGCGTGGCGCACAGTTTCTCATCGTTGGCTCCCCGGGTATCGGCCTGGCTAGGCGGGAGCATAATGGTCCAGCTGATTTCCGGACTCGACCGGGATAAGCGCCGTGCATTGACGCGTCAAAGGGGGCGGTGCCATGCTCTGCGGGGGAGGGGGGCAGTTGTCAGGCGGAGCCGGAAACACCGATCGAGGCGGCGGCTGAAATGCTGGTCACTGGGCGCTCGCGGGCATGCCGCGGCGATCGCAGCGCGTGCCGTTCGACGCGGCTTACGCTGCATCCTGCAGCAGTTCCCGCCGCCGCTACGGTGCCTGCGCCTGCGCTGATGCACGCCGCAAACGCACGCTCTTGGCCTGCGGGTTTCGCTCATGCGGCCCAGTGCCTGCCGGGAAGGCGCGCTGAGCTGAAGCATCACGCTGCTGCCGCTGGTGGCGGTGCGCACGGAGGGAGACGCCGGGCGCAAAGGCCCGCGCTGGTGCTCTCGGCCCGACGCGCGGACGCGGCGCTGGTGGCCTGAGCAGAAGGGCGGCGGCACCGCGCGAACGTTCCGCTGCAGGTTTCGCGGGCCGCTATGCGCGCCGATCGTCCTGCTGGCGCGGTTTGCCGAAGTGCAGGACCAGGCGGCGCGCTGATCCGGCCCTGACCGAACCGGCCGTTCGGGCCTGCGCTGGTTCATCCCGGAACTGCTGCGCCACAAGGCGATCTGGCGCGAAGTGCTGCGCCGCCTCGCTCGTGCTGCAGCTGGTCGCGCTCGCGACGCCGCTCTGCACGCAGGTGATCATCGACAAGGTCGTGGTCGCACCATTACGAGCAGCACGCTGGTCGGTGATCCTGCGTCGGCGCTCGCGCATCTTCGTCGCTCTTCAGCGCCGCGCTGTCCTATGCGCGCCAGTACCTGCTGCTGCACACCGGCAACCGCATCGACGCGGTGCTCGGCATGCGCGTCTTCCGAGCACCTGCTGCGCCTGCCGCCGCGCTTACTTCGAGACGCGGCCGACCGGGCACGCTGGTCGGCGCGCCTGCACGCGCGTGGAGACGATCCGCGAGTTCATCACCGGCGCGGCGGTGAGCGTGCTGCTCGACGTGCCGTTCCTCGCTCGTGTTCCTCGCCGTGATGTTCTGGTACAGCGTGGCCGCTCACGCTGATCGCGCTTGGCGCTGATTGTCGGTGCTGGCGCTCGTCAGCCTCGCTGTCGACGCCGCTGCTGCGAGCGCGACTCAACGAGCAGTTCCTGCTCGGCGCGCGCAACCAGGCCTTCGTCACCGAGCACGTGGCCGGCGATGGAGACGGTGAAGTCGCTGCAGATGGAGCCGCAGGCTCGAGGCGCGCTACGGCGCAACGCTGGCCGACCTACCTGCGCGCGAGCTTCGCCACGCGCCAGCTCTCGAACGCCTACGGCGTGCTCGCGAACGCGCGTCGAGCAGACGCTGATCGGTCGCCATCCTCGGCGTCGGGCGCCTGGATGGTGATGACGCAGCGAGGGCTTCACCATCGGCATGCTGGTCGCGTTCCAGATGTTCGCCGGCGCGCCTGTCGCAGCCGGCCCTGCGCCTCGCCGGCCTGTGGCAGGAGTTCCAGCAGGCGGCGATCGCGGTGCAGCGCCTGGGCGACCTCGATGGACGCGCCGGCCGAGCTCTACAGCGCTGCAGCCCGAGCGCGCCGGCGCGCGCAGCGCGAGTGCGGGCCGCATCGAGATCGACAGCGTCAGCTTTCCGCTATCGCGACGAGCAGGCCCGTGTGCTACTGAGAACTTCAGCCTGACGCATCGAGCCCGGGCGCCTGCGTCGCGCTCACCGGCCCCTCGGGCAGCGGCAAGAGCACGCTCGCCAAGCTGCTGCAGGGCTTCTACCTGCCCGGCGCAGGCGCGGTGCGCATCGACGGACGCGACACGCGCCAGCTCTGCCGGCCAACGAGCTGCGCGCTCAACTTCGGCGTCGTGCCGCAGGAGACGCGCCTCTTCTCGGGCACGCTGCTTCGAGAACCTGATCGCGGCGCAGCCGCACGCCGAGTCTGGCGGAGGTGATCGAGGCCTGCCGCCAGCGCCGAGATCCACGACATCATCGAGAGCCTGCCGCAGGGCTACCAGCACGCGTGATCGGCGAGAACGGCGTCGGCCTCTCCGGCGGGCAGAAGCAGCGCATCGCGATCGCGCGCGCGCTGCTGCGCCGCGCCGCCGATCCTGATTTTCGATGAGGCGACCGCGCAGCCTGGATCGCGATACCGCGGAGGCGTTCGGCGCGCACCGTGAGCCGCCTGCGCGGCAGCGCGACCGTGCTGTTCAT
>ERZ1370068.2949-contig-2075_pt1 | contig 10858 bp, 22 predicted proteins | sample MGYA00561227_ERZ1370068 | MGnify/ENA primary metagenome ERZ1370068 (study PRJEB38410, sample SAMEA6850437) | metagenome | study: Metagenomic assessment of the ecological functions of the soil: analysis of the soil microbiota associated with the...
GCTGCCCGTCGCGGGCGCAGTGGAAGATGGGCTGGCCGCAGCGGCAGCAGCCGGCGCTGCCGACGCTATCGCGGCCCGTAGGTGTCGCGGTCGACAGGGTGGCGGCGGGTGGAGGAGGCTCCCTTGAAGCTCGCGCCCGAGCGGCTGGTCATGTAGACCACCGCGCGCTGCACTTCTCGACATCGGCGAGATCGGGGGCTGCCGCCTTTGGGAGGCATCACCCTTGCCGGGCTTCCTGAAAAACCGCTGATGGCGTGCTGCACCAGGGTCTCAGTAGCCCCTCTCTGATCGGGACCGCCCATGCCGCCTTGCCTCCGACCTTGGGCGCGCCCGCGATACCCGGCCCGTGACAGGTCTTGCACACCGATTGATAGACCTGCTCGGCGCCAAGATTGCCTTCTGCGGCCGCTCGCATCCGCTATCGTGACCTCGCCGAAAGGCTTGATGCGCGACAGGAGCTGGCTGTCGGCTTCGGCGCTTCCAGGCGGCTTCATCCCGGTGACAAGCTGGTGAAAGCGAGACGATCAAGGCGATCGGTAGCGGCGAAGGCGAGCACGACGACGACGACCAGCTGCTTTCGCGTCTTGATGAACATGGATTGGTCGTCGCGCTCTTAACGAAATCCTTCAGGCGAGGCCCGAAGACCGCATCGCGAAGCGCGGATTATAGCTCCGGGCACATTGGCACCCGAAAGGAACGCGCCGTGGTCGAATGGACTGCGACCTGCACGCGGTGCGTAAAATGCAAGGCTGGCGCCCGTAGCTCAGTTGATAGAGTGTTGGTTTCCGAAGCCAAAGGTCACAGGTTCGACTCCCTGTCGGGCGCGCCATCAAATCATCGAAACGCGCAGCCGCGTAGTAAAAATGCCGTCCAATCAACTCAGGGCCACCGCTATGGTCGTAGCAATCGTATTGGTTTTATTGGTCGTCGGCTCCGTCCTGTTTCACTACCTGAGCCCGTGGTATTTCACACCGATCGCCTCCAATTGGGACGCGATCGACGAGACCGTGACGATCACGTTCTGGGTCACCGGGTTTGTCTTCGTCGCCATCAATTTGTTCATGGCCTATTGCGTGTGTGCGCTACCGTCACCGGAAGGGGCAAACTCGGCGCACTACGAACCCGGAGAACAAGAAAGCTGGAGTGGGCGCTTATCCTGGCGACCACGGTGGGAGTCGTCGCCATGCTGGCCCCCGGCTTGTTCGCATGGGCGAAGTTCATCGAGGTCCCGAAAGACGCGGCGGCGTTTCGAGGTCGTGGGCCGGCAGTGGTACTTTAGCTACCGCTTCCCGGGAAGCGACTGGCGTGCTGGGCACCGTCGACGCGCGGTTCGTCAGCGACACGAACCCGTTCGGTATCAATCCCGACGATCCGCACGGGCGGGACGACGTCCTGATCGCAAGCCCGGAATTGCATCTCCCCATGGGCAAGCCGGTCAAGGCTGACCTCCGCTCGATAGACGTCCTGCACGACTTCACGGTGCCACAGTTCCGGGCCAAGATGAATATGGTGCCGGGCCTGGTCACCTATGTCTGGTTCACCCCCACCCGGACCGGGACCTTCGACGCCTTCTGCGAGCAATTGTGCGGCATTGCACATTTTCGCCATGCGCGGCAGAGTCGTCGTGGAAGAAGAGAGCGCGTTTCAGGCGTGGTTGAAGCGGCTTTCCGACGTTCGCGCAGACTTCGAGCTCGAGGTCGCCGGCGACGCGGCGGCAGGCAAGCCGCTCTACGCGGTGTGTGCTGCCTGTCATGGCGCGCAAGCGGAGGGGCAATCCCGCGCTGAATGCGCCGAAATTGAGCGGGCAGGGAGACTGGTATCTGAAACGGCAATTGCAGCATTTCAAGAGCGGCGCCCGCGGTACACACGACAAAGACACCTTTGGTAAGATGATGGCGCCGATGGCCGCGACGCTGGCGGATGACGCGGCCATAAACAACGTCGTCGCCTACATCAAGACGCTGCCGGACAATCCTGCCGCGGCCACGGTGAACGGGAATGCGAAGAACGGTCACGATCCTTATGTGACCTGCGCGGCCTGTCACGGTCGCCGATGGGCGGGGCATACAGGCAACGAACGCCCGCGGCTCAAGGGCATGAGCGACTGGTATCTGGTCACTCAATTGAACAATTTCAGACAGGGTATTCGCGGCGCCCATCCCAAAGACATTTACGGTCGCGCAGATGGCGTTGATCGCCGACAATGCTGGACGATGACCAGGCAACCGCGGACGTCGTTGCCTACATCAACACGCTAAAATGAAACTCGGGCGGATCGAGCGCGATGACGAGTCAGCGGAGAGGAAATATCGATGACTTACGTTGCGCATGACGAATCGGATTTCGCTCCTCCATGCCGAAGTCGAAGAGCCGGAGCTCTACCATCCGAAAACGTTCGTCGGGAAGTACATCTGGAGCCAGGACGCCAAAGTCATCGCCGTCCAGTACGCGATCACGGCGATCGCGGTGGGGCTGGTGGCATTGGTGCTGTCGGGAATCATGCGGCTGCAGCTGGGATTCCCGCACGTCTTCTCCTTCATCACGCCAAGCACCTACCTTCAGTACGTCACCATGCACGGCATGATCATGGTGATCTACCTGCTCACGGCGCTGTTCCTCGGAGGATTCGGCAACTACCTCATCCCGCTGATGGTCGGCGCCCGCGACATGGTTTTCCCTATGTCAACATGGTGAGCTTACTGGGTCTATCTGTTCGCCGTGCTGTTGCTGATGGCGAGCTTCTTCGTACCCGGCGGGCCCACGGGCGCCGGCTGGACGCTGTACCCGCCCGCAGGCCATCCTCGATGGCACACCGGGTGCGAGTTGGGGAATTATCCTGATGCTCATTTCCCTGGCCTTCTTCATCATCGGATTCACCATGGGCGGTTTGAACTATGTGGTGACCGTGTTGCAGGCGCGCACGCGAGGGATGACGATGATGCGTCTGCCCTTGACGGTATGGGGCATTTTCATGGCCACCATCCTGGCGCTGCTGGCGTTTCCCGCCTTGTTCGTCAGCGCCATCATGATGACGCTGGACCAGGCGCTAGGCACGAGTTTCTTCATGCCCGCACTTGTCTCGAAGGGACAGCAACTCGGCTACAACGGCGGAAGCCCGATATTGTTCCAGCATCTGTTCTGGTTTTTCGGCCATCCCGAGGTCTACATCGTCGCGCTGCCGGCCTTCGGCATCGTCTCCGACCTGATCAGTGTCAATGCAAGAAAAACATCTTCGGCTATCGGATGATGGTCTGGGCGATTCTGGCCATCGGCGGCCTCAGTTTCATGGTGTGGGCGCACCACATGTACGTCAGCGGGATGAACCCGTACTTCGGCTTCTTTTCGCCACGACCACGCTGATCATCGCCGTCCCCACGGCCCTCAAGGTCTACAACTGGGTGCTGACGCTTGTGGCGGGGCGACATCCACCTCACCGTCCCGATGCTCTTTGCCATCGGCTTCGTCTTCACCTTCATCAACGGCGGGCTGACGGGCCTGTTCCTGGGTAACGTGCCCGTGGACATCCCGCTTTCCGGCACCATGTTCGTGGTCGCCCACTTCCATATGGTGATGGCGGTGTCGCCGATCCTGGTTGTGTTCGGCGCGATCTACCACTGGTACCCCAAGGTCACCGGGACGGATGCTGAACGATACGATGGGCAAGTTTCACTTCTGGGTCACCTTCCTCGGGACCTATGCCATCTACTATCCGATGCATTACCTGGGCTTTCTGGGCGTGCCGCGCCGGTATTATGCGTTGGGCAACACTGTCTTCATCCCCGAGTCGGCGCACCGCTTGAATGAGGCTATCACCATCGCGGCGCTTGATCGTGGGCGCCGTCCAGGTGGTGTTCCTGTACAACCTGATCTGGAGCTATTTCAACGGCAAGCCGTCGGGTGGCAACCCCTGGCGCGCCACCACGCTGGAGTGGCAAACCCCGGACACCCCGCCGAAGCACGGCAACTTTGGCCCGGACGTTACCGGTGGTCTATCGCTGGGCCTACGATTACAGCGTGCCGGGCGCCGCCGAGGACTTCATACCGCAAAACCAGCCTCCGAGTAAGAAGACCAAAGGCCTCGAGACAACCCCCGACGTGAGCGAGCTTGGTCCGCAAGGCGCACGCCGCGGCCATTCCGAAGCCGCCCGGTGGGCACTCGTGACATACGCATTACTGCTTCTTGAGCACGGTCATGGCCATCGTTGTCTGGTGGCTGGTCCGGCCTACGCTCAATGTCGCGCCCTGGATGCCACGGAGTCCGATCGAAATCGCTCGCGGCGACGGTGCACTTTCCATGCTCCCGGTTCAAGTCGGTCTCGGGGTGTTTCTTGCGGTCGCCACGTCTCTGTTTGCGCTGCTGATCAGTGCCTACCACATGCGAATGATGGAGGAGGACTGGACGAACCTGGCGCTACCGAGGGTGCTGTGGCTCAACACCGTTGTGCTGATCCTCGCCAGCGTCGCCATGCAGTGGACGGTCGTTGTTGCACGACGGGGACGGATGGACGACGTGAGGAAGCGGCCTGGTCGCGGGAGGCGTTTTCAGCTTTGCGTTTCTTGCCGGACAGGTTTGGGCATGGCAACAACTGAATGCGTCGGGACATTTCACTGCGGCCAATCCGGCCTACGCGTTCTTCCTGTCTGCTGACCAGCGCTGCACGGCATACACCTGTTGGGCGGTCTGTGGGTCTGGGCCAGGACCACCGCACGGGCGTTTCGCGGCGTTGAGGTCGGCAAGGTCCGCTTGAGCGTGGAGCTATGCACCGTGTACTGGCATTTTCTGTTCCTGGTCTGGGCAGTCCTGTTCGCAGTGTTGCTGCATAGCCATCGTTAAGGAGGATCGAGCGACATGACGCAATCCGCGCCGACCGGCACCGGAGAAGCACTCCCGCTGGCCCCTGGCTTGCAAGGCGTTGTCGCTGATTGGTCCTCGGACCAGCGGGCGTTCAAGGAGGTCCCGTGGGGCAAGGCGATGATGTGGATCTTCCTGCTCAGCGACACCTTCATCTTCAGCTCTTTTCTGATCTCGTACATGACGGTGCGGATGTCGACCACCGTCCCTTGGCCGAACCCCAGCGAGGTTTTCGCTCTGACGATCGCGGGCAAGAGTATTCCGCTCATCCTGATCGCGATCATGACTTTCATCCTGATCAGCAGCAGCGGGACGATGGTCCTGGCCGTCAACTACGGCTATCGAAAAGATCGTGTCAAAACGTTTGTCTTCCTGCTGCTCACCGCGGCACTGGGCGCGCACGTTCGTGGGCATGCAGGCTTTCGAGTGGACCAAGCTGATCATGGAGGAGGGCGTACGTCCCTGGGGCAACCCGATGGGCGCGGCTCAATTCGGCTCGAGCTTTTTCATGATCACCGGCTTCCACGGCACGCACGTGTCGATCGGCGTGATTTTCCTGATCATCGTGGCGATCAAGGTATTGCGGGAGACCTCGACAAGCAGAGGCCGGGCTTTTTGACCGGCAGGAAAGGTAACTACGAGATCGTCGAAACCATGGGCCTGTATTGGCACTTCGTCGATCTGGTGTGGGTATTCATCTTCGCAGTTTTCTATCTCTGGTAAGAAAAACATGGCACACAGGCTGAAGGGCAACACCTTCCCGCCGCGGGCACCAGCCCCGGCGGCGGGGAGCATCACGTAGAGGGGCAGCAACATCCGCTCGGCATCTATTTCAAGATCTGGGGATTGCTGTTCGTTCTCAGCACGGCGTCTTATCTTGTCGATTACTTCCACTTCCAGGGCTACCTCAGATGGTCGCTCATCCTCGATTTTCATGCTGTTGAAGGCCGGGCTGATCGTTGCCGTCTTCATGCACATGCTCTGGGAGCGGCTGGCCATGGTCTATGCCATCCTGGTCCCGCCGCTGTTGTTGATGGTGCTTCTGTGGATCGGCGCGTCTGAAGCGGATTACACGTTCTTTACGCGAGGCACATTCTTCGGGCCGAACGCCGCGGCCTCCGGCTCCGGCGCCGCCACAAGTAGGCGGGACTTGCGGACAGTTGCAAGATCGTTGAAGCGAACGATAAGTCCGCAGGGTTATTGCGTCCTCCGGCAAAGAAATCCTGATTTGTTGAGGCGGTGCAACTGCAAGCGAAAGACAGTCCCAGTTCAAGAATGGCGAATCATGCCCGTCTTTTGCTGCAACGTAACAAGCCAGTGCTGGGTGGACGATCCCGTTCCTGCCAGCTCCACTTGCGGGTGAGACTTCCAACACCTTCTCCAGTATTGTTTCCTGGTTGGGCTCGAGGTCGACAAAAAGACATGCTTGCCCTCGCTTAAGGCTTTTTCGAAACGTGCAAAGTTGTGGTTGGGTACCTGGATTCCACGCAGTCCACCCTCCCAGGTGCAAAAGCCGAGCATCACGATAGCGAGGAAAATAAAGGGTGCATCCAGCCGGCAGCGGTTTTCGTCCACCCGGCAAAATGTGCGATGACGAGAACCAGCACGAAAGCGCAAATCCCGACTACCGCGCCTTTTATCGTCGAGTGGACGATATCGTTCTTCATGAACGACTTCTGACCTCGTGGAGATGAGGATGCTGGTGCACCTCCGCGTCCTTCCGGCTCAGCACGTGGATTTGCGGTGTGGAAACGCCGGCCGCTTCCAGTTGCTCTTCAAAGACCTCAAGGTCGTCGAGGCTGTTGCTTATAAAATAATGCCGTAGCATTTTCATGGACTGCGCCCCCTGTCTGATTTACTTTGGCCAACTATACTTGACTCTGGATTTAGGCCCGCTAGTCCTTGTTTGCGCGCGGCGACGATGGGGCGGGCTGCCAGCGCTCAGAACGAATCACTCGTAAGCACTCGTAATGAGCAGAGGGCGATACTGCAAGACGCGGGTGTGATGTCGACGCGTCGCAGGGAGTCAATCGTACGAGCGCGTGTAGTAGATGCCGAAGCCGTTCACCAATCCCGCTTCCGCGCGCAGCGTCACCGTCTCGCGACAGCACGTACTCGACCCGCAGTGAGTTGTTGGCGAGCGAGAGGCCCTGCTCATAGGATCAGGGACAGCTTGTCGGTCAGGCGTTTGCCTGACCGCAACGACTTGGGCCGCAGTCGTTCCGGGGCGTGCGGTGGACGCACTTCGAAAGCTGGATATCGTCGACGCCGAAGCCGTGCGCGACCCGCTGCCCGATCTGCTCGCTGCCGGACCCGGCAAGCGCGGCCAGCGCCGCTTGCAGCGCCACGGACTCCGCGCCGCTGGTGCTGTCCAGGCCGTGACCGAGGACCAGCCGGGCAAGCTTTTCGTTGTCCGCGACGGAGGGTTCGGACGTCAGGCGCACCAGCGGCACTTGCACGGTCCCGGTGACCTCGACCCCGGCCTCGACGGCCAGGTTCTTGCGCAGCGCGAGAGTACGTCGAGGCCGGGGTTGTCGAGCGGACCGTCGAGTAAAGTCTGCCACGTTCGATCGCCAGCTTCTGCCCGAATGCGGTAGTAGGTCCCCGCACCTGCGTTGGATCGCGCCATCGGCGACGAGCTGGCGGTTTGCCGTCGTCCTGACGCGCAGCTTGCCTTCCGAGCCGCTGTTGAAGCCCTGGCCGACAAACGTCGAAGTGCTCGCCGAAGTCGAGATCGACATCGACCGCGAACGGGATGCGCTCCGCGGCTGCATCCGTCGTCTCTTTCGCTCGCGTCCGCGTATCACGACGTCGTCGCCGAGCGTGTCCGGCTGGTCGGCGGAAGCTCAAAGTAGCCTTGCTCGGCGCCTGATCGCACCGGCCAGCGTGACGGTCTTGTTCTTGAGCTCGAGCGTGCCCGCGCCCGATAAGGTGAGCTGGGTATCAGGGCGATTGAAGAGCGCGCAATTTTTCCGCGCTCCGGTGATGGTTCTCCGGCGGCGGCGTTCGAGCCGACGATCGCAGGCATCGTGCCGCTGGCCAGGAATCGGCCCTCGCCGGCCTTGAACGACAGCTCACTTACGGTCATATCATCGTCAGCTCAGACGGGCGCGAGCAGCCGTCGCCTACGAGGTAGACGCCGTATTGCGGGAGCCTCGATCGTCAGCGCATCGCCCTCGACGCTCCCGGAGCAGCTCGACGCGTTGCAGCGTTCCGTGTCCGGTAACGTCGAGCTTGAGGCCTGCCGTCGACCACGGCGTTGGTGCGCGTGAGCGATTTGCAGCGCGCGGAGCGGCGTGCTGTCGAGGTGCGCCTTGAGCGTGAGAGGCGCGCTGCTGTCGAAGCGACCCAGCGCCCTGCGGCGAGGCGCTCAAGGTCCACGGCAAGATCCGCATTGCCCAGCAGCGAGCGAGCAGTAAAGCGTAGCGTGCACTCGATCGTCGGTGCTGACTCGCGACGAGCTCGAGCTGCGTGAGCCCGAGGACGAGCCCGGGGAGTGTCGATCGGCGCCAGATCGCCGTCGTCGCGTGACACCGACAAGGTTCCTGTCACGCGCGGCGTTGCGGCGAAGCCCAGCGACCGAAAGGGTCAGCGTCGACGCGACCTTCCATCGGCCGCCGGAGAACGCGAGCAAGGGTGCCGCGGGCAGCCGGCTGAATTCGCCGCGGCTCGACCATCGGCGTTCTTCCCATTTGAGCTCTTCGATCGCGAGATTTGCCGCCTTCGAGCGTGCCGAGCGCGCCCGCGAGATGCACTCGCGTGCGACCCGCCTCGGCGACGCCGGTTGGGCGCAGCGAGAGCCGATACGCGCCGCGGCTGTCGAGCGCTGACGATGGTTTCCCCGACCAGCTTCCGCTCGCCGCGTCGCCCGACCAGCTCCGGACAGCCGCATGGTGATGTCGACCGCGGCGCTCGCACCGGCTGCGTCGCCGGCGGTGCCTGCGGCGAGCGTCAACGTCGCATCGTGACTGCCGGCCGTGCCCGCAACGTCTGCGGATGCAGAACGCCGACCATAGCGTCGGCGCGCGCGCTGCTGACCACAACGTGCAGCTTGAGTGGGCGGTCAGGCGGAAGTGCTGGTTGCCGCCGAGCCTATATCGACCTCCGCGCTCAATGTGGCGGCGCTGAAGCGCGTGCCGAAGCGCAGCGATTCGCCGCTTGCGGAAAGCTGGATAGCGAGGCTGCGTCCATGCCGGCAACGCGTCCGGTCGCGCGGAGGCGTGCCTCCCAAGCGCGAGTCGATCGCGGCGAAGTCGCGTCATCGGCGTGAACGCCAGCGCGTCCGCGGACCGCCGGCTGCCCGCGAGTTTCAGCCGGTTGCCTCCGCGGTGATATCGACGTCGGCATCGTGGATGCGCTCGCTTTCCACCGTCATTACTCCTGCACCGGTAAGCGGCAGCCCACGCAAGCGGCTGCCGTCGGCGATCTTGAGCTTCAGGTGCTGCCTGACCAAGTTGGCTTAGGCTCGCCACGGGCGTCGATGGTCCCAGGAAATGGAGGCCTGCGGAAAGTTGCCGAATGCGGCGGGGTCCACGCGCGGTTGCTTTCGCGCTGGCGCTGAACGCCGGTCACAGGTACCGCCGGTAGCCAGATTAGCGGTGCCCTCGGGGCTGACCGCCGTGAGCTTGGGCGCGAAACCTGCGAACGATCGACAATGCCACGACGAATCGCGGCGTCGAACGCAAGCGCGACCGTTGCCTGCTTGAGCTCACCCGCCGACTACGCCGTCGGGCGATTTCGCTGTCCAGACGCAGTTGCCCTTTGATCCCGCCGGCGAGTCGCGTTGCGTTGAGGCTGGACGCGATGTTCTTGAGATCGAGCTCGCGAACGCTCAGGTCCCAGCGCGCTTCGTCGCGGCTCACGCGGATGTTTCCGGTGACGCGGCCGGCGTTGCCGAGCGAGGCTTCCAGCGCTTCCAGGCTCGCCGCCTGCCGGCGGCGATTTCGAACGGTGAAGACAGCGCCAGGATCGGCAAGCGTTTGCTGTCTATCGGTCCCGGCTCGGCGTTGCGCGCCGCCAGCTTGCCGCGTACCTGTCCGCGGCCGCTGCTATGCACCTTCTGCTGTCGGCGAGAGGGCTGTCCGTAGGAATTCTCGGAATCGAATAGCGCGAGGTCGACGTCGGTGGCAGATACGGCGAACGCCCGCAACCAGCGCTCGTCGAAGAGGCGAAATGCCGCGCCGTGCCGCCAGCGCGCGTGCGCCCATCGCTGACACGTCTCCGGAGAAAGCGAGCGTCGTCAGATCGCCGCCGATGGCGAGTGCCACCTTCAGCGCGCTTGAGCGCGTCAGACGCGAGGAAGCTCAAGCTCCCGGTCGTGACAAAGGGAGGGGCCGCGTCGAGCGCGATGTCGCCGCTCAAGTCTCCCCATTCGCTGTGGAACGCGAGCTCATCCAATGCGTGTGGCGCTTGTCGCCGCCTGCGTAGCGAAAAGCCAAGCGCGCGAAATGCCAGCGATTGCCGCCGCTCGCCACGTCAGGCGGTCGACGGACGCGCGCTGCACTGGCGATCGACCATGGCAGCGCCAGTGAGTCGGGCGGCGTGTTGACGCCATCACCGGGTTTGACGTCCAGCGTGATCTGCGACGCGCTCAAGGAATCGATCACCACGCTGCGCGAAAAGGCGCGCGCGGCGACCAGAGTGAATTCGACGTTTTCGGCAACGAAATCCATGTCCTTGTCGGTGTAGGGTCAGCCGCACGCAATGCGCGTCGTGCCGGCAAGCGAGCCGGTGGCTCCCTCGAGCTTCAGTTTTCCTGCGGTGCGCGAGAGCGCCTCTTCGGCGGCCCATCGCGAGCCCGGATTCGCTCGGACAGGAACCATGCGGCGCGCCGAGCAGCAAGGCGGTCAGCAGCGCCAGCCCTGCGAGGCCCGCGATGATGACGACCATGCCGCGGCGCGCAGCCATCCAGAACAGGAGTCCTACCGATAAATGCGCGCGCACGTTTTTGTCTCCTGGCCGTAGGCCGGAGTCCAGAACGAAAGGGCCGATCGAGCAATACGTAAC
>ERZ1370068.6241-contig-5237_pt1 | contig 10845 bp, 13 predicted proteins | sample MGYA00561227_ERZ1370068 | MGnify/ENA primary metagenome ERZ1370068 (study PRJEB38410, sample SAMEA6850437) | metagenome | study: Metagenomic assessment of the ecological functions of the soil: analysis of the soil microbiota associated with the...
TGTCGGCGGTGAGGCTCCTGGTGGGCTGAGAGTCATCCGGCCAGGACCTCTCGTCATAGATGTTGGCCAGCTGCGCCGCATGTTGCCGGATCTCGAAGTGGTCCCGCATGCGGCGGCGAAGCAGCTCTCCCTCGGCGATCAGCAAGGCCGGATCCTCCCAGAATCCCTGGATACGATCGGCAATCGCGCTCGGCATCGCGTTCGGGAACCAGAGTCCTGGTGAGATCACCGACCAGAAACGGAATGTCCGAATGGTCGGTGGCGATGACTCGGCATGCCTGTCGCCATCATCTGCTGAGGCACGAATGGCGTGCCCTCCGGAGTCGCCATCGGTTGCGGTCACGCTGGGTGCGACGAACACGTGGGACCGCAGAGCGAGCTCCCACGAGCCGCGCGAACGAAAGGAAGCCTGCCTGCGTCACGAGGTCCTGGATCCCGAGGTCGCGGATCTGGCGTGAAACGGCGCGCTCGGTCGCCAGATCTCCCGGTTTGCCCATGGCTCCCCGACGAGGTGCAGCTCCAGCGGGACGCCGGCTCGCTTCGCGAGAGCCGCCCCTGGACCACGTACTCGATGCCCTTCTTCTCTCGAAACGTCCCGGCAAACAGCAGGCGCAGGGGCTCCCCGACTCCCAGCTTCCGGGGCTCGAATGGGAGCCCCGCCGCGTCGATGCCGAGAAAATGGACGGCCGAGCTTGTCCGACAGGCAGCCCAGCTTCTCAGCCTCGGCGGCCATCGCCGGCCGACCAGGCCAGCACCTTCGCCGCGCTCTCGAACATGGCGGCGTAGCTCTCGCGCCACTGCTCCTGATAGCCGAGCTGATAGACGTCGGTGCCGTAGAAGCTCACGAGCCATCGGGATCTGCAGGGTCTTGGCCAGCGCCATGTCGCCAGCGGCCACATAGCCGAAGTGTGAATGGAGCACCCGCGGAGCCTTGCGCTTGAGCCAGATTCGATCCAGCGGGTGGACACGCTCGCCACAGGCGCGCCGCCAGACTCGGTGGCTCAGACTTCGTGACTCGATCGCGCGCGCCTCGGAGATCTGCGAACTCTTGCCGGTTCGCGAGGCGGTCGCACACGACGCTCGGGTGTAGCGAGGAAGGAAGCGCAGATGGTCGTACAGCCAGTTCGTGGTTCGCCCGACGAATTCATCAGTCCTTTGCAACGCGATCATTTTCAAACTCCACAAACACGAGGGACGTGCAGGTTTCGCCTCCGTGAGCGCGAGGAGCGCTTCGAGATTGAGCTTCACACGAGACCCGGCGAGTAGGCGTGCTGCCGAATCATCTCTATCGGATGTTTCCCCGACGAGAGCTTGGAGGATCGCCTGAGGACCAACGTACAGACGAAAGTGCTACGTCGCTGCGACGAAAGTACCTCGTGCGGTGTTGCTGTCTTACGCGCGTGAACTCGAATTCGACAGCAACGCGATGAACATGACGGCCACGGCGCGTCACGAGGGGTCGAGCCGATATTCCGGATGAGCTGGCCGGGGCTGTGCTCGGACGTCATACCGACCACCATCGCACCCCGGGAAGCGGTGAAGCGCCGAGCGGCTCAGTCGGGCAGGGTCACCGGGTAGTGGCTCAGCACGGCGTAGATCTCGCGCTTCATCTCCTCGATCTCTCGATCGGTCTGGCCTCGAAGCGGAGCGTCAGATACGGGATTGCGTGTTCGAGGCGCGCACGAGTCCCCAGCCGCGACCCGGGAAGATCACGCGCGCGCCGTCGGTATCGATCGTCTCGTACCGCCGCTTGAGCTCGCGCGTGACTTGCTCGACGACCGGAACTTCTCGCCGTCGGCGCACGGCGCCTTCGAGCTCGGGTGTCGCGCGCAGGTGCGGAATCGACGCGAAGAGCCGCGAGAGCGGCTCGGTCGCCCGCGCGGTGAGCTCGATGATCTTGCACGAGGCCAGGATGCCGTCGTCGACGCCGTAGTAGTTCTCGGCGAAGAACATGTGGCCGCTGACCTCGCCGCCGAGCAGGATGCGGTCGCTCGCGCATCTTGCGCTTCAGGTGCGAGTGGCCGGTCTTCCACATGATGGGCACGCCGCCGTGCTGCGCGGATGTCGTCGACGAGCGCCTGCGAGGACTTCACGTCGAAGACGATCTTGGCGCCGGGATGGCGGGTGAGCAGATCGCGGGCGAGCAGGATCAGGATCAGGTCCGCCTCGTGGCGCTGGCCGCGCTCGTCGATGACCCCGACGCGATCGGCGTCGCCGTCGTAGGCGATGCCCGAGATCGGCGCCGATCCGAGCACCTTGGCCTTCAGATCCTCGCACGTTGCGCTCGTCCTCGGGGTCGGGCAGGTGATTCGGGAAGCTCCCGTCCGACTCGCAGTAGAGCTCGATGACCTCGCAGCCCGATCCGGCGCAGGAGCTCGGGCGCCGAAGACTCCCGGCGACGCCGTTGCCGGCGTCGACCACGACCTTCAGCCGCCGGGTCGGGCGGACGATCCGGCGTGATCGTGTCGAAGTAGTCCTCGCGCGGGCTGCGCTCGCTCAGGCCGCCGTGTGCCGCGCTCTCGTAGTCGCCGCGCTCGATCGTCGCGCGAGAGCGCCTGGATCTCGTCCTCGGACAGCGGCGCCGCGCCAGGGTGGACCATCTTCACGCCGTTGTACTCGATCGGATTGTGGCTGCCCGGTGATGTTGGCGCCGCCGTCGAGCTTCCAGTGCGCGGTCGCGAAGTAGAGGATCGGCGTGGTGGACGCGCCGATGTCGACCACGTCGACGCCGGCCGCTCGCGCGCCCTCGACGAAGCCGAGCCGTGAGATCGTTCGACGACAGGCGATTGTCCCGACCGACCGCGATGCCGCGCGGCCGCCGTTGCGACGAATCAGGGTCGCATAGGCGCGCCCGACCTGGCGGAAGACGTCGGGGTTGATGTCGCTGCGCCGACGAGCCCCGCACGTCGTAGGCGCGGAACACGTGCGGGTTCAAGCATTGTGCGGTCCTCTCGGCTACGTTATTGTGACGGCGCGACGCGCCGCCGAGGATGGCAGCGTATCATCCGCGGCGACTCTCGAGGTCTCAGGAGATCGCCATGGCGCTGATGGACGATGCCGGGCTGAAGGCTCTCACGAAGAAGACGAGCCAGAAGCTCTTCCAGCAGCTGAAGGGCGGCTCCGGGATTCGAGACGTGGAAAGCGATTCGACAAGGGCTCGCGCGCGAGCTCTCGCTGTTCTTCACCGGCGTGCTCTACAGCCGGGAGGTCATCTCACAGAAGCAGCGGGAGCTCTGCGCGGTCGGCAGCGCTCACCGCGCTCCATCGCCCCAACGAGGTGCGCGCGCACATCCACGCGGCGCTCAACGTCGGCGCCACCCGCCAGGAAGTGGCGGGAGGTGATCTTCCAGATGGTCACCTACGGCGGTATGCCGGTCGTCGTCGACGCGCTCGAGGTGTACGGGCAGGTGCTGGCCGAGCGCGGCGAGCCCTTCCCGGGGAAGAGCCGGCGCGGTGAGCGACGCGGCGCTGGCGGCCGCCGTCGACGCCGCCCGGGCGGCCGGGCGCGTCGCGTTGAAGTACTACATCACGGCGGCTTCGAGATCGTCCTGCAGCCGGACGCGACGCCGGTGACGCAGGCCGACCGGGAGGCCGAGCGGACCATCGTCGAGATCCTCGGCCGGACGTTCCCGGAGCACGGGTTCCTCGGCGAGGAGTTCGGAAGCTCCGGGAAGCGCCACGACGCGCTGGATCATCGATCCCATCGACGGCACGAAGAACTTCGTGCGCCACATCCCGATCTGGGCGACCTTGATCGCGCTCGAGGAGCACGGCGAGATCACGGTCGGCGTCATCCACAATCCGGTGACCGGCGAGTCTCTACACCGCGCGCCGGGCGGCGGCGCGCTTCCTGAACGGCGAGCGCATCCGCATCTCCGGCGAAGGCGACTATGAGCCAGGCGCTATCTTCTGCACGCCGGGCTGCGCGGCGCGCGGACGACGCGGTACTGGGACGGGTTCATGCGGCTCGTGGACGCGACCGACCGGCAGCGCGGCTTCGGCGACTACATCGGCTACTGCCTGATCGCCGAGGGCAAGGCCGAGGTCTACGCCGAGATCTACCCGGAGGGCTCGGGACTCAAGCCCTGGGACTCTGGCCCCCGTGCAAGATCCTCGTCGAGGAGGCGGGCGGCCGGTTCACCGACCTCGAGGGCCGTCCGACGATCTACGCGAGGCTCCGCGCTGGCGACGAACGGACGCCTCACGATGCCGCGCGTGGCGCTGCTCCGCCCCTGACGCTCGCGATTCATCCCGGCGCCCTGGGCGACGTGCTCCTGGCGATTCCGGCGCTCCGCGTCCTGAGACAGGCGCGACCGGAGCGATGCGCTCGTCGTCGCGGCGCAGCCGCGGATCGGCCGGCTCCTCGAGATCCTCGGTGTTGTCGATCGCTCGGTCGACTTCGAGACGCTCGGGCTCGATGCCCTCTTTCAGCGATGACCCGGACGGGCGGACCACGCGGAATGGCCGGCGCGCTGTGCGCGGACGACCTGCGGCGGGCCACGCGGGTGGTCGCGTGGATCGGCTCACGCGAGCCGCGATTCGTGAAGCGGCTCACCGGGCTCGTGCCAGGCTCCGTCGTGGCGCCGTCCGTCGAGCGCCGGGCGCCCGGTCTGGGAGCACCTCGTGGAGCACGCGTCGGGGCGATCGCGATGGCCGGCGATCATGCGATTCGCGCGGCCCGGTTCGCGGTGCCGGCAGCCGCTCGCGCGACGAGGCGCGACGCGAGCTGCGTCCATCACGGCTGGAACGAGAAGCGACCGCCTGCTGTTCGTGCACCCCGGGGCAGGCGGGCGTGGGCAAGCGATGGCCGGCGGCGGGCTTCGCCGCCGTGCTCGAGCGAGTCGCGGCGCTGCCGCGTCTTGCGGTCGTGGTCCATCAGGGGCCGGCGGATGCCGAGCGCCGTCGCGGCGCTCCCGGAGCGGCTGACCGCGCGCGCGATGAGGCTCCGGGAGCCACCGCTTCCGCTTCTAGCCGGGAGTGCTGACTCACGTGGCCGGCTACCTCGGCAACGACTCCGGGATCAGCCATCTGGCCGCGACGGTCGGCGCCCCGTCGATCGTGCTCTTCGGCGCCGACCGGCTGAGTCTGGCGCCCGTGGGCCGAAGCACGTCGAGCCGCTGCGTCGTCTCGCCGACGGCGGCGGACGGACTCCGACGCCGCACGAGTGACGCGCAGCGCACTAGCCTTGCTCCGATGAGACCGTGGCGGTGAGCGGCGGCGATCCGCAACCGATCCTCGCGGCGAGTGTCGGTCATCGCCGCCGGGTTCGCGATCGCGGTCGTCGAGATGCTACGGCTGCCGAAGGGAACGATCTGGGTCGTCGTGGCCGCCGCGGTGGCGGTCCTGGCGGTCATCCGACGCCGCGACGCGCCGAGCGTCGGCAGCTCTAGAAGAACTCGCTCGGCGGATCCGGCTCCCCGTTGCCTCGATCGTCCGGGCGACGGATCCGGCTCCGCGCCGTCCGTCAGCTGAAAGCGAGCGAGCGCCTCCTCCTCCAGGTTGGGCTCTCCCCGATGGCCAGGTCGAACCAGAGGTCCATGTGCTGCATTTCAATTCACCTCCGGGCGCCTTGCACCCTGTTCGGTCATCTCCATCTGCACGGCTCTCTACGCAGGAGTCGTGCCCATTGCCAGAGCCCGAAGAATCACAGGCTTGGAGCGTCGGCGACGGTCGGTTCGGGCAGGGCACAACCCGGAAGCTCCGGGAAAGATGCCCGATCGAGCTCGTGAGATTTCGGGGATCAGCGAGGGCGCGCGAGGTCCTCGAACGGTCCGGAGATGCGCAAGCACCTCGTTCACGGGCCACGTGCCTGCCTTTGATCGCGATGACGAAGAGATCGTCGGCCACGCCGGCGCGGCGACCAGGCGAAGACCAGGCTTCGGCGGCACGTCGCCGTCGGTGAAGCTGGCGAACTCGGTGCGCTTGCCGTCCTGGCGTCGAGGACGAAGATCTGCTTCCCGTGGCGATCGGCCACGAAGACGGTGCCGCCCGGACCGACGCCGAGCGCGGCGATCACCGGGCCCCGATAGAGCGACCTGGAGACGCCCTGCGGCGAGACGCGAACGATCTCACCCGGTCCTGGCTGGTAAGGCGCTTCGGCGCTCCCGTCGCTGCCGATCCACACGTGATCCCGGTCGTCGACGGCGAGAAGCCGTGGCCGCGAGATCGCGACGAATCCTCGATCGATCACGCGTCCTTCGGGGTTGAGCCGGACGGCACCGCGCCTCGGCCCGATCGGCGACGTAGAGGTTGCCCGCCGAGTCGACGGCCGACGCCTGGGCTGCTCCTCAAGATCGCCCGGGCGCCGCGCTCGGGGTTCCACCGGCGAAGAGCTCGGCCCGCCCGTCGACCACGCGATAGACCGCACCCACTTTGCGATCGCGATCGAAAGTGGTCACGAAGAGCCTCGCGGCCCGCGGCGCGTCGCTCCCACCTGCGGGTTCAGGGAGCGGGGACCGTAGAAGTATCGGCTCTCCACGTCGGGGCTCAGCCGCGCGCGCCGCCGGCGGGAATCCGATAGATGGGCCAGAGGTCGTAGGCCTCGCCGCCGACGTAGCGCCGTCCCGTGCGCGCCAGGTAGAGGAGCCGGCTCTGATCGAACGCCAAGGTGGAGGTGGCCGGGATGCCCCGGATGCCGCGCGTGGCGTCGGTGTCGAAGCCCTCGCCCGTCACGTAGACCTGGGCGGTGAAGCCGGCCGGCAGCCTGCAGCCTCGGCCGCGGCCTGCAGCGGGAGCAGCACCAGCAGCACGAGCGCACGAGTCGGATCATGATCTGGGCCGGCCGCTTCCAGATGTCGCGGTCGTGCATCAGCTCGATCTGCGGCTTGATGACCTTCTCACGGTACTCCGCGTGCTTCATCGGCGCCCGCTCGAGGTACAGGTTCTTCGGGTAGATCGGCTGCTCGTAGAGGATCTGGTAGAGCTCGGTGCGCAGATCCTTCATCCAGTTGTCCCACTGCGCGCGCGCCCGGTGGTCGCGCAGCGCTTCGATGTCGATCACGCCGCCGACGTAGGTCGAGCCGGCGCCGTAGTCCTGGCGCCCGACGATCTGCCCCTTGTAGTCGATGATGAAGGACCGGCCGCCGAAGGTGTCGATCGGCGTCGTCTCCTCCGGGAACAGGTAGTAGGTGCCCATGTTCGGGCGCGACGACGTACATGTTGTTGTCGAGCGCGCGCGCGCGGCTCTGGATCTCGAAGAGCTCGTTGCCGGTGCCCGGGTGCGGGTAGGAGGCGCGATAGACCACCTCGGCGCCGTTCATGCGCGAGCGCCCGCGCGTTCTCCGGATACGAGCCCTCGTTGGCCATCATGATGCCGAGCCGTCCGATCTCGGTGTCGACCACCGGCCAGAACGCCTGCGAGCGTTGCGGCCGTACTTCTCGACCCACCAGTCGTAGACGTCGTGCGGGCAGACCGAGTGCTCCACCGGGAACAGCGGCGAGACCTTGTAGTGCTGCAGGATCACCTCGCCCTTGCGGGTCGAGGATGAAGCCGACGTTGAAGAACCGGTCCTTGAGATCGGGATGGCGCGCCTTGGCCTGCGCCATGACGAACGCGTCGTACTCGCTGCGCGATCTTGCCCGAGCGCACTCGGTCTCTTCGCCGGGAATGTCGATGGCGCCTCGCGCGCGAACTGTCACGTGATCGAGATCGAGCACCTCGTCGTTGAACGCCCTGCAGCGCACCCTCGGGGAACGCGATCAGCCGCACGGGCAGATCGAGGCTCGACAGCCACGACGCCGCCTTCACCAGGTGCGAGAAATGCTCGAGGTTGATCGCGATGTCCTTGCGCTTGCGGATGCCGCGCACGGTGGGGATGAGGCCGACGGCGGTGTACGGTTTGATCATTCGGCTCGCTCCTCAGCGGCTGGTGATGCAGGTGATCTCACGGACGCGGTCGTCGTGGAGCTCGATCGCCACCTCGTGGTGCTCGCCGCCGTTGCCGCCGCGGTAGAGCAAGGTGCGGCGGCCCGGGGGCGTCACCCGCTCGTGCTCGCTCGTCGGGCCGGCCGAATCGGGCCACGACCTGTCGTAGCGCGTGCCGGCCGGGATCAAGGTGACGAGCGTGAGTCGCGCGACGGCACGCCGTTCACCGCGCCGCGGCCGCCGCCGCAGACACCGGCGCCGGCGCGCGGCGGCGGCGGCGGATGTCCGGCGGCTCACGTCCATGCTGAACAGTGAGGGACGCCCGCGAAGTTCGTGACCAGCAAGATCACCGCCGAGATCACGATCGGGCGCCAGTTGATGCGGCCGGTGAAGTAGTGGTACTGCACGCGCAGGCTCTGGGTCGCGACGTCCTGCGACGGCAGGAGCGTCAGCGCGACCACTTCGCCGCCCGCCCGCACGCGGCTCTGGCGGCGCACGGCCGTGGGCGGCGAGATCTCCTCGATCTTGAGATGGTCCGAATCGCCAGAAGTTGGCGATGAGCAGCGAGTAGTCTCGCGCCAGGTGCACGATGCGATCGCGGCGCTCGTAGTAGAGCGCGAAGAGCCCGAGCGCCGGCGGACCCAGATCGCCGAAGCCCGCGGTGAGCACCTGGCGCCTGCCCCAGAAGAGGCCTCGAGCCACGTTCCGGCCTTCGGCACCAGGAGACCCCGGAATGGCATGACGAGCGTGACGATCGAGATCGGGGTCGGCCATGCCTGCGGCGTCCACGGGATCTTGATGTACGTCTCACCACGCCGGACTGGGGATCCCGGCCGTGTGAGAGTTCGCGAGCGAAGGCGTCACCGAGACCGGCTCGCCGAGCGCCGCGGTACCGACCTGCATGCGGTCGCGGCCCTCAGCACGAGACGCCCGCCGCCGACGACGCTGGAGACCCCGGCGCTCGAGCTCGCGCGTGAGCTGCGGATCGGCCGCGCCGGGAGCCGTGGCCTCGACGATCTCCGCGGGCCAGAGCAGGTAGAGGTCCTGGCTCGATGTTCGCCTTGCCGCGTGACCGGCCCCGTCGTCAGGCTCCAGGAGAGGTTGACGGTGACGTCCGGAGTGCCGGGCTCACGCTGGCGACCACGAAGAGGGGGCCGATCATGAAAGTCGGGATGCGGCCGCGAGGCGAGAAATACCCGGCCGTGACCCGGCACCGGCGTGGCCACCGCCGCACAGACGACCGCGGCCAGGGCCACGCACGGTTTGATCATGTGGCGCTCCTCTGCTAAGAGTTAACACACTCTTCTATCATGAACGCCAAGCCTATCGGCGTCGGCGTGATGCCACTCGACAACCGCCGTGCGACGCTCGTCGGTATCGCGTCGATCGCCGAACGGCTGGGCTACAGCCCTATTTGCTGCCGCGAGACGTGGGCCCACGACGTCACGGTTCTGATGGCCGAGGTCGGCGATTCGCACCACAGCGCCTCTCGCTGGGCACGGGCATCCTCGGGCGTCTGGGCCGGAGCGCCGGCACGCTCGCGATGGCGGCGCGCAGAGCCTCTCCGAGGTGTCGTCCGGCCGCTTCGTCCGTCCGGCCTGAGCGCCAGCACCGCGCAGCTGACGGAAGGTCTTCACGACGTCCCGTTCGTCGCGCCGCTCGCCAAGATGCGCCGCACGGTGACGCCAGGTGCGAGCGCCTGCCTCGGCGGCGAGCGCGTCCCGCTCGCGGTGGCGACCGGGGCGCGGCCACTCAAGCTCAACCTCACGCCGTCGGGTGCCGTACCGATCTTCCTCGCCGCGCTCACGGACGAATCGGTGCGGCTCGCCGGCGAGCTGGCGGACGGCTGGCTCCCGTTCCTTTATCCGCGACGGTGTCTGGCGCGAGGGCTGGGCTCTCCGCGCGAGGGCGCGGCGCGCTCGGCCGATGCCGGTCGGCGCGTGTCGGTCTACCCGACGGTGCCGACGGTCGGTGGCGGACGACCCGGCCGAAGCGCGCGCGGGCGCGGCGTGGTTCGTGTCGTTCTACCTGACGACGATGGGGCCGCTCTACCGGCGGTCGCTCGCCCGTCAGGGATTCGGCCCGCGAGATCGACGGCGGTGATCGGCGCCAACGCGCCCGAGTTCGCCGGCGGCGGTCCCGCCCGAGGCGACTGGCTGCTCGAGGAGCTGACGGCACTCAGGCACGCCGGCCGAAGCGCGGAGCGCCTCGGGCAATGGCACGCGGCCGGCGCCGACATGCCGCCTGGTGTTCCTCCGTCCCAACCTCTCGCCCGCGGAGATCGAGGGCACGCTGAGCAGCGTTCGGGCCGATGCTAGAATCGCGAACATAGCAGAGTGATGACGCGGACCTTGGCCAGACGGCGGTGACCGGGACGCGAGCGGGTCGTCGCCGCGTACAAGGGCGGCTACGCCGACTCGCGTGCCGGCGTATCCGATCGCGGGATCGTTCGCCGGCTGCCTCGACGGCCTCGATCGAGGAGTGCACCTCGCACCAATCCCACCAAGGCCGTCCGGGCGATGCTGAACTACTACGAGCGCTACCAGCCCGACATCATGGTGGCCTTCAACGACCTGGCCAAGGAGGCGCGGAGGCCGTCGGCTGCCGCGTGAAGTATTCGGACTACGTCGTCCCCTCGATCGACCAGCACGTGCTCCAGAACGACAAGGGACTGCTCGCGCGCATGGAGGATCCCCGATCCGGAAGAAGGCCGGACGTCGTCGCCGGCCTTCCTCGAGCAGTGCGAGGCCCTCTCGGCGGCCCGGCTCCTGAGCGAGCTACCTCGGCGCCGTGCTGGTCGGGCCGTGGACGATCGCGATGTGCTGCTGCGCAACCCCGAGATCATGTGCCTGGACACGATCGACGACCTGGCGTTCGTCCACGACCTGATGCGCTTCAGCACCGAGTACGCCGAGCAGGTCGGCGACGCCGTGCTCGGGACCAAGATCGGCCTGAGCAATACGTAACTGAACGAAGCACAA
>ERZ1370068.7993-contig-6878_pt1 | contig 10841 bp, 14 predicted proteins | sample MGYA00561227_ERZ1370068 | MGnify/ENA primary metagenome ERZ1370068 (study PRJEB38410, sample SAMEA6850437) | metagenome | study: Metagenomic assessment of the ecological functions of the soil: analysis of the soil microbiota associated with the...
CCGCTGCGTAGCCGTTTCGTGCCGCCACCAGGAGCGAGGCCCCGTCGGCGTCGTCCTGCGCCTTGTGACCGTATCTGCGACAGTTATCGAAGCTGGGCGTGAGCGTGTCGTAGCCGTCCCCGCTCAACGCCGAATCGCCTCGTCGAGATGACCTCGAACACGCCCCGGGTCAGCCAGATAGGATCGAAATATCGAACGTACCGCCGCCGTGGTGCAGGTCGTGACGGCAGACGCCTCGCCGGCGTTGTCCAGGCCGTAGCGATCGCGGCCGTGGGGCTCGCCGATCAGCCGCAATACATGAGGCTGGCGAGTTGCGCGCGTCCCTTCGTTGCTCGACGCTGGCTCTTCGTCGAGCGCAGGCGGGCACCGTGGATCACGTTGCCGTGGTCGCCGTCAGAAAGTGCTGGCGCTGGGATAGCGCGTAAGGCTCGCGAGGGATTTCCGCGCTGACTTCGATCATGAATTGTCGCCGGCCACGGTCGCACCTTGACCATGCCGTCGTCGCCCGTCAGTGATAGCCGGCGGCGTCGCGGTTGGCGACGTCCCGGATGCTGCGGCCCATCAGCCGCTTCTTTATTGAGGTGATGACGTTGGCCGGATCGGTGGCGCGCGCGCCAGCGCCTCAAAGCCGACTGGCGCTGCCTGGTCGAGATAGCGCACTGCCGAGGGCATCACTGACACGCCCTTCGGCGTCGGGAAGGCATTCCGGCGACGCCATTGCGCACGGCCGCCACCAGGGGCGGGGTCGTGCCAGCGGCGTCGATGCCCATGGCGTGATCCGGACGCTGGTGGGGCCAGTGCCTGCCGTTCTGAAATTCAGCAATTCCATGGCTCTATTGTCCCCACCAACGGACTGGTTTCACGCCCCCGCGGCAAAAAGCGTCGCGAATACAGGGTTTCACCTGACGTGCCGCTGGTAGGGTCGCCCTTTTTCATCGATGAGCCAATCCGCAGCACGCGATAGGGCACGGGCACGCCTGCTTCACTGCCGCAGCTGAGCGCAGGCGTCTTGCGCTTCTGTCGAGCCTTCCTGCCATGCCATCTGTTGTACCAGGAAATCCGACGGTATTGTCGTGTTGTGTCGGCATTGACCGCGAGCCGCCTCAGTCCCACAGGTAGTGGCGCGCCAGACCCGGATGCCTTGTCGCCGATAGCCCCCGCTGATCCGCACCATCATTGTATGGCCACGTTGCGCCGCGGCGCCTGGGCGGCGAACTGATCAACATGGGCTTCGCGCTGCAAATTCCTTCCAGCGGGCGCTGTCCAGCGCGGCGCGATCCAGGCGAACGTCGGGACAGCGAAACGAATCGGTGTCATTCCAGATTCATGGCGTTAAAAAGCCGCCAGCACATGACATGCGTTGGCGGCTCCGGGGCGCGAGGCCGAATGGAGATCGTGATGCGAAAGGCCCGCAGCCGCAACGGTCAGCGCTTCGTCGGGGCTGCTGAACTTGAAGCCTTCATTGAGGCCCTCCGCGAACGAAGCTCCAGCCTGCGCTGCCATCGACTGATAGGCCAGTTTCCGGGGTCAAGCAAACCAGCACTCTGACGCCATGGTCTCCCGAACACCGCGTCCCAGGCGTGAACTCGATCCACGTACTCCGAGCTTCGGTAGGCCAGGCCCGAGCAGCCGGCTGGTCTTGACGCCCAGCCGCACGCCCACGCCCTTGCCTCGGCTTGCCGAGGTAGCGGGCTGACGCGGCGCGCGCGGCCGATTCGGCCAGGGTCGACGGCCATGCTCACAGTGAACGGTCTCACCAGTCGCCGCGGCGGCGACGCCGTGCTTCCGCCTTGTAGTCGCTGGATCGGCCGCCTTCGATCGCGTTCCCGCGAGGATGGAGCACTGGATCTTGACGGGCGGCAACGCCAGTCTCGGCGATCTCGCGGCATTCTTGAGGGCGGCGGCTGCCTGTCGAGCGTCCTGGCCTTGACCCATTCGGTCGACGAGCGACGACGAAGGCGATCGCCGAGCCGCAGCCGTAGGCCATCCTGGGAAGCGCGGCAAAATCCTCAGATCACGCCGGTTTCCGGGTTGACCTTGGATTCAGGTAGCTTCCATGACGTCGCCGCTGCGCTGGAGCGCCGACCATGCGCGGCTGCCCACCGTAAGCCGTCAGCCAGTGCTCCTTTCAAGAAGGAGCCGACGTTGCGGTGGATTTTCGTAGTGGTCACCGATCTTGGATGAGTAAGCCATGGGGTAACCTCTTGAATTTTCAGTGAGCTCGACCACTGGATCGTGCTGATGTCGATGCCGTCCCTGAACATCTCCCACAGAGGGCTCCCAGTTCGCGGAGCTCGGGCGACGTTGTGCTTGATCGCTCGAGATCGCGTAGTCGATTTCTTCCTCGGTCGAATCGGCCTGATGGTCATGCGCAGGCTGCTGTGCGCGAGTTCGTCGCTGCGGCCCGAGGCGCGCAGCGCATAACTGGGTTCGAAGTTGTGCCGAGCGGCATGTGCAGGCACCGCTGGATACGGCCAGGCCCTGATGCCCATGATCAGCGATCTCGCCCTCGACGTAGTTGAAGCTCGATGGTCTGAGGTTGTACGGCACGCGGTGCTCGAGATCGCCGTGTGATGAAGACCTGCTCCATCGACCTTCAAGCCATCAGAAGGCGCTGCTGCAGTGCACGCGCCTTGGGCGTCCTCCTTCATTTCGAGCCTGGCGAGCCGGAAAGCTCTCTGCCCATGCCCACGATCTGGTGCGTGGCAGCAGGCTGCCCGAGCGCATGCCGCGTCTCACGACCGCCGCCGTGCATCTGGTGCCCGAGCCAGCACGCGGGGCTTGCGGCGCACGTAACAGCGCGCCGATGCCCAGGGCCGTAGGTCTTGTGCGGATGCGAGGCTCATCAGGTCGATCGGCACGGTTCTGACGTCGATCTCCGACCGTGCTGGTGGCTCGGCAGCGTCGACGTGGAAGATCACGCCCTTTCGCGGCAGAGTGTTGCCCAAGCGCAACGACGTCCTGGATGACGCCGATCTCGTTGTTTACGAACATGACGCTCTAGCGAGGATGGTGTCCGGGCGGATGGCGGCCTTTGAAAGGCCTCGAGATCAAGCAGGCCATTTCCCCCGACGTACGCAGATAGGTGACCTGGAAACCTCGACGCTCCGAGTTCACGCATGGTGTCGAGCACGGCCTTGTGTCCGGTCTTCACCGGTGATGGGATGCGCGCCCTTGCCCTTTGTAGAAATGCGCCGCGCCCTTGAGGGCGAGGTTGTCCGACTCAGTGGCACCAGACGTCCAGACGATCTCGCGCGGATCGGCGCCGAATCAGGTCAGCCACCTCGACGCGAGCCTTCTCGACCGCTTCTCCCGGCTTCCCACCCCCACGGCATGACTGCGCGATGCCGGATTGCCGAAATGCTCGCGCAACCAGGGAATCATCGCGTCGACGACGCGAGGATCGACCGGCGTTGGTCGCGCCGTAGTCGAGGTAGATCGGGAAATGAGGAGTGACGTCCATGGCTGTCCAGGCTGGGCTGGGGTTTACCTTTTCGAAACAGCGCTGGATACGGCGCCCGGAAGCGCCGTCCGGATCACGATTCTGGCAGGCGGCGTTGCCCGAGGTGCAAACACCGTGGGCCCGGCGTTGACGCGGGATCAGGCTGACACCGGCTTGAGCTTGAGATCGCAGCGTTTGACGGCCGGCTTGTTCCTCGATCTGCGACCGCTCTTGGCGATCTGGTCATCGACCAGCTTCTGCAGGAGACGGAATCGAGTGAACTTCCGACCATGCGCTGATTCAGCGAGAGGCCCAGCAGTTCGTGGGTCATGTAACGACCCGCTTCGCCGAGGCAGTTTTCCTTGCCGCCGCACCGGGTCGCGTCGATGGGCTCGTCGACGGAAACGATGAGTACCGGCCACGACAGATATCCGGCGGCCTTCAGGCCGAGCGGAATAGCCGCCGCCGTGCATCTGCGCGTCGATTCGACCAGCCCGTGACGACGCAGCTTCCGCGGAACAATTGCTCGAGGTAGGACAACGAGATCTGCTGCCGTTGGCTGATTGCGGCCAGCGTGATCCGGACCGGTGTTCTGGCGCAGCGCCAGATCGATCATGGCTGTGACCGCAAAGCGGCCTTGGTGGCTGAGACGCATCGCAAGCCCTGTTGAGTGCTTACCGTTGAAATGCGACACCGTCGGCACGAGGCCTCGTGGCAGACGCGTCCCGCGTTCCGCCCCTGCCTGACCGCTCACGGAACCAGTTATTGAGAGTCCGGCCCTTCATCGCGAAGCTTTTCGGTTGTTGACGTGTTTCGCTCAAGTATAGCAGAAGGCTCCTCCGACTTGCTCGTAGTAAACCGATGGCGAGTCCGGAGACGGTGCGTCAGGCGGCTCCGCCAGCGGCGGCGGGATGACGACGTTGTCGTGCCCACCCGCCGAAAGCCTGCTCGCGCAGCAGCGCCAGTTGGTCGCGCACCCGGGCCGCCTTTCCCGAACTCGAGGTTGCGCGCGTGTTCGAGCACCTGCTTTTCTCGAGCCGCTTGATCTCGCGTGGCAATGTCCTTCTCGGACATGTCCTCGACCTTGGCAGCGCTCGCAGTTCGCGCTTCTCCGGCTCCTTGCCTCGCCTTTTCGCTGTAGACGCCGTCGATCAGGTCGCGCACCTGCTTCACGATGCTGCGCGGCGTGATGCCATGCGCCTCGTTGTGGGCGACCTGCCTGGCGCGCCGGCGTTCGGTCTCGCCGATGGCCTTCCTCATCGACTCGGTCATCCGTGTCGGCGTAGAGGATCGCCTTGCCGTTCAGGTTGCGCGCCGCCCGGCCGATGGTCTGGATCAGGCGAGCGCTCGGCGCGCAGGAAGCCTCTCCTTGTCGGCATCGAGGATCGCCACCAGCGACACCTCGGGAATGTCCAGCCCTTCGCGCAGCAGGTTGATGCCGACCAGCACGTCGAAGGCTGCCCAGGCGCAGGTCGCGCAGGATCTCGACGCGCTCCACCGTGTCGATGTCGCTGTGCAGGTAGCGCACCTTGACGCCGTTGTCGCCCAGGTAGTCGGTGAGCTGCTCGGCCATGCGCTTGGTCAGCGTGGTGATCAGCACGCGCTCGTTCTTCTCGACCGCGGTCGCGGATCTCCTGCAGCACGTCGTCGACCTGGTGGGTGGCAGGCCGCACCTCGACGCTCGGGATCGACCAGGCCCGGTCGGCCGCACGAGCTGCTCCGACCACCTGGCCGGCGTGTCGCTTCTCGTAGTCGCGCCGGCGTCGCCGGAGACGAAGATCACCTGGCCGCATGCGCGTCTCGAACTCCTCGAACTTGAGCGGCCGGTTGTCCAGCGCGCGAAGGCAGGCGGAAGCCGTACTCGACCAGCGTCGTCTTGCGCGCGCGGTCGCCGTTGTACATGCCGCCGAGCTGGCCGATCATCTGGTGGCTCTCGTCGAGGAACATCAGCGCGTCCTGCGGCAGGTAGTCGATCAGCGTCGGCGGCGGGTCGCCCGGCGCCGCGCCCGACAGGTGGCGCGTGTAGTTCTCGATGCCCTTGCAGTGGCCGATCTCCGGCAGCATCTCCAGGTCGAAGCGGGTGCGCTGCTCCGAGCGCGCTGCGCCTCGACCAGCTTGCCCTCCTCGACGAAGAACGTCGAGCCGCTCGTCGCAGCTCCAGCCTTGATGGTCTCGATCGCGCCGACACCACTCGTCGCGCGGCGTCACGTAGTGGCTGGACGGGTAGACCGTGAAGCGCGGCACCTTCTGGCGGATGCGGCCGGTGAGCGGGTCGAACAAGCTGCAGCGATCTCGATCTCGTCGTCGAACAGCTCTGATGCGGATCGCCAGCTCCGAGTGCTCGGCCGGGAAGACGTCGATCGTGTCGCCGCGCACGCGGAACGTGCCGCGCGAGAAGTCCTGTCTCGTTGCGCGTTGTACTGCATGCGGATCAGCTGCGCGATGATGTCGCGCTGGCCGATCTTGTCGCCCACGCGCACGATGAAGCGCATCTGCGTGTAGTCCTCGGGCGCGCCGATGCCGTAGATCGCGCTCACGCGTCGCGACGATCACCACGTCGCGCCGCTCGAGCACGCTCTTGGTGGCCGACAGCCGCATCTGCTCGATGTGCTCGTTGATCGAGCTGTCCTTCTCGATGAACAGGTCGCGCTGCGGCACGTAGGCCTCGGGCTGGTAGTAGTCGTAGTAGCTGACGAAGTACTCGACCGCGTTCTTCGGGAAGAACTCGCGGAACTCGCTGTACAGCTGCGCCGCCAGCGTCTTGTTCGGCGCGAACACGATCGCCGGCCGCCCGAGCTGCGCGATCACGTTGGCCATCGTGAAGGTCTTGCCCGAGCCGGTCACGCCCAGCAGGGTCTGGAACAGCTCAGCCGTCGTCGCACGCCCTCGACCAGCTTGCTCGATCGCCGCGGGCTGGTCGCCGGCCGGCGGATAGGGCTGGAACAGTTCGAAGGGCGAGTCCGGGAAGCTGATGAACTCGCCCTCTTGCTTGCCGCAGTGGGCCTGTGGCGTCGGGAATGCGACTTCGGTAAGTACTGGGGTTGGCGTGAATCAGTGGGTGGCATGGCTGCAGGCCGGACCTGTGTAGCGACAGGCCGCCGATCCGGCGTTCACTGCCACCGCCACCTCTACTGCAAGGAACTCAGCATGTCTCGCTCTTCACCGCCGTCGAAATGGCGCCCGCGCGACCCGATCCTGGGCCTGAACGAGCAGTTCGACGCCGACACCAACCCGAACAAGGTCAACCTGGGCGTGGGCGTCTACTACGACGACAACGGCAAGCTGCCGCTGCTGCAGTGCGTGGCAGCAAGGCCGAGAAGCAGATGATGGAGGCGCCCAAGCGCCCGCGGCTACCTGCCCATCGACGGCATCGCCGCCTACGACAACGGCGGTGCAGGGCCTGGTTTTTGGCGCCGACAGCGAGCCGTCAAGCGCCGGCCGCGTCGCCACCGTGCAGGCCATCGGCGGCACCGGCGGCCTGAAGGTCGGCGCCGACTTCCTGCAAGACGCTCAACCCCGACGCCAAGGTGCTGATCAGCGACCCGAGCTGGGAGAACCACCGCGCGCTGTTCACCAGCGCCGGCTTCGACGGTCGACAGCTATCCCTACTACGACGCCGCCAAGCGCGGCATCGACTTCGACGGCATGCTCGCCGCGCTGAACGCCGCGCCGGCCGGCACCATCGTCGTGCTGCACGCCTGCTGCCACAACCCGACCGGCTACGACATCACGCCCGCCCAGTGGGACCAGGTCATCGCCGCCGTCAAGGCGCGGCAAGCTGGTGCCCTTCCTCGACATGGCCTACCAGGGCTTCGGCCACGGCATCGCCGAAGACGGCGCGGTCGATCGGCAAGTTCGTGGCAGCCGGCCTGACATTCTTCGTCTCGACCTCGTTCTCCAAGAGCTTCTAGCCTCTACGGCGAGCGCGTGGGCGCCCTGTCGGTGCTCTGCGAGAGCAAGGAAGAGGCGGCGCGCGTGCTGTCGCAGCTCAAGATCGTGATCCGCACCAACTACTCAGCAACCCGCCGATCCACGGCGGCGCCAGGTCGTGGCCACGGTGCTGAACGACGCCGGCGCTGCGCGCCGTGTGGGAAAAGGAACTGGCCGGCATGCGCGTGCGCATCAAGGCAGATGCGCACGACGCTGGTCGACGAAGCTGAAGGCCGCCGGCGTGCAAGCAGGACATGAGCTTCATCACCACGCAGATCGGCATGTTCAGCTACTCGGGCCTGAGCAAGGACCAGATGGTGCGCCTGCGCAGCGAGTTCGGCGTCTACGGCATCGACACGCGGCCGCATCTGCGTGGCGGCGCTCAACAGCAAGAACATCGACTACGTCTGCCAGCGATCGCCAAGGTGCTGAGCCATGACGGCGGCGCGGGCAACCGCGCCGTCACATGCGTCGTTCCGCTGGAGAACCTACGGATGTCGCGCCTGTTCGTGCAAGTCGATGCACGCGGGCGCAGCCTCGATTACTGCACCGGGCCAGGCTGCGATACATTGTGCACCGCAACAACTCAATTCGGCACCTCACGATGCTCTATCAAGCGTCTACGAAGCCCAGCGCTCGCTTGATGGAGCCGTTCTGCGGACTTCGCGCAGGCCGCCTCCAAGCTCGTACGGCCAGCCTGCCGCCGTTCACGGCCAAACGCCGCCGATCGCATCAGCGTATCGGCCGCCGGCTACGATCTGCTGCACCGCCTGGCGCAAGGATCTACGAAAAGCCGCGAATTCGGCATCACAGCACGCGTCAAGGTCGGACGGTCGACGTCGCCGATCCACGAGCAGCGTCGAGATCGACCAAGCCCTTCTGCCAGTCTGCGCCGCTTCAAGCGCTTCACGCGACGAACCGCACATGCCTGCAGAAGATGAAGGCCAGCCGGCAGTCCTGATCGTGGCGCCGCTGTCGGGACCCACTACGCCACGCTGCTGCGCGACACCGTGCGCACCTGCTGCAGGACCACAAGGTCTACATCACCGACTGGAACGAACGCGCGCATGGTGCCGCTGTCGCGAGGGCGAGTTCCACCTCGACGACTACGTCAACTACGTGCGAGGAGTTCATCCGCCACGCTGCAGGCGCGAATACGGCAACTGCCAGTGATCAGCGTGTGCCAGCCCACGGTGCCGGTGCTGGCCGCCGTGTCCCTGATGGCCAGCCGCGGCGAGACGACGCCGCTGCTCGATGACGCATGATGGGCGGCCCCATCGACGCGCGCAAGTCGCCGACCGCGGTCAACAACCTGGCGATGAACAAGCAGCTTCGGAGTGGTTCGAGAACAACGTGATCTACCGCGTGCCGACGGCGTTCCTGGCGCCGGTCGCCGCGTCTATCCCGGCTTCCTGCAGCACACCGGCTTCGTGGCGATGAACCCCGACCGCCACGCGAGCAGCCACTATGACTACTTCAAGAACCTGATCAAGGGCGACGACGCGAGCGCCGAGGCGCACCGCACACTTCTACGACGAGTACAACGCCGTGCTCGACATGGACGCGGACTACTACCCTGGAGACCATCCGCATCGTGTTCCAGGAGTTCGACCTGGTCAGCGGCACCGTGGGACGTGAAGAATCCGCGAAGGCGTGCTGCGAAGCCCGTGCGCCGCCAGGACATCACCGCATCGCGGCCTGCTGACCGATCGAAGGCGAGCTCACCGACGACATCTCCGGCTCGGGCCAGACCCAGCGCGGCGCACGACGCTGTGCACCGGCGTCTGCCGACGGCGAGCAGCAGCACTACGAAGTCAAGGGCGCGCGCCGCGGCGCTGGATCTTCAGCGGGCGCCGCTGGCGCGACCTGGTCTACCCGGAGGTGCAGGCGGCGTTCATCGCAGCGCGCGACATGCCGCAGAAAGCGCGCGGGCAAGCCAGCCGATCGGTGCTGGCAGTCCGGCTGAGCTGGCCAGTCAAGGCCCCGGCTGCCGAGGAAGCGTGCCTGGCGACAGCCGCGGTAGCACGCGACAGCCTCAAGAACGCGGCAAGTCGGGGTTCCGGGCCGCAACGCAAGTCCTCGATGAGGTCGTGAACGGTCGCTGGCCGCGCGCCTCCTCGGAGGTGCTGCCGCAAACGCAGTGCACCCGCTGCGGCTGGTCCGGATTGCGCAGGCTACGCAGACGCGGCGATCCGCGGCAGGCGAAGCGGGTATCGATCAGTGTCCGCCGGGCGGTGCCGGAAGGTGGCGCGGCTTCATTTTGTCGAGCCTCACCGTTCGGCTAGCCGGTCGCGGCCAGGATGCCCGATCCCGAAGCTCGGCGTCGAGCGCCCCGGGCGACGGCGGTGATCGACGAGTCCTGGTGCATCGGCTGCACGCTGTAGCCGCGATAGCTCCGATGCGTCGCCCGACGCGACGCGATCCTCGGGATCCACAAGCGCATGCACACCGTGATCGAGGCGCACTGCCCAGGCTGCGAACTCTGTATTCCTCGGTCTGCTCCGGTCGACTGCATCTCGCTCGAAGACGGCAACGCCGGGGGCCGGGAAGCGGATGGCAGGCGCGGTCAGCGAGCGGATCAGGCCGACCACGCGCGAAGCCGCTACGAAGCGCGCGGCCGGCGGCGCAAAGAAGCCAGAGCCCGCCGCCGTCAAAGGCAACCGAGGAAACGTCGCCGGATTCGCACTGCGCCGGCGGATCGCAGCAACGCGCGATCGTCGTAGTGCCGCCTCGCGCTCGTGCACCCGCGTCGCTGGCGCGGCCAAGACAGCGCGTCAAATAGCCGGCGCCGCTTCAGGGCACCGGATCGGAGGCTCCCGCGGGCTCAGCCTGGCCGCGGGCCGCGAAGGCCTTGACCACTCCGGCGGCGCCTGGCACCAGCTCGATCAGCAACCCGCTCGCCCGCGTGATCGGAAACTCCTCGTTGGCCTGGGATGTGCAGAAAGCAGATGTCGAAGCCGGCCGCCCCCTGGCGAACCCCGCCTGGCGCGAATCGCACACCTTGCATCGGTAGAGCCAACTCGACCGCTCTCTTCGGCGAGGTCGTCGCGATCCAAAGGCCGACGTGGTTCAGCGGCGTCGTGTGCACCGCGGGCTTCTTCGTCGGGGTCCAGCGGCTGCATGAGATCGGACCTCGATCCTTTGAACGGGCCACCGCCGATCGCAAGTCGCGCAGATGCCCTCGTCGACGTTTTCGCGTTCGCTCTTTGAAGCGGCGCGCCGCGTGAACCTCCGGCCCCAGCATCTCCACCCAGAGCTTCTGCAGCCGGGGTCTTGCTCGTGGCCCGCCGGATCGCGATCTGCTGGATGCCCAGCACCTGGAACGGGACGGGGCTTCACGTCAGCAATTGTTCGCCCCAAATCACGCAAACTCCATGACGAACCTGATCGACGGAGAGCGATTCCCGCCCTTCTGCTGCGTCGACGCTGGCGAACCACGCCATCCTGCGTCGCGAACAACACGTTCTCC
>ERZ1370068.7780-contig-6676_pt1 | contig 10840 bp, 12 predicted proteins | sample MGYA00561227_ERZ1370068 | MGnify/ENA primary metagenome ERZ1370068 (study PRJEB38410, sample SAMEA6850437) | metagenome | study: Metagenomic assessment of the ecological functions of the soil: analysis of the soil microbiota associated with the...
GAGATCCGGTCGGGATCGGGATCGGCCGGCCGCCGTCGGCAAGCGTCGGCTCCGCAGAGATCCAGGCGGCGCTCGACAGCCGGGTAGATGACGCGACGGCCGTCAGCCACCGGATGGCGCGAATTGCACGCGCTGCGTGAACAGGCGAAGGTACGCGCGCATCTGCTCGATCTACGTCCCCCCGGAACTCGACTGCTGAAGCGGCTCGCGCGCGGTTACGTCGGGAAGACGTCGACGAGCCCGCCGCGGGCGACCGCGGGCTGGCCGCGCTCGTCGGCGCGCTCGACGCGCGTTCACGTAGCCGGCGAGCGCGAGCGTCTCCGAGGAAGCTGCTATCGAGGCTGTTCCCCTCGCTCCGGCGCGAGGCGGATCGGCTCGGGACGCGACACGCCACCGGCGGCATCGGCTCGGCAGAGTGCAGCGGCCGAGGCGAGCGACGAGCCCGCCGGCCGCGAGGCGTGTCAGCGCCACGGGCACGCTCCTGACAGGATGCGGTGCCGGGTCGAGGCCCGAGCCCCAGTGGACGCCGCGACTCGGGAGCATTGCGACGCGTTCCTCGCCGAGAAACCGACGCCGCGCCCTCGGCGGCGTCAGCGCGTCCTGATCCTCGGGAGCCGAGCAGGACGAGCGGACGATCGAGCTCACTCGTGCGGCGCCGCGAGCAGGAGCGGCAACACCGCGCGGCTCGAGACGCGTGCCGGGCCGGAAACTCGGCAAAGCCTTTGAGCCGCTCGCTCTCGCGGAGCGTCGCGACGAAGGGATGCAGGATCGGCTGGTCCATGAAAGGCGGCCGGCGCCGCCCCGGCCCAGGTCGCGTCGCAAGCGACACCTTGGCCGAAAGGCCGAACCCGCGGGTTCGGCGGGATTCATGGTAGCCGCGCACCGCTCGGCTACACCGAGTTCAGGCGGGCTCAGTTGTATCGCGCCTGCGTCCGCTCGAGGCCTTCGGCATCGAGCTTCTCGACGGCGTCGGCAGCACTGCGCGACGAGCAACTCGGCGTCGTCGTCCGCAGAGAGAAATTCGAAAGGACGTGGTCCGCCGGCTTGCAGGGATCGCCCCTGCCCGGCCGCCCGACGCCGATGCGCAGGCGCAGGAAGTCCGGCGTCTTCAGTCCGCTGCGATCGAGCGGAGACCGTTGTGCCCCGCGAGATCCGCCGCCTTGACGTGCCTGCAAACGGCCGTGCTCGAGGTCGATCTCGTCGTGGATGACGAGGACGGCGTCGGGCTCAGCTTGAAGAAACGTGCGGCGGCGCTCACCGCACGGCCGGAGTCGTTCATGAACGTCTCCGGCTTCAGCAGCGCGACGCGGTGCCCGTCGAGCCGAAGCTCGGCGACCTGGCCGTGGAGACTTCCCCTTCCAGCGTGGCGCCGTGGCGACGGGCCAGCTCGTCGACCACCATCCAGCCGACGTTGTGGCGATGGCCGGCGTAGCCGCGGCCGGGATTGCCGAGGCCGACGACGAGCAGATCGAGCGACGACGGCGCGTTCGCCCCGGCGCCAGGAGGCGCATTACGGGCCGCTAACTCTCGGTGGTGCCGGGCTCGCCCTGCTCGCCCGAGCCGGCGTCGCCGCTCGAGCGCCTTCGCCCTCTGCCGCACCCTCCGGTGCCTCTTCGCCCTCGGCACCTCGCCCTCGGCAGCTCCTCGCCCTCGACACCTTCCTCGGGCTCCGGCTCGACTTCGCGCGCCGGCGGGGCGACACTCGCGAGCACGGTGCTCCTCGGGATCGTCGAGGTACGGTGACGCCCTCCATCGGCGGGACGGTCGGCGCAGGCGCTAGTGCGCCGATCGCCATGCCGCTGACGTCGAGGTCGATGTGCTCCGGGAATCTCCATCGGCAGGCCTCGACGTTGATCTCGCGCTGCACCTGCGAGCACGCCGCCCTTCCTTCACGCCCAGCAGCCTCGCCGATCAAGCTGGACGGTGCACGCTCGCCTGGATCGGCTGGTCGAGCCGCACTTCCTGCAGGTCGATGTGCGAGATGTGGCCGCGGATCGGATCCTGCTGGTAGTCCTTGAGAATCGAGGCGTGCGTGGTGTTCCTGGCCTTCGACGACGACGTCGAGGATCGCGTGAAGCCCTCCCTGGCCGGTCAGACCCAGCGGAGGTCGCGCTCCGGCACGGCGATGGCGTAGGAGCCTCTTGCCCTTGCCGTAGAGGACGCCGGGGATGAAGCCGGCCTTGCGCAGGCGCCGGGCCTCGCGGGAGCCTCGCCGCTCGCGCTCGGAGACCTGCAGCTTGACTCGTTCGCCCGCCATGACGGCGGCGAATGGTAGCTACTTCTTTACGTGGAGGTTGATCCCCAGCAGGATCAGCGGCCAGAGGAAGACGGCGAAGATCGCCGAGAGGCACGCCCTCCAGCCGTGGACGTTCGCTGGAAGTAGTGGTGGCTGGCGGCGATGGCCACCCCGACGCCCACGTACACGAGGCCGAAGAGGCTGATTCCGGGACCCGTCGCATGACGCGAGTCCTAACCACCCTGTCGATTCTGTAACCCCGGGTTAGAATAGGGCGTTCATGTCCTGGAAGATGGCGGACACCGAGTCGTCGGCGAAGACGTTGTGGATCGTCTCGGCGAGGATGTCGGCCACGGTCAGGCACCGGTCACGCGCTCCGGCTGTCGTCAGCGGGTCGATCGGCACCGTGTCGGTGACGATGACGCTTGTCGAGGGCGCTTTCCTCGATCCGCTCGATCGCCGGCGGCGAGAAGATGCCGTGCGTCGCGCAGGCGTAGACCTTCCTCGCGCCGCGCTCCTTCAGGAACTGCGGCGCCGGCGACGAGCGTGCCTGGCGGTGTCGACCATGTCGTCGGTCATCACCGCGCACTTGCCGTCGACGTCGCCGATGACGTTCGTAACCGCGCGCGACGTTGTGCGCCGGCCGATCCTTCTGCAGGACGGCCAGGTCGCCGCCGATCATCTCGGCGAACTTGCTCGCCAGTCGCGTGCGGCCGGTGTCGGGCGACGACCGCGACGAGACTCCTCCGCAGACTGAGATCACGGAAGTACTGCGCGAGCATCGGCAGCGCGGTCATGTGGTCGACCGGGACGTCGAAGAAACCCTGGACCTGGCCGGCGTGGAGATCCATCGTGAGCACGCGGTCGGCGCCCGCCGATCTGGATCATGTCGGCGACGAGCTGCGCGGTGATCGGCTCGCGCGGCCGCGACTTCTTGTCCTGGCGCGAGTAGGGAACCAGCGGGATGACGGCGGTGATCCGCTTCGCGGAGGCGAGCTTGCGCCGCGTCGATCATGATCAGCAGCTCCATCAGGTGCTGGTCGACCGGCGGCGAGCTCGTCTGGACGATGAAGAGGTCGGCGCCGCGGATCGACTCCTCGTAGCGGCAGTACGTCTCGCCGCTCGGCGAACGTGCGCAGCGTCGACGTCGCCGACCTGGATCCCGAGCTTCTCGGCGATCTTCTGCGCGAGCTCGGGGTGCGAGCGTCCGGAGAAGAGCATGCAGCCGCTTCGACGGGCCGCGCTCGATCCAGTGCTCCGGGCTTGACCTCGGCGCTTGGTCTCGGCGACCTCGAGCCCGGGCAGGCGATGTCAGCTCAGTCGTTGCGCTTTCCACGGAGATAGCCCTCTTTCGTTGATCTGCTTCGGCGGGAAACCGGCGAGCGATTCGGGAGGGACATCTTCTGTTATGTACGAGCCCGCCTGCAATCCAAGCGTCGTCCCCGACCTCGACCGGCGCCTCGAAGCCATTGCTGAATGCCGGTCCTGACGTTGCGCCCGATCTTCGTCTTCCCTTCGGGCCGGCCCGGCTGGTGAGGAAGTTGGCCGTGATGTTCCCGGCGGCGACGTTCGTGCCCTCGCCCACCTCGGCGTCGCCGATGTAGGAGAGGTGAGGCACCTTGCGTCCGGCACCGATCTCGCGAGTTCTTTGATCTCCGACGAAGCGTGCCCGCCTTCGCGCCCGCCGCCGAGCTTCGTGCCGGGCCGGAGGTAACAGAACGGGCCGACCTTGGCGTCTGGGCCGATCTCGGCGTCGATCGGCGACGGCGTGCGGGCCGACCTCGGCGCCGGCCGCCGACTCGCGTGCGCCCGCGCAAGAACCGTGAAGGGATGGATCGTCGAGTCGGGCTCGAGCTCGACGTCGGGATCGATCCAGGTCGTCTGTGGATCGACGATCGTGACGCCGGCGAGCATGTGCTCCTTGTTCACGCGGCGCGTAGGAAAGCAGCCGCGTCGGCGAGCTCGGCGCGAGTGTTCACTCCTTCCACCTCGTCGGCATCCGGAGCCTTGAACACGACGACCTCCTCCCCGTCCTCGACCAGCAGCCGCACCGCGTCCGTCAGGTAGAGCTCGCCCTGCGCGTTCGCCGGCTCGATCCGTTCGAGCGCCGGCCACAGCTTCGTCAGCCTCGAAGACGTAGATCGGAGGAGTTGACCTCTCGAATCGCCGCGCTGCTCGTCGTCTGCGTCGGCATCCTCGACGATCGCCTGCAGACGGCCGTCGTCGTCCGCGGACGACGCGGCCGTAGGCGCGCGGATCGGCGCGGCTCGGAACGAGAGCACGGTCGCCGACGCGCCGCGAGCGGCGGTGCTCTTCGACGAGTTGCTGCAGCGAGCTCGGGCTGATGCGCGGATGGTCACCGGAGACGACGAGCAGCGTCCTGCGCGTCGCCGACGCTCTCGCGTGCCGCGCGGAGCGAGTCGCCGGTTCCGAGCGGCTTCTCTTGCACGGCGACCGTCGATCCTGTCGAATGCGCCCACGCGCCTCCGGCGAGAGGACGACGACGAGCGGGTCGGGCCCGAGCGGCCGCACCGCCTCGACGACCCAGTCGACGAGCCGCCGCCCGAGCAGCGGGTGGAGGTGCTTCGGCGTCGCGGACTTCATCCGCGTGCCGAGACCGGCCGCCATCACGACAGCTGCGAAGTCGGTTGCCCATCAGAACTGGGGCGCCAGGATTCGAACCTGGGATCGCGGGACCAAAACCCGCTGCCTTACCCACTTGGCTACGCCCCCACTCACATGTGCAAGCGTAGGTCGATGCGCGGACAGCGCTGGTGAGCACTTGGCTACGCCCCACAGAGTGGACCTAGGTGCGCCGGTAATCCGAGAAGAGATACACGAGGGCGATGATCGCGAAGATTACGACCGCGACGATCGCGACGAACCCGAGGACGAAAGCCGAGGACGACACGAGGATCGCGAGCGCCTCGCGACGCCGCGGCGATCCACGAGAGCTGACGCCCGACGTCCCAGCTGCATGTTGCGGCCCGCGACGACGTAGAACGCCAGCGAGGATCGCGGCGATGACGAGGACCGTCCAGCTTCGTCAGGTCGGCCGATGACCGCAACGAGCAGCCCTTCGATCACGGCGACCCAGAGCGCGAGACGAATGCGCCGTTCGCGTAGCCAGCTGCCTCGTGCGCGTCGCTGCCCGCCTCGATCGTCGGGCTGGCTGTACGCCATGCGAATCAACGGTACCACGCTGGTGCGGTCAGCCAGCTGCGCCCTTCGGCGGACGCATTTCGCTGCGCGCGCGCGGGCACGATCGCCGTGCAGGAAGAGCCCGTAGACGGCCGGACCCGCGCCCGTGACGTCGGCACGGAACGCGCCGAGAGCCGGACAGCTTCGCGGTGAGCGGTGACGATGCAAGGTCGTTCGGCGGCAGCGCGGCGAGGTCACGTGGACGCCTGAACCTGCTCGAGTCCGTGCAGGAGGCGCTGCGCCGGTTCGTCGTAGCCGTCCGCACCGCTTCGCGACGTCGAAGCCCGAGTACACTGCGCCGGTCGAGGTCTTCTCGGACGTTCCGCGGGACGACGAGGACGATCCAGTAGTCCTGAGGCAGCTCGAGCGGCGACAGCTCGGTGCCGTCACCCGTGCCGAGCTGCGGGCCGTCGGCGAGGAAGTACGGCACGTCGGCGCCGAGGTCCGCGCGAACGCCTCGATGCTGTCGTCGCCGCTATGCGGCTCGTGCGCGCAAGCTCGTTCGCGAGCCGTAGGGCCGTGGCCGCATCGGAGCTGCCGCCGCCGAGGCCCGGCTGCGACGGGAATCCGCTTCTCGATCCGAGCCGCGAAGCTCGTCCCGTCGCCGTCGGCCACGAGCTGTCGAGCGCCCGCCGCACGAGCGTGTCGCCGGCGAACCCGTGACGCGCAGCTCGCGCAGAACGCTCCGACGCGATCCGGTCCGGAGAGCGCAACGCGCTGGTAGACCGTCACGAGCTCGTGCTCGTCCGTCCCGTCTGCGGCCCGACGACGAGCGCGAGGTTGATCTTCGCCGCGGCGGCGGCCCGCCTCACTGCAGTGCCTCGGTGAGCTGCGAGGAACTCCCGCGGCGTGAGCTCCTCGGCGCGAACGTTGCGGTCCCGGCCGATCCGGCGCGAGCGCCGCCTCCGCGCGCTGACGCGATCGGCGACGCCCGCGAGCTCGAGCGAGTTCGCGAGCCGTTTGCGCCGGTGCGCGAACGAGCGCTTCGACCACGCGCTTGACACCACGGAAGTCCGGCGGCAGCTGCGGTGCGCCTGAAAGGCGACGAGCGCCGAGTCGACGTTCGGGCGCGGACGGAACACCGACGGCGACACCGGGTGAAAGCCCGTCCGCTCCGCGACGAGCTGCACGAGCACCGACACCGCTCCGTAGGCCTTCGTCGACGGGTGCGGCGAAGAAGCGGTCCGCGACCTCGCGCTGCGACCATGACCGTCCACAACCCGATCTCAGGCAGGCGGTCGAGGCTCTCGGCGACGAGCGGCGTGCGCGATGTTGTACGGCAGGTTGGCGACGAGCTTCTTCGCCCCGGGCGCGATCTCTGCGAGGTCGAGCTTGCAGCGCGTCGCCGAAGCGGAGCTCGACGTTCGAGCGTCCAGCCGAGCCGACCGGTCAAGTCTGCCTCGAGCGTACGTGTCCAGCTCCACTGCGTACACCTGAGCGACGCGGTCGGCGAGGTACGCCGGTCAGCACGCCGAGCCCGGGCCCGACCTCGAGCACGACGTCGTCGCCGTCCGAGCTCGGCGAGCCGGCCGATCACGCCGAGGATGTTCTCGTCGACCAGGAAGTGCTGGCCGAGCTTCTTCTTCGCCCGAACGCTCATGGCAGACCGAACGCCTCGGTCGCGTTCGCATCGATCTGCGCGCCGAGTGCGTCCGAGTCTTCCCCGCGCGCTTCGGCGAGAGCCGCAGACGGTATGGACGACGTACGCCGGCTCGTTCGTCTTCCCTCGCACCGGCTGCGGCGCGAGGTAGGGGCAGTCCGTCTCCGCAAGGAGCCGCTCGGCCGGAACGGCGCGCGCCGCGACTCCCAGATCGTCCGCGTCCTTGTACGTGACGTTGCCGGCGAACGAGATGTACCAGCCCTGCTCAGACCGCCTCGTCGAGGAGCGCCACCGACGAGAAGCAGTGCAGGCACCACCGTCCCGTCGAACCACTGCCTGAGGATGGAGCGCCGTGTCCTCGTCCGCCGCGCGGTTGTGGATCACGACGGGCAACTGCGCCTCCTGCGCGAGGCCGAGCTGGTAGATGAAGAGCTTCGCCTGCGGCGTCGCGCGGCGCGTAGTCGCGGTAGTAGTCGAGGCCGATCTCGCCGAGCCCGACGACCTTCGGGTGGCGCGAGGAGCCGCGGTAGAGCCGCGAGATCGAACGTAGGGTCGCTTCGTGGGGATGAAGACCGACGACGCCGTAGACGTCCTCGTGCGCCTCGCCGATCAGATCGAGCGTGTTGGCCCAGGAGGTCGGATCGGTGCCGATCGAGATGATCCTGGTTACCCCTGCGCCACGCGCCCGCGCGACTGCTGCTTCGGCATCCTCGAGCGCGTCGAGATGCGCGTGCGTGTCGATCACGTCTCGGTCGAGGCGAGCGAGCTCGTCGGCGACGATACTCGGCTCGAGCTTTCGGAAGAGCGGGCTCGGCTCCCGCAGGTTCTGCCCAGGCGGGGAGCTCGCTCGGCTCCCAGCGCGCCGATCCAGCCCGAGTAGTCGCCCGTGAGGATGGTCGTGCCGTTCTTCCTCCTCCTCCTCGATCTCGCCGGAACTCGAGCGGACCGGCGATGCAGCCCTCGTAGCCGAGCAGCTCGTGCAGCATTCTGGCTCGAGAACGGCAGGAACGGTGCGAAGATCACCTTCAGCGAGTCGACGATGCGAAGCGCGACGAACAGGATCGTCGCCGCGCGCTCGCGGTCGTCCTTGATGACGCGCCCACGGGGCCTGATGGTCGACGTATTGGTTCGCCGATGCTCGAGAGCCGCATCGCCTCCGCGATGCGCGCGCTTGAACCGCGCTTCCTCGATCGACTGGCCGACCGGTCGCAAAGTCGGCCGACGGCCCGCGAGAGCCTCGCGGTCCTCGTCGGTGAAGCTCGCCGGGCTGCGGCACCTCTCCGAAGTTGCGCGTGCGCGTTCGTCGAGCGTGCGGTTGACGAGGTTGCCCCAGTTCGCCAACAGCTCGTCGTTGTTGCGCCGCAGGAACTCCGCCCACGTGAAGTCGCTGTCCTGCGTCTCGGGCCCGGCGGCGGTGAGGAAGTAGCGCAACGGGTCGGCGTCGTAGCGGCTCGAGCACGTCGCGGACGTAGATCGCGATCGACCGCGGCTCGTCGAGAGCTGCTTGCCCTCCATCGTCAGGAACTCGCTCGCGACGACCTCGTCGGGCAGGTGGAGCGTCGCCCTCGCCGGCGCCGAGCTCTGCCGCCCGCTGCCGTAGCCCGAGCAGCATGCGCCGGCCAGATCACCGTGTGGAAGACGATGTTGTCCTTGCCCATGAAGTACGCAGTGCGTCGCGTCGGGTTCTGCCACCACGTCGCGCCATGCGTCCGGCGTCCGCCGGTTCGTCGGCCCACTCGACGCGCAGCCGAGAGGTAGCCGATCACCGCGTCGAACCAGACGTAGATGCCGCTTGTCGGTCCGGTCGGCGTAGCCCTCCACCGGGCACCGGCATGCCCCCAGTCGATGTCGCGCGTCATCGCGCCGCGGCTTGAGGTCGTCGAGCGAGGTCGAGCGAGAAGTTCGAGACGTTCGGCCGCCAGCTCGGTCCTGCGCCTCGATCCACGGACGCAGCGCGATCCGGCGAACGCCAGGCAGGTCGAGGAAGAGGTGCTTCGTCTCGCCGAACTCCGGCGTCGTCCCGTCGATGATCGACGCGCGGGTTGATCAGGTCGGTCGGGTCGAGCTGGTTGCCGCAGTTGTCGCACTGGTCGCCGCGCGCCTCCGGGATAGCCGCAGATCGGGCACGTTCCCTCGATGTAGCGATCCGGGCAGCGTGCTGCCCGTCGACGGCGGAGAACGCGCCGAGCGTGGTCTGCTCGATGCAGCCAGCCGTGCTCGTAGAGCGTCCGGAACATGTCGGTCGTGACGCGCGCGTGATTGCGCGTCGTCGTCCGCGTGAAGCAGTCGTACGGAGATGCCGAGGTTCCGCGACGGTCCTCGCGGATGAGCTGGTTGTAGCAGCTCGGCGATCTCACGCGGCGACACGCCCTCGCGATCGGCTGAGACCATCACCGGCGTGCCGTGCTCGTCGGTCCCGCTCACCATCAGGACGTCGTTGCCCTTCAGCCGGTGGTACCGCGCGAAGATGTCCGCCGGGACGGCGAACCCCGCCACGTGGCCACGCGATGTCTCCGCCCGACGCGTACGGCCAGGCTGGGGCCACCGAGGACTTTCTTAGCTTCGATGGGCTGTCGCATGTAACAGCGCGTCTCCGCCCTCGGGAGGGACATGATGCTGAAGCCGCCCACTTTGCGCTCGAGCACGCATCGTCGCCACGCGCGACGCAGGGCGAGCGGATCAGCGACCGGCAGTGCCCCAGAACGAAGGTCGCAGAGAATGGTCGCTCTCCTTCGGCGCACGCCGGTTGCGTCGGTGCCGCGACAAACGCCAGGGCGAGACGCTTGCTCCGCCTCGTGCTTGGAGGCCGTGCTGAGTACGGCCTGATCCGCCGCAGCCGAGCCTCTCGACGCTATCCGGAGCTTGACTGGCAGGGCGTTTCGCGGTGTCGCGGCGCTGGCTCGCCTGATGCCGCTGCGTGACCCCCTCGCCAAGAACGGCGCGCAGGTAGCCACCTCTGCCGCGCCATGAGCACCGGCGCCGGTTTCGGACGGGGCCCGTCGACGCGCGCGTGCGCAGTCGGCGGGGCTCCGCAGCCCCAGCCGCACGAAAGGCTCGACGCGTGCGCTGACGGGCGCGCGCGCGACCGGCGCTGCCGGCAGCGGGTAAGTGGGGAGCCACGCCGCATCGCTCCCGCAGGAGCGTTGTTGGCGGTGACCGTCGTCGTGGCGGCAGCGGCGACCGGCATCCGCGGCCTGGGCGTCGGCACGTGAGGCGGCGCCCGACGACCGCCGTGACGGCCGGCAGCGTCCGCCTGCTGGTAACAGCCGGCGGCGCGCGTCGTGCTGACGGCTTGACAATCGCGTTACCACCGGATGATCGACAGCCCGCCCTGCTGATCGCTCGTGGTGCGGAGGCCGGTGACGTGGCGCGCCGGTGCAGCTCCGGCACGCCGGCTTTATGCTCGGGCCGACGGTTCCCCACGACCGAGCCTTCGCTCGACGAGGCGCGCCGCGCTTCACACCGATCGAGCCGGGGGTGAACGAGCGCGGCGGTGTAACCCGAGCGGCGTCTCCGATCGACACCGCGCCTTCCCGCCCGATCGGCATCGGTTCCCGCGAACAGAGACGAGTTCCCCGGCAGGAGCGAAAGCACCTGCGTACCGCCAGGGGCGATCACGCGGAAGCTGACCGCCATGTAGGGATGCATGACTGAACAGAAAGGCCGCAGAACCGTCCGTCGACTGGTTATATTCACGCACGCGCCGGTTGACACCGGGAGCGCGCACGCACACACGAAAGCAAGACAGCAAGATGCCGCACTGGTTCCTCCCTTGTTAGCAATACGTAACTGAACGAAGTACA
>ERZ1370068.2900-contig-203_pt1 | contig 10823 bp, 16 predicted proteins | sample MGYA00561227_ERZ1370068 | MGnify/ENA primary metagenome ERZ1370068 (study PRJEB38410, sample SAMEA6850437) | metagenome | study: Metagenomic assessment of the ecological functions of the soil: analysis of the soil microbiota associated with the...
TTTGAGTTCGGGATGTTCCTTGAGCGCGCCGGCTGATCTCGAGCGCGCATTCCACCGGCGGCTTCGGGTGTGTTGTAAAAATACCAGCGCCATCCCGTCGCCGGCGTTGGAATCGTAATCAGCCGATTAGTTCGCTGCTTCGCTCGCGAAACTGCTCAGTGCGCGCATACAATCTCGTTGAGTATCTCGAGCAACCGACGCTGCTGATCGACCAGCTAGCAGCTTGAGTAGCCGACTATGTCGATGAAGAGCACATAGGCGATCTCCAGCTTGATCTCTTTCTTAACCTCCGCGGGCATGCACCGTTGGAGATAGTAACCGTCTCGCGAGCGAAGCGCCACTACATCATTCTTTCGGCGCTAACGACGCGACGATTTTCTCGAAGCGCGGATCGCCGCGGAGATTGTCCCAGTCTGGATCGATCCGCAGGAAGTGCCCGCGTCACCGGACTTCCGTAGGAAATACTGAGCAGGTGTTGCAGAGCGCCGATCGCGGTGTCCTTCTCGCCGAAATGAGCCTCGATGCGGGCGAGGGTGTCTTCATATCCAGGGCCGACGAAGGCGTCTTTGGAGGCCGGCAATAGCGGCAATGGCCTGCTTCGCGTGCGCGAATCGCATTAGCTTTGTCGCCAAGGCAAGCCTCGGCCCAGGCCAGTTGAATCAGGAACTCGGAATTCTCAGGCTGAGCACGCAACAAGTCGTTCACGGTCCTGCTTTGCTTTCTGATAAGCCATCGTCGCTTCGGCGGTGTTGCCGGCGTGTCGCTCCAGATCGCCTAACGCATTCTCAAAGACCCCGAGAGCGCTGCCCAGCGCGTCGGGTTGTTCCAGCTGGGCCTTGAGCATCGCTAACGCCGAATCATACTTCCGCAAAAGTATGGCGTTCGTCACGGCCGATGCGATTACGTAGATGCCATCGCCCGGCTTCGGCTGAACGGTGTCTAGAAGCGCTTGTGCCTGCGCTGATGTCGCCACCCAACTGAAAGCTCTGGGCAAGAAAACTGATGACGGTGGAATTTTGCGGACTTAGATCACGGGCTCGCCCGAGGTGTTTCTGTGCGGCGACGGCATCGCGCATTGCCAGATCGAGTCAACGCCGCATCGGTGAGTAGAAAATATTTTGTGGATCGAGCCTCAACCGCTTGCGCGTAAAGGGCACGGCTTTGTTCCCACTGTCCCTCGCCGGCGAGCAATACCTCCCAAAATTCCGCAGACTACGGCATTGTTTGGATATTGCCGACGAATCGATTCGAGTTGGGCCTTGGCGCCTTCATAATCACGCTCACAGTAATATTTGTAGTAGGCCTTCGCCAGTTGCGTCTCGACCAACTCCGGCCCGAACTTTATGGCCATGTCCAAGGCCTTGCGCGCCGCTTCACGTCGCTCTGGTGCCTGACCGACATTATTAATGAATGCCAGGCCGTTCTGGCGGCACTAGGTGCGCCCAAGCGATGGCGAATTCAGGGTCAAGCCGCACTGCGTTCTCGAATGCGTCTATCGATTTCAGCAGGCTCGCTTGCGAAATCTTGGACGCCGCCCTCGAAAGCGAGGCCAGCAGGTAAGCGTCGTAGGCGTCCGATTTTAGTGGGTCGGGCGCCCAATTCTCGCTTCTCCTTCCCACTCAGCTTTGCGTTTAACTGATCAGCGATCGGCGCCCGCCACTTCGCCTTCCACTCCGAAGATATTTTGTAATTCGCGATCGTAACTCTCCGGCCCACACGTGCTCATCGGTCGCAGCTTTGATCAACTGCACGTTGATGTGCACCGCATTGCCGGCTTTTTGCACGCTGCCTTCGAGTAAATTAGCCACGCCGAGTTGCTGGCCTACTTCGCGCAAGTTATCCTGGCGCGCTTTTGTATTTTTGAGTAGAGCTACGGGAGATGACCTTTAGATCGGCGATTTTCGACAAACGGGTGAGGATCTCGTCCTGGATACCTTCAGCAAAGTAGGCGTCTGATTTGTCTTCACTAAGGTTTTCAAATGGCAAGAACGGCAATGCTTTTCTCCGGGATCGCCGAACCGGTAGAGGCTGGCTGGACCGCGGCCTTTTTCTTACGAGAAAGTTCGCCCTGCAACTCATCGGTGATCTGCTTGGCGACTGCGCTCTTAATGGTCATCGGCCAACGAAGGGGACGCTGTGGCGGTCGGTTGAGGCAGTGCCGCTGACCGGCGCTGGTCCAGCGTGCGCATGATCGCGGGCGCGAAAATCACCGACACGATGGCAAGCACGAAGATAGTCAACAACCGCGATAATGAAGATCGCTCGGGCGAGCAGAGAGAGTGCTTTGCGCGTCCCGAACTCTGGAGCCGGAGATGCTGCCGCGCACTTTCCCGAGTCGCGACGGCGGCGTGGATTGCCAATTGTCTCGGCGTAAAGATTAACTAACGAGACAACAACTCCGTGTTTCACTTCCACGTCGCCCAGTTCATGAGATGCACGGCTGCCATCGACGCTGTTGCGCGAGATCGTCGGCGACGCGTTTACTCACGAGAATGTGGCCGGCGTCGCCGCAATCCATCACTCGCTGCGCGATGTTGATGCCTACGCCGGCGATGTTTTCGCGCCCGTTTGCATCCTTCACATGATGGATCGGGCCGCTGTGGATTCCCATCCTCACCGGCAGAGCTCGGTTGCGCGCGCAAAGCCTGGCTAATCTCCAAGGCGCATTCGACCGGCTCTTCCACGGAACCGGTGAAAACCAGCGCCATGCCATCGCCCGTCGGCAAAACGGTAAGCTGCTCCTGCAGCCTCGGCCTCGCGCGCCGCTTCGGTGCTGCGCACAATCTGGTTCAACTCCTGAAGCGCTTCTGATTGTTCGTCGGTCAGCAGCTTGGAGTAGCCGACGATGTCCATGAAGAGCACGTGCGCAATCTCCAGGCGCTTAGCCTTGTGCTCGTCAGCCATGAAGCGGGACTCTACTGGCTGAGCGCAACCCTCTCTAGCCTATTCTTTGTCGCGAGCGATGGGACGAACAGGACATTGCCGATCTCGAACTGAATCTCCTTTGTGGCGTCGGCGGCCATGATCATTTCGGCGCGAGCGGAGGCGACGATTTTCAAAGTCTCAAAAGAACCACGGATTAAACGGATAGCACGGATAAGGCTCAGGCATGAAGATCAGGCGTGTCGTGTTCGCCAGCTTCTCGCGGGCGCAATACGCGTTCCATTCCGATGTTTGCCACTCAACTCCTCGGTGAATCATCTCTTCATCCGTTTTATCGGTGTGATCCGTGGTTCAATTGTCTTTCGGCGCGAGCGAGGCGACGATTACCTCAAAAGCGCGGATCGCCGCGGGAGCGGGTCCCAGACCGGGAACAGTTTTAAGGCGCCGTAGCTCAGCATGAGCGATGCGGCGGGAGCACGCAGCCCGGTTCCAGTTGCTGCAAGGCAGGAGCTCGCGCTTGTCGGCGCACGTCAACGCCCTCAGGTCAGCCAGCGATCAATCGTCGTGAGTGCCTGCTCGATGTCATCCGCGTCATTATAAAGATGCGGGGAGAATCTCAGGACGCCCCGGCGCGCCGAGACGACGATCCCGGCTTTGTTGAGACGTTCGGCCAGGATCCGCACGTCCATGTCGGCGAACCGGGTGGCGACGATCGAGGAGCGCGCGCCGTCGTCCGTGGGCGACAGGATTTCGGCGTTCCTTTCGCGCAACCCTTCGATAAGGAGATCGGCGAGCGTCTTGTTCCTGGAGAAGATCCGCCCGACGTCCAGCCGCAGCAGGTAATCGATCGAGCTGGCGAGACCGGGCGCGCACCCGTAGGCCATGGTGCTGAACTCGAAACGGTGGGCGTTCGGGGGAGCTTCAGTCGATCGGCACGCAGATCCCACATCTGCTCATGGGATCGGAATCCGACGAGCCCCGGCTCGAGGCGTTCGTGAAGATGGGGCGCGAGATACATCACGGCGACGCCGAAGGGCCCGCACAGCCACTTGTAGGATGCGGTAATCAGCGCGTCGACCCCGAGCGCCCCGACGTCGATCGGGATCCCGCCGGCCGACTGCGTTGCGTCGATGATGAGCAGGGCTCCGTTCCGGTGCGCGGCTTCAGCGAGCCCCGCCACGTCGAGTCGCTGGCCGGTGCTGTAAATCACATCGGAGACGCAGACGACGGCGGTCCGGGGATCGATCAGGCCAATCAGATCGTCGGCCCGATGATAATCGCCCTTCATGTCGGCGAGTCTGACTTCGGCTCCCGTGTGGCGCGCGACGCGCGCCCACGGGTAGATCGTGCTGGGAAACTCGAGACCGGTGCTGACGATGTTGCTGCCGGCAGTCGGCGCGACGGCCCAGGCGAGGGACGCCAGCAGCTCGGTCGCGCTCGATCCGACCGCGATCTCCTCGGGACGGCAGCTGAACAGCCGCGCGGCCGACGCGTGCAGTGTCGCGAACGCCCGCTCCTCAGCGGCCTCGTCGAAATGGATCGTCCCGTTCTCCGCGAGATCGTGCATCCATTCGACCACCGCCCGCTCCGCGCCACTGCATATGAGGCAGACAGAGGCGGTGTTGAGATAGACACTCTTCCTGCTCGCGGGAAAATCGTCCGGTGCGACGATTGGGGTCAAGTCGGACAATGCAGTGTCGCCTCCGATTCCATCCGCCCTTCCTCGCTTAGCTTTAAGGTCCGTCCCGAGGATACTCCCTGCCTCACCTCAGCCCGTCAAGAGCGTACGCCCAGGAGGTCCCGGTGTCCTTGGCGCTCATTATGTTTCTGTAGCGTTGTTTGTTTTGTTGACCACGAAAAGTTCGATGCCGCCTAACGAGACAAGAGATAAGTCACCCCGCCACTTGAAGCAAAATGTGGCATTTCTTCTCAGACGCATCGCAAGTGGCGGGGTTGGCTTCATCGATTGGTTAGACCGGATATCGACGCCGCGATGATCTTTGCGCGGTCGGACTTCGTAAGTATGCATCTCTGTTCATTAGCTTGTGCATTCGAGACTTCGACTGAGAGACCCCTCGTTCGACTCGGGATGACATGAAGGAGCCGAGAAGATCACAAAGTCTCAAGCGCGCAATCGAGCACGTCGATCAGAAAATCGGCATCGTGTTCTTTGAGACACATCGGCGGCGAGAAACGAATTGTTTGTCCCCAAAGGCCGCCTTTGCCTACAAGCAGGCCCATCTCTTTACACTTTTCCATGACTTGCGCGGATTCTTCACGAGCCGGCTCTTTTGATTGTCGATCCTTCACTAATTCCACGCCAAGCAACAGCCCTTTGCCGCGAACGTCACCGATCAATTTATATTTCCCTTTCAATTCGTTAAGGCCAGCGAGAATTTTGTTGCCGAGGTTCAGCGAATTTGCCTGCATGTTTTCGCGCTCGATTACATCGAGAACTGCGCTGCCTTGAGTGCAAACTACTGGATTTCCGCCAAAGGTGTTGAAGTGAATCCGGTCCGCGAGCGTTCGCGCAATCTTCTCAGTTGTCACTACGGCGCCTAACGGGCAACCGTTGCCAATTCCCTTTGCCATGGTCACGATATCGGGAATCACGCCCTGCGTTTCAAATCCCCAATAATGGGTGCCGGTTCGACCAAATCCCGTTTGCACTTCGTCGGCGATGCACAAACCACCGACCGCACGAACGTGTTCGTAGGCGTGTTTCAGATAGCTGTCCGGGAAAACGATGCATCCGCCGACTCCTTGAATTGATTCGGCGATAAATGCCGCGACGTGCCCGGACGTGCCGTAGTCGATCAAGTTCTTCACGTCGAGCGGCATATTTTTACCTGCATCGACATCGTCCCGGCCCCACAAACCGCGATAGGGGTCGGGTGTGATGGCATGATGCACCCCGAAGCTGTGCGGAATGTTAAACTTCCACGCGCGATTCCCGGTCAGGCCCATGGTCAAAGTGCTTCCGCCGTGATACGCGTTTCTCAGCGCAATCACGTCGTAGTTTCCGGTGTAAGCGCGTGCCATCAGCAGCGCGAGGTCATTCGCTTCCGAGCCTGAATTCACGAAATAACAAACTTTGAGGTCGCCCGGCATTTTCGCGGCAAGTTTCTGTGCGTATTCGGCGATGTTCGGATGCAAATAGATTGTGGTGGAATGCTGCAGTGTTTCGTTTTGTCTGCGCGCAACATCGAGCACATCCGGATGGCAATGCCCGACGCTTACCGTCACGATGCCACCAAGCGCGTCCAGGTATCTGCGGCCATGTTCGTCCCAGACGTATTGCATTTTCCCTTCCACCAGCATTAGCGGCTTTTTGTAGTAGAGAAAAATTCCCGGGTTCAGAAATTCTTTGCGTAATTGCAAGACTTCGTCGCGCCGACGGGCCAGCGTATTTGATCGGTTGGTAATCGAAACTTGGGAGCGCCGGTGCCTGTTTCATATCAATGCATTATTGCGCAAGCAAAGATGAGCGCACCGGCGATTAAGGCAATTGCGATTCGTGTATGCAAACTTGCGAGCGATTTGGTTGCAGCAATTACACTGATGAAAAATGCTCCGGTGAAATCAGCCGTCATTGAATCACCGGAACGGTGTCGGGCGCGCTACCGGTCTTTGAAATCGCCCGGCATCCTCGTGCGTCTCGATCACGTTGCCCGCTAAGTCGTAAGTCCAGCCGACGGTCTTGCGCTCCAGCACAGGTTTCCTAAGACGAAACTGACATTTCATCAGATTTCAAATGCCAGTCGTCTCTCAACTACGCAAACTACCTTCTCCTCATGGCTTGCACTGGAACGTTCGTTATCCCACGTCTCCGGGAATCTGCCCATTTTGTACGCAGCCGGAGGTGACACAGCTTGGGTGACACAAACTCAGCACTCGTTAGAGCCGACCCGTGACGGCGCGTGCGGCTAAACTTCACAAACAATTTGGGCCTCAGGTCGGCGACGAGATTACTGACGTGCGTCGCCTTGTTGTCGCCGATTTCGGCGCTTCCGAGGCGAGCGAGTTTCTGGAAGCGCGGATCATTCCGGAGCGGATCGAACATCGGATCGAGCCGGAGCAGCGCGGGAGTGAGCGGGATGCCCACAGCAAATGAACCAGCGCTTGGTATCGAGAGCAGTTTTTGAATTGCCGTGATAGCGCGGTCGGGCTCTCCTGCCTGTGCTGACACGCGGGCGAGGAACTCGAGCGCACCAGAACCGTCGAGCGCATCTTTCTCGAGCGGGCTCGTGGCCGTGGCTTTTTGGGCGAGAGCCAATGCAGCGGCCTTGTCACCGAGAGCCATATTGGTAAGCGGCCATATCACCGATGAGCTGGTAATTATCCGGCTGTTCTTTGAGAAAAGGTTCCAGTTCGCTCCGCGCCTGTCGCCAACTTTCCTGGGCGGCGGCGTGCTCGCCGCCCACTTCTTGCGCCCAGCCTAGGAAAAAGCGCAGTTCGCCATTGTTAAAACCCAACGCTGGATCAGGCTTGGCCAGTATTTCCTTTAACCGAGAAATCGCCGGCGCAGGGCGGCGCTCCAGGATCGCTTGGTAAACTTGTGTTTCCAAGGCGCTGGTGTCGTCGGCGTTCGGATGGAGCGGAGCGAGTAGCGCAGCTGCCCGCGGCTAAGATCGCCTTCGGCTTGTGCGATAACTCCCTTAAACACGAGCGTGTCCACGTCGTCCGGTGTGATATTGAGAACCTGATCAAGTTTTCGCAGGGCTTCGGGAAAGCGCCGAAGACGAGATAGGATTGGGCGTGCTGGCTGAGCAGGTAGGCGTTGCGCGGATCGAGCCGCTCGGCTTCGTTAAAGTAGGCTTCGCTCCGGTCCCACTGGCCTCGTCTCCGCTCGACATAAGCTAGCGATTCAGGAATCTTACTGCTATTGGGCAGAAGCGGTCGTGCTTGTTCAAAGTAGCGCACCGCCGTGTCGTAATCTTTTAGACAGGCGTAGTGATAATAGCCCTTGGCCAATACTGCCTCGCCGAGATTAGGTTGAAGAGTGAGTGCGGTTTCAGCCGCCTGTCGGGCTTCCTCACGCAGGGCGACGGTTGGTTGAAGATTTAGTGTGATGTAGCCCCTCGACTCTGTGTATGAGAGCAGCGGCCCAAGCGAGGGCGAACTTCGGGTCCAACTTCACTGCCTCTCTCAGATATTTCTGTGCGCCAAGGGCGTTGGCAGGTGTGTTGGCCAGTTTTCAGAGTGTAAGCCAGCCCGCGCAGGTAGGCATCGTAAGCCTCAGGATTGTCGGTCGGTTTGGCGGCGATGACTTGCTCTTCCTGACCGGTGAGTTTCGCTCGCAACTGCTCGGCGATGGCTTTGGCCACTTCACTCTCGACCGAAAAGATGTCGGTCAGTTTGCGATCAAAGGTATCGGCCCAAAGATGGGAATCATTGGCTGCTTTGATCAGCTGCACGTTCACCCGCACGGCGTCGCCGCTCTTCTGCACGCTTCCTTCCAGGATGTGGGCGACGCCAAGTTGTCTTGCGATCTCAGGCAGGTTTTCCGGCGCGCTTTTGTAATGCTGCGTGGATGTGCGCGAGATCACCTTCAGATCGGCGATCTTCGCCAAGCGCGTCAGAATTTCGTCCTGGATGCCGTCGGCAAAGTAGGCGTTGTCTTTGTCGCTGCTCAGATTTTCAAAGGAAGCACCGCAATCGACTTTTCGGGAATTACCACTGCTGCTGGCGTCGGTGCGCTTGCCGAAGGCGGCGCGGTCGGGCCGGGCCGATGCGAGAAAATGTAAAATCCGCCGCGACGGCGGCGAGGGCCGCAACGATAATCAGCGCGGCAATCAATCCGCGTGATCGTGGCGCAGGCTTCGCCACCGGTGCGGAAGTCGGTGGCGCTGTTAGCGTCGCCTTTGCCTGCTGGAATTTTTCCGGCAACTCCCGATTGCCTAGTTCATCCGTGTAGAGATTTACGACGTGGACACGCACATCATGCTTCACTTCGCATTCGCCCAAGTCGTGCAAATGGGAACGCCACTGACGATACTGTTCAAGGTCGTCCGCCACATGCTTGGACAGAAGAATGTGTCCGGCGTCCCCGCAATCCATCACTCGCTGGGCCAGGTTGATTCCCGCTCCCGCTACATTGGAGCGATCATTCACATCGGTAGTGCCGCTGACCGGACCGCTGTGGATTCCCATGCGCACCCGCAGCTCCGGATGGCTCCGCAGTGCATTGCTAATCTCTATCGCGCAGGAAACTGGAGCGTCCGGCGTTGTTGCAAAGACCAGCGCCATTCCGTCGCCGGTCGGCAGGCGCGTCAATTTGCCAGCAGCATCGGCTGCGCGGAACGAATCGGTTCGCCTAACAACTTCATTGAGCGTATGCAAATAATCGCGTTGCTCATCGATCAGGAGCTTGGAGTAACCGACGATGTCGATGAAGAGGACATGGCCGATCTCCAATTCGATCTCTTTTTAATTTCAGCGGGCATTCAGGAAGTGACCTTGCACTACGCGAGCTTCATTAATTTGCTGTTGGTGCAAGTGTCGAGGGTAAAGCCGCAGATTATCGCACAATTCTGCGCAAATACGTGGTAAAACTGCGGTTACCTGCGAAGAGGCAGAATTACCGCGTTATTGTTTTCGCGCAGAATCACGCAGTTCTCGTGTCCGAAGGTGTCCGAAAAATTCTCGCGCTATTGCTTCGGCGCTAACGAGCGACGATTTGCTCGAAGCGCGGATCGCCGCGGAGCGGGTCCCAGACCGGGAACAGTTTTAAGGCGCCGTAGCTCAGCATGACCGATGCGGCGGGAGCACGCAGCCCAGCTTCCAGTTGCTGCAAGGCAAGCTCCTTGCTCGCCCGCCCACGCTGCCGTAATGGCGAAATATTGAAGGACGCGGCTGCCGTTGGTGACATCTTTTTCCAGCGGCGTGAGCGCGATCGCTCGACGGCCTTCGTCCAACGCCAGGTCTTTCCGCCCAAGAGCAGCGTCGATTAAGCCGAGGACGCAGAGCGCCGGGCCGTAGTCCGGCTGCGCCTGCACGATCTTCTCCTGCTGGGCGCGAGCCGCTTCAAACGCAGTGCGCGCTCTTGCCTCATCTTTGGTCATGCGCGCCAGCAGCCCTTCACCAAAGCTGCGGCTCAGAATAATCGCGGCTTCGCCCCAGCATGGATTGTCGCCCAGCGCGACGAGTGCTCGTTCGGCCGCAGCCGGATCGCGTTCGGCCAGAGCGCAAAAGAACCAGATGTCCGCGGCGCTGGCGATGGCGCTCGGTCCTTGCGCGAGGATTGCATCAATCGTCTGGCGCAGCGGCCGGGTGTCCGCTTTCCAGCAGAGGTAAAATAGTCCACGATTGGCCCGCGTTTCGACGTTGTCGGGCACGATCGCTAACGCGCGATCCAGCGCAGCGATCGCCTCGGCATAGCGCCCCAGGTATTGGTAACTGAGCGCGATCTGTTGCAGAGTATAAAAGTTGCGCGGGTCCAGCTCCACCGCGCGCTGCAGGTTCTGCAGACCTTCCTCCTGCTGGCCGCGCCGCCGCAGAATGTAGCCGGTGAGTTCGAAGAGACGCGGATCATTGGGTAACGCTCGCCGCGCAATCTCCAATTCGGCGAGGGCGCCGGCATAGTCGCGCAGCCCGTAGTAGAGATATTGTGCGCGCGCCAAATGCGTTTCGGCAGCATCCGGCCGCAGCCGTGTCGCGGCTTGCACCGCAGCTTCAGCCAGGGCAAGCCGGGCGGGAGTGTGATCAGACCCACTTACTGCATAAAGGTATTCGTGCGCATAGGCGAGCTGGCAGTAAGCGTCGAAAAATGAGGGATCGCGCTTCACCGCTTCATCCAGAAGTTCAATTGCCTTCCGCACGGTCTGGATCGCTCGTCGCGCTGAAACCTGCCGTGAGGAGAAGTGACTTCGCCCGGCTGTAAAGGTCGAAAGCCGCCAGATCAGTGGTGGGCGGCTGCTCGATGGCTTTCTTCTCGTTAG
>ERZ1370068.7314-contig-624_pt1 | contig 10814 bp, 17 predicted proteins | sample MGYA00561227_ERZ1370068 | MGnify/ENA primary metagenome ERZ1370068 (study PRJEB38410, sample SAMEA6850437) | metagenome | study: Metagenomic assessment of the ecological functions of the soil: analysis of the soil microbiota associated with the...
CTGACCTCTCATCGTTGCCTCCGAACAAGATGACACTGTTTCATGACGGTCATCATGTAACACCATTTATGACGAACATCATGTATAGTGTCAAGTGGTATTCAAACAGGGGGCAGGCCGTGAGGGTGACGCGCAAGCAGGCGGCGGCGAATCGCGAAAAGGTTCTCGACGTGGCGGGCACGCTCTTCCGTGAGCGTGGCTTCGATGGGATCGGAGTCGCGGACATCATGAAGCGCGCCGGGCTGACCCACGGCGGCTTCTACGGCCAGTTCGCGTCGAAAGACGATCTCGCCGCCGAAACCACCGCGCGAGTGCTCGGCAAGGCAGGGTGGCAGGAACGCCTGACGGGAAAAGCGGACCCATCATTCGGCGAGGTGGTCCGCGCCTACCTGTCGCCCCGTCATCGCGACGATCCCGGAACCGGCTGTTTGTTAGCCGCGCTTGGATCGGACGCCGCGCGTCAACCGCGGGCGGTCCGTCGCGCCTTCACCGATGGGTTTCGCGTCCGGCTTGACGCGTTGGCTGAAGCTGGTGACCGGCCGATCGGCAGGCCGCCCGACGTGAAAAGGCGCTGGCCACGATGGCCACTCTTGTCGGCGCGCTCATCCTGGCGCGCGCCGTCGACGATCCCGCGCTGTCCGACGAGATTCTGGAGGCGACGGCAACGGAACTCGGACGGCGCTGACTGAGGTCGCCGCCTGACCGTTTCGCTGAGCAGGTCGCCCCGCATCTGTTCCACATCCCGGCCGACCCGCTGATCAGGCAACACGCTCGTAGTAACCAGCAGTCCTCCCAGCCGCGACCGCCGACGCACACGGCCGGGAGTGTCGCCCCAGGGGCTCCCCACGATCAGCCGATTGTTGAGTCCTTGGTGATTCCGTTCGTGATGATAGTGCTCGAGGAACTCGGTGATCGCGCGCCGGAAGTGCCGCTCCCCCAGCGGGACCATTCGGTCGAGGAGCTGTTCTTCTTTGGATCGACCGAACGAACTGTTCGGCATAGGCATTCGCGTTCGGGGCGCGCTCCGGTGTCAGGACCACGCAGATTCCGGCGTCGCCGAACCGTCGGGCAAGTCGCGACGGCTCCACGTCCGATCCCGATCGCAGATCAGTACCGCGATGACCGATCAGCACGTGCGTCCTCCGCCCCGGCGATGACGCCCCACTGCGCCTTGAGAAACGTCTGCCACGAGGTCGGCCGCTGCGGCACGGGCGGAAGACCTGCCGCCTTGAGGATGCGCCGAATCGTCGATCGCCCCACGCGGTGACCCACGTTCTTCAGCGCGCCTTGAATCCGCGTGTAGCCCCACGTCGGGTTCTCTTCCGCCATCCGGACCACGAGGCGACGGATCTCGACCAGGACCTGGCTGGCGGTTGACCGAGGTCCGGCCGTACGTCCATTTCCGCGCGATGAGCTGGCGGTGCCACCGCAGCAACGTGTCTGGGCGTGGCGATCGTGGCGATATCGCGTAATGCACGCCGGCCGACGCGGTAGGCCCGTCCGCCCAGCCGCCGGCGATCGTTATCCGTCAGACGCAGGCGCCGGTCGCCCAGCTGACGACGCAGGCACCGGTTCTCTTCGATCAAATAGTCGACGACCTCCCGTTCCCTGCGGGCCAGCCAGCCGGTCACGACCATCAGCAGCAGCTGGAAGGCGGAGGCATCGATCACGGGTCGCAGCTTATATCACGTCCCCGGCTGGAAGGCGCCGGCCGAGAAATGGAACACTACGGGTTCCGAGGCTGCACAACACCTATGCACAGTGGCCGTGGTGCGCATATGAGAACTGAGCGCCTTGAGCTCGACGATTAACGATATCGCAACGTTTTTCGCGGCAGATCCTGAGCCCGGGGTGGCCGCGCGCGCCGTTGAGAGTCATATCAGTCGGTTCTGGGAACCGCGGATGCGCCATCAAATTCTGGAGCATTACCGCCGCGGTGGCTCCGGCTTGACGGAGGTGTCCAGATCCGCGCTGGTCCTACTCGCTGCCGAAGGAAGTGCTGCGCCGGCACTCCACGCGAACGGAAGACGGAACAGGAGGCGACGCCGGCTGAGCCCTCCCCTGCTCCTGAAACTGCGCAACACGCATCCGGCGTTCGCCGGCGTCTTCGACGCGAGCCGCTCGACGCGTGACCGCCTCGTCCTGACGTGGTCGCTCGAGCGGGACTGGATCACAGCTGGACGTCGATCTGACGCGGATGCACGCGGCCGTCGCCAGTTCGGCCGGCCAGGATCCGGTCTGGCAGTCGAGCCTCGGCAAAATATAGGCAAGACTCCGCCACGCCATCGCCAGCGGCACGCCGGGTCATAGAATTGGCCGATGACAGCGAGGACGACTCGAACGATCGCCGCCGGCGTGTTCGCGATGGCGGTGTCGGCGCACCTGATGTGGACGACTCACGCGGCCGGCGCGCAGACCAGAAGCGACACGGCGTGGCGCGCGCGTACGCCGTGGGGCGACCCCGATCTGCATGGCGAGTGGACGACCGAGGGCGAGTACGGCGTGCCGTTCGAGCGGCCCGCGCAGTACGGCACGCGGCAGTTCCTGACCGACGAGGAGTACGCGAAGCGCATGCAGGACATCCGCGTCCGCGATGAGCAGGACCTCGCGCCCGTGGACGTCCTGTCCGGCCGCGTGCAGGGCGCGACCGCCCCGATTCCGCACTGGCGCGAATACAACACGACGTCGCGGCGCACCTCGCTCGTGATCGATCCGCCGGACGGCCGTCTTCCGCCGCGCACGCCGACGGCCGGGCCGATTCCCGTGCAGCGGTGCGGCAGCCTGCTCGGCGGCGAGCCGTGCGACTCGTACGACGAATACGGCCTCGGCGTCCGCTGCATCGTCCACGGCGGAGGCTTTCCCGACGCGATGATCCCGGCGGTCTACAACGCCAACATGCGGATCGCGCAGACCCCGGGCTACGTCGCCATCACCTACGAGCTGATTCACGACACGCGGCATCATCCCGATCGAGACGCCGGCGTCGAAACGTCCTCCGCTGTCGCCGAAGATCCGCATGACTATGGGCGACGCGCGCGGGCGCTGGGACGGGACGACGCTCGTCGTGGAGACGACCAACCTCAAGGCGGCCAACCGCGGGTCGTCGCCGGGCCTCCGGCTGACGGAGCGGTTCACGCGCACGAGCCGCGATGCGATGCAGTACCAGGTCACCTTCACCGATCCGGCGACGTGGACGGCGCCGTGGACGGCCGCGCTCGACATGAAGTCGCGGCCGGACAACGCCGGCGTGTTCGATACGCGTGCCACGAAGGCAATCACGGCATGAGCAACATGCTCTCCGGCGGCGCGGGCGCTCGAACGAACCGCGCGATGACGACGGCCGCGTCAGTGGCCGCTGGCCACCACTGGGAACTGCTTGCGCTGCAGCGACCACTGCGCGTCCTGACACAGCCCGCAGTTCTCACCCACGAACCGTCCGGCGCTCTGCCTGTCGCCACGAAGCTGCCAGTCGAGCCAGCTCACGGCGACCGATGCCGCCGCGCCGCCGTTCGGCTCGAGGAACGTGCCGCCGTGCCCGACGGGAGATTGGCCACCGCGACCGGCACGTGCGCGATCCGCGCGAAGTCGTCCATGCCGTTCGATACGCGATGTCTTTGGGCCCGCCGAGGATGTAGATCGTCGGCGTGTGCAGCGTCGTCAGCACGTCCTTGCGGACGTCCATGCCCGGAATCGCGCCGGGGCCGTCGTTCAGCACGCCGGTGTTGTGCAGCACCATCGTCTTCACGCGCGGGTCCTTCGCCACCTGAAGCGCCTGCAGGCCGCCGCAGCTCCAGCCGGAGTACGCGACGAGCGCGGGATCGATGCGGCCGAAGAACGGGCTGCCGGATCGGGCGTTCTCGGCGAGCGCCCAGTCGAGCGCGTCGGTCAGGTCCGACGCCTTCGTGCGCGGCGGCAGGATCTGGCCGGGCTGTGCCGTGGGACGCGGCTCTCGCGGTGGAGCGCCCGGCCCGCTCAGGATGCGGCCGCTCGCGATCACGAGATACCCGTGCGAGGCGATCTCGAGCAGGTGCAGCCTGCTGCTCGCGCCGTCGTCGGAACATCCGCCGTTGCCCTAGGCCACAACGCCCAGCTTCACGGCGCCAAGCGCGGCGAGATCTTTCGGGCGGTAGACGACGTGTCCCGGCAAGGACGTGACTTCCTCTTTGATCGCGGGAAACGCCCGGTGCCCGGCGTGTCGGGCCGATTGTTGCTGTCGGCGGCCTGCTGCGGCCGCAGCGGCGGCCGTGGAGACGAACACGAGCGCGGCCAGGAGCGGGCAAGACACAGCGCGGCGGATGTCATGACTGGTCATGCGCGGCAGTATCGCATGTGAGAACGGGCGATGATGATCGCTTTCGTCTACGTTGGCCTGCACGGCGGTGTTCTGCGTTCGCTCCTGGCGCGGGCGACACCGGCCGCGCCGCCGTCGATGCGGCGCCTCTACTTATCCGTGCCGAGCTCGGTGCAGCGCATGACCGCGCCGTCCTGCGGGCCTCCGGTCGTCGCTCGCGGTGGATGCGTTTCCAAGACGCTGCCTAATGAACAACCTCTTGACATCTCACAACTAGCTCGCCGACGCGACGCGCAGTTCCACGACAATGCCGTTGTCGTCGGCAAACTGGAGGACATCCGCCTGTCCGGCGCCGGCAGCATATGCGTTCCCAGCTCACGCAGCCGGCTTCACGAGCGCGTCGCGGTCGAACGGCGCCGACGCGAATCGCGTAGTGCGCGATGCGGGCGGGCGCCGGTCGTCTGCTCCAGTCCCAGACGAGTCCCGCGCTCCAACTGGAAACCACACGCAACCGTCCGCGTCGCGCGGACGTTCAGTTGACGCGCCGTAGAGCGCGCGATAGTACGCGAGCGACCGCTCGAGGTTCGACACCTGGAGCAGCACGTGATCGACGCCCTTCGGCGAGACGACGCCCTCGCCTTCGACGGGCAGCGGTGACGTGACGGCGGCGGTCGACGAGCTCCGGCCGGCGGCTGGAACAATTGCAGCTCGAGGCCGTCCGGATCAGGCCACATGCCGATCGGCCCCGGCGCCGTCGCCTGCAGACGGCAATCCCGCGGACCGCAGGGCCGCCGAAAGGCGTCGCGGGCGCATCTGCTTCGCGAGCACGCAGTAGTGGCCAATCGCAGGTGCGCGTCCTTGCGCCGCGCCGATGGCGACGATGCCCGACCTGCCTGTCCGTCGGAAGATCGCCGAGGAGCACGAATTACCGCAGCGTGTCACGAACCGGCTGCTGGTGCAGCGTCGTCCGGAAGATGCGGGCGTAGAAGCGGGCGGATGCGGCAGGAACCGGCACGACGATGTCGAGGTGCTCGATGCCGAGATTCGCAAGCGGCAGCGACGTCTGCGCCGTTACTGCGCTCGCCAAGCGACAGGGCGCCGGTCAGGAGCACCAATCCGCCTACGACGCCAACCACGAATCGGATCACGCGATTCTCCCGCTACCGCGCAGCCCCGCCGGCGTGGACCGTGATAACGGCTCGGCGGATCGGCGTAGTCATCGGCACCGCTGGCCTTGGCGGACTCGTCGCGCCAGGTCACCTGTGTAAGACGGCGAGTTCAGGTTCGCGCCCTGCAGCAGCATCGCCAGCTGCTCCGGCACGCCGTTTCCCCATGTCGTAAGGTGCAGAAATGTAGCTCAGCGCCGCAGGCGTACCTCGTGAATGACACCACCAACTCGGTCGCGATTGGACGCGAGCGCCGCTCCACTCCGGCACCTAGCAGATCGCGGCCTGGGGGCGTGAGACTGCAAGAACCTGTGCCGCCGATGGCCGCCGCAATGTGTCACGAATACTTCGAGAACGCGCTCAAGGTGCTCTTTGGTTTGGAATGAGCAGCCAGTCGAGAACATTCGAGCGACGGTGCGCACGAACCGCTCTGCCACCTGTTGCTTCTGGAGATGCTCTACGAGATCATCTCCGGAGACGCGTTCGCTGCCCGAACATCGACGAAACACCGGATTGGCCTCAATGTATGCGCTCGTCGGCGGCAGGCGTCCCACGAAGCAGGTAGCGTGGACAGAGCGTTCCAACGGAGCCGATCACGCGGCGGCTGTGAACAACGCTCGCCAATCGCTGACGCAACTTGCGCTCGGCCTCGCGCCATGTCGGCCGCGCGCGCGTCGTGGATGTCTCGAGGAACGCACCCAGCTCCCTGACGCCCTGACTGAAACATCACCGCAACATTACCCCGCGCGTTATGACCGTGTGCGCGAGTGCGCCGCTATTCTCAGCGTGCGATGAACGGTTTGCAACACACGGGCGCATTCGTAGTGCAGTTCCCCGCCGGTTCAGACTTCCGATTGCCTTGACTGCCGTATGCGGTAGGGGGCCAAGCAGGAGTTCATGGAGAGTCGTCATGCGAGTCATCATCCCGCTCGTCGTCATTCTGCTCATCGCCGATCGCGGCCGGAGCTCTGAAGCTGACCCCCTGGGGCGATCCCGATCTTCAGGGCGTCTGGACGAGTCAGACACCTCGTTCCCGCTGGAGCGGCCAGTCGGCGCTTGGCGGCAAGGCGTTCTTTACTGAACAGGAAGCCGAGGAATTCGAAGCGCGGCGCTCTCGACGCGCACTTCTCGGCCTCACCGCAGGCTGAGGTAGCGTTCAGCGGTGAGTTGAACGGGATCTGGCTAGAAACGCAGGACGGGAGAGTCGCGTCCAACCGCCGCACCTCTCTCGTCGTCGACCGCGATCGACGGAAGAATTCCCTACACGGAGGCGGGTCGGAAGCGGTGGAGCGCTGTCCCATCAGTGGAACGGCTGCTGACGACGGGACCTCTTGGAAGCAAATGGCCCCGAAGATCGCACGATGGCCGAGCGATGCCTGACAACGGACGGCCTCCCCATTCCCAACCCGTTCTATAACAACTTTCACCAGATCATCCAGACGCAGGGCTATGTGGCGATTCTCACCGAGATGATGCACGAGGTTCGAATCATTCCGCTGGACCGGCGGCCGCATGTCGGCGCTGGAATCCGGCAGTGGCTGGGCGACTCGCGCGGTTGGTGGGAAGGCCAGACGCTCGTGATCGAAACGACGAATTTCAACGACAAGCGGCGTTTGCGCGGGTCCACGCAGAACCTGCGCCTGGTCGAACGATTCACGCGTCGCGACGACAAGACGATTGACTATCGCGTGACGGTGACCGACCCCGCGACGTTTGCCGCGCCCTGGACGATCGAGAACGCGCTGCGACAGCCAGGCGCACAGATATACGAGGTGGCATGCCATGAGGGGAATTACAGGACTGGCCGCAATCCTTTCGGGAGCGCGTGCCGACGAAAACGCGCAACGGAATCGTCCGAATCGTTCGACATTCCGTGACGAACGGTTCCGATGAGAGGAGGCATGATGGATATGCCCACGCGTCAAAATGTGGCGGTTCTTGCGCTACTGGTCCTGAGTTTGACCGGTTGCGGCGGGAAGGAACCGAGCCGGCTGCCGCGCCGGCCACTGCCCCAGCGGCGGCGCCGGCGCCTGCCCCGGCGCTCAGCCCCCAATCCGGCCCCAGCCGCCGTACCAGCGCGCGACGGCTGGTGATCAAGCGCCGCCGCCAGCCGCCTCGCCAGCAATTGCCAAAGGCGAAGCGAACAATCCCGGTTTTCATGTCGAGATCACTGAACTGAAGCGAACTGGAAACGAGATGGTGACTTTGAGGATGACCTTAATCAATGACACTCGAGAGAGACAGAGACTGTCGTTGCACGACGCCGGCTTGCTCGATCTTGCAGAGAAACGCCGGTACAGCCCCGTCAATAAAGGAGACACGGTCAATTGTGTCTGCAGCGGTTCTCTCGAGGTCTGTCGACGCGCATGAACGCGCAAACGTCTGGATCAGATTCCCAGCGCCTCCCCACAACTGTCGAGAAAGTGGGGATCGATTTGGAGGGTTTCCAGCCCATAGACGACGTGCCCATCAGCCGGTGAGTCATCCCAATGAAAGACCAGCGCATTCGTTCTATGCTCGCTGTGTTGGCGGCCATTTGGGAAACGTGAGCATTTGCGCCGCACAGCCGCCGGATGACATGTCATCATGGCAGTTTCCGAAAGCGGCGGATTTGATTTTCCCGAAGGCCACAGACTTGCAGTTTCCCCTGCCGAAGGATTTGGCCGGCAAGACGACGGACCTGCAAGTCCACGAGTCTGCCTCGGAAATTCGAGATCGAGATGTCTGCCGATGTGCTGTTCGAGTCTCGACAAGGCAACACTCACCGAAAAGGCTCAAGACTCGTTGCAACAAGCCGCGTCCATCATCCCGTGACAAAGCAAAGGCCGAGTACGAATCGATGGCCATACCGATGGGAAAGGCGAGGAGCGATACAACCTTCGTCTTTCCGGAACGTCGAGCGAAATGCGGTGAAGACGTGGTTTGTCGAAAGAAGCGGGGCTGCCCAACAACCGATTGGCGACGCATGGGTATGGCAAGCAGCGACCAGTTGCGTCGAACACCAAACCAGACGGTTCCGATGATCCTGAAGGACGCCAGAAGAACCGGCGTGTGGAGATTGTTCTTCTGGCAAGTGAGAAGGGCGCAGGCCAATGTTCCGGTCTGCTTTCACCGAGCTGAAGTCCCATGCGGCCCCGCCGGCGTGAATCCTCAGCGCGCCCGCGGGGCGCCTGATCGGGCGCTCGACCGCGCCGCAGCTTGAAGTGGCCTGGTGGAGGCACGAGCTTGCAACGTGCGGTGAACTCCGGCAAGTCACGGTAACGTTGGTTGTTCACGCTGTTAACCGGAGGGTTGCTCGTTCGAGCCCAGCTACTCCGGAGACGTCGCTATGAAGTTCAATCACGTTGGCATCCCCACAACGACTCGCTTTGAAGGGGAAATCGATCTTCCCCACCTGAAAGTCACGGTGAGTGATCATCAGAGCAATCCCTCTCGGCATCCAATGGCAGCGGTACTGGGAGGATGCGCCCTATCCTGACCTCGTCAAGACCGTCGCGCATGTGGCCTTCGAGGTGGACGACCTGGAGCAGGCCGTACACGGGCAAGAAGTCATCATTCCGCCGAACAGCCCAAGTGCGGGAGTGATGGTCGCGTTCATCAAGGTTGCCGGCGCTCCGGTCGAACTCCTCCAGATAGATCGCACCATCAGAAGGGATCTTTGAGCAGATGGTTGGGGATGCGGCCGAACCGGTTACTCAACGCAACTTTCCTTCGGGAGAAGACCAAATAACGAAAGACGATCAACTTACGGCAAACGTCCACTGAATCGGATCAGGCCCCAACTTTTCAACCTTCGGACGAAAAAGGGCCCCATCAGGAACAGCAAGCGCTCAAGGATCGATCAGCATCACTAAGTGTGGCAGGTTGAGCCGCCGCGCTGAGTTCGGCCAAATTGACAGCGGCCAAACCAGCACTTGACAACTCTCAGCCGTTTGAATAGAGACTCTCGGCACATCCCGCTCTATTACATCCCCGTGTCACGTCTATCGCTTCAGAGCGGGCCGGAGGCTACGGGTGCGAGGAAGCGCGACCCTACGGAAGTTCCTTTTCGGCTCTGCCTTCGCGGCTCTTATATGGTTCAGCATATTTGGCTTCCCAAGAGCCCAACTGACTCTGACGAGCGTGATGCCAAATGCGTCGTCGGTGACCGCTGGATCGCCAGTGATTTGGACGGCGGCTGCTGCGGGAGGGCTTGGGCCATACAGTACAAGTTCTTCGTGTGGGACGGCACTGCGTGGACCGTGGGCCAGGAGTGGAGTACCACCGATACGTGGACCTGGATCCCGCCGACGGCTGGCACCTACAGCTTCCAGGTCTGGGCGCGCAACGCGAGCGCTCAAGCGCAGAATTTGACGCATGGCGGTCGTTCGGACCCATGACTGTGGGGGTCCCGGCAGCGCTGACGGTGACTGTGCTGACCCCGAATCTTACCTCTCCTGTTCCGGCCGGCATGCCAGTCACGTGGACAGCCAAAGCGAGCGGTGGTACTACACCTTACACGTACAAGTTCTTCGTGTGGGATGGCTCTTCCTGGACGCTCGGCCAGGATTGGAGCCCGGTGAATATATGGACCTGGAGCCCGCCGACGGCTGGCACCTACAGCTTCCAGGTCTGGGCGCGCAACGCGCGCTCAAGCGCAGAATCTGACGCGTGGCGGTCGTTCGGACCCATGACTGCGAGGTCCCGGCAGCGCTGACGGTGCGGCTCGCTGGAAACGAAGCGTCCCGCCTTTGTCAGGAGGAGTTTGCGGAGCTGAACCAGAGGCGCGAGGCGCACCACCGAACGGAAGCCTAGATGTCCAACTCGATCTTGCCGAACCGCTTGTCGTGTTCCATGCGCGTACTGTTCCACATCTCAGCCGACCCCGTAATGCTCCAGGTCTCAGCCGACTCGATGGTCATGCGGCCCGTTCGTAATAGTTAAGCAGTCCGCCTAGTCGCGAGCGTCGAGATACGTGACCAGCCGCGTCGCGGACCGCCCAGGAAATCCCGCAGGGCGGTCGCTTCATGTAGAGTGTGTGACAGCGGAGGCTATGATGTTGGATTTCAGAGCACCGGACGGCAGCGAGCCGCAGTTCATTTATTCTTCCACCCCGCACAGCTTCACGATTCCGGCATAATCACGCGGCGATTCTGGGCACATACCCGGGAGGCGCCTGGGAACAGTGCGCGCTCATCTACGTCGAGGGATATCAGATCAACACGATGGTAGGCACCAACCCCGACTGGCCCCGGTTTGTTCATCTATATGCGCTGCCCCTATCCGCAGTGGGTGACACTCACCGGTTGGCACAAGGAGGGCGCAGCCCCGATCCCGATTTGCCATGGCTCCCTTCGCAGAGCACAGCAATACGTAAC
>ERZ1370068.1318-contig-11207_pt1 | contig 10808 bp, 16 predicted proteins | sample MGYA00561227_ERZ1370068 | MGnify/ENA primary metagenome ERZ1370068 (study PRJEB38410, sample SAMEA6850437) | metagenome | study: Metagenomic assessment of the ecological functions of the soil: analysis of the soil microbiota associated with the...
AAAAATCCATTGTACTTCCGTTCAGTTACGTATTGCTAAATGGCCGTGGCGGCTCATGCTACCTATGACGAGACGATTCTCGCGGGCGCTCGACGTGTTCGAAAGGTCAACCAGGACATGCCGCTCGAAGGCCTGCACTGGTTCTTCGACCACGCCGAGACGATTTCCGATCAGTCGATCGATCGCATCGCGGCGCTCGGCGGCGGCATCGCCGTGCAGCATCGCATGGCCTATCAGGGCGAGTATTTCGTCGAACGCTACGGCTTCGGCGCGGCCGAGGCGACGCCGCCGGTGCCAGAAGATGCTCGACGAGAGGCGTGAAGGTCTCGGCCGGCACCGGACGCGACGCGCGTCGCTTCGTACAATCCTGGGTGTCGCTGTCGTGGCTGGTGACGGGCGAGACGGTCGGGGGCTTGCGCATCTACCCGCAACGCAACTGCCTCGACCGCGAGACCGCGCTGCGGATGTGGACGGAGAACGTCACCTGGTTCTCGAACGAGGAAGGCAAGAAGGGCCGCATCGAGGTCGGGACAGTTCGCCGACCTGGTCGTTCCGGACCGAGATTTCTTCTCCTGTGCCGAAGGCGGAGATCGTCGGACACGACGTCGCGATCTGACGGTGGTCGGCGGCACGCATCGTCTACGGCGCCGGGTGACTTCAAGTCGCTCGACGCGCCGCGCCCCGCCCGCCATGCCGACTGGTCGCCGGTGCGCAGCTTCGGCGGATACGCGCACCTGGGTCGGCGCGGACGGCCAGGCTGCAGTTGCCGCGATGCACTGCACGCCACGGCAGCATGTGCGGTTGCACCAGCCGCTGCGGGGTCACGGCCACGATCACGCCCGCGCCTGGTCGGCAAGCTCCCGATTTCCGACCTCAAAGCTTCTGGGGCGCGCTTGGTTGCGCCTGCTGGGCGGTGTGAGATGGGTCATGACGCGGATACGCCGCGCTGGGTCTGCGACGATCCTGGCGTCGCCCTGGATTCTGGCCCGCTGCGCAGGTTGGCGCTGGTTTCGGCCTTCTTGATCGGCGGCTCTGACGAAGCTCTCCGACTTCAGCGCGGCGATCGCTGAACAGGAGCATTTCGGACTTCAGCCAGGCTGGCTCTGGGCGGCGCTCGCGATCGTGGTCGAACTGGGCGGTTCGGCCGCTCGTGATTCTCGGGCGGCTGGTCTGGCTGGGGCCGGGGGCCTCGGCGTGCTGACTGCCGTCGCCATGCTCGACCGCAAACGACTTCTGGGCACATGACCGGGCACGACCGTTTCATGGCCGCTGAACGCGTTCTTCGAGCATCTCGGGCTGATAGCCGGCCTGGTGCTCATCGTCTCTGATCCCACGCGGCGGAGGCGAACGCACATGATCGCAAGCGACGCTCCTCATCGCTCGTTTGTCGCCACCGTTAAGGTCCCGTCAAGATCGCCTCTGATCACTCATCGCTGCTCGTTGCCGTCGCCAGCCTGGCACGCCAATTCGATCGCCGGCGCGCGCGACGCCGGCGTCCCAGGTTGGCGTCGGCGCGCAATACGACACGACGCATGTCTACGTCGCGCCCGACGACGTCGACAAATTCGCTGCGAGCTTCTCGGCAACCTTCGGCGGCCAGAGCACCAAACAGGTGGTCGCGACAGTGACGCCGACGCCGAGCAGCACGACGTCGCAGCTGATGCAGACGCCGGTCGGCACCGTCTCGCTGTTCGGCTTCAAGACGCCGATCCCTATCCGTTCGGCGCAGAGCGGACCGGCTACCTCGTCACCGACATGGACGACGCGATCAAAGGCCGCGCAAGCTGCAGGAGCCGACGTGCATCGTCGCACCTTTCCCGGATCCGATCGGGCGCGACGCCGTGATCCAGTGGCCGGGCGGCGTCAACATGCAGCTCTACTGGCATACGACCAAACCGATCGTATGCGGCGTTCCGAGACCGTCCCCGAAAACCGGGTCTACGTTTCGCCGGACGCGGGCCGACGCCTTCGTCAGCAGCTTCCTGCGTTTCTCGCGACGGAAAGATCGTATCGGACGACGCGAGGCGCGCCTGGCGTCGGAAATCGGCCGTGCCGAAAGACACCTATCGTCGCATCCGGATCGAGATCCGTGTTCGGCAAGATGACCGTGCTCGTGACGGACGGGCATCTGCCCTACCCGTATGGGCGCGAGCTCACCGGGCTATGAGGTGACCAATCTCGAACGATACGCTCGGCGAAGGCAACAGGCCGCGGGCGAAGGTCCTCGTCGACGCCGTTCACGTCGGATCGCACGGGATTCGGCACTCGGTGCAGTTTCCGGGCGGCTATGTCGCGCGAAATTCATGCGGCCGCCAAATGAGCCAATACTGTGGTTGCGACTCTCGTCGAAAATCCGAATCGTTAGTCGACAGACTTCTGTTCCCGGCATGCGATGACCCATGTGAGCCGTCAATCCGGACGAACTGTCAGACCTACCGTCCGCGACGGTACTTCCGGCCGGTTCCTGCGACTGCTGGCTGGTATCGCGTCGGCGGTAGCTCTGGGCCGACGATGCGGCCACAGCGGCCCTGACATCAAGACCAACCGCTGGCAGGAGGATTGGTCGGCGCTGGCCGATCCGGCGCTCCGCACCGAAGCCGCTACGACGCGATCAAGTACATCCCGATCATGCCCGGCGATCCCAAGAGCTACATGTCGTTCGGCGCGACGCTGCGCGAGCGCTTCGAAAGTCTCAACGCCGCAGGCCTTCGGCGTCGGCGGCACGAAGCCCGACAACTACCTCATCCAGCGGCTGCAGTTTCACGCCGATGTCCACTTCGACGAGCATTGGCAACTATTTCGTCCAGGTCGAGGACGACCGCGCCTTCGGCAAGAACGTCATCACGCCGGTGGATCAGGATCCGCTCGATATGCGGCTCGGCTTCCTGGCCTACGTCAATGCGACCGAGGCCGGGACCTTCAAGGCGCGCGTCGGGACGACAGGACTTCGACTTCGACCTGCAGCGTTTCGTGTCCTCACGCGACGGACCGAATGTGCGCCAGTCTTTCGACGCCGTGTGGGGCGACTGGGAAAGCGGTCCCTGGCGCTTCATCGGTTTTTGAGTCAGCCGGTCCAGTACGACCTCATATCGCCCTTTGACGACACGTCGAACAGTCATTTCCGCTTTCACACGCTGCGCGTCGAGCGGCAGGTGCTCGGCACGAACGAATTGTCCGCGTACTACTCGTTCTACCAGAAGGACAACGTCCGATTACCTCGATCGCCACCGGCGACGAAAAGCGCAACGTGTTCGATGTTCGCTTCGCCGGGAACCTCAACCATGTCGATTGGGATCTCGAGGCGATGGGCCAGACCGGCGTAATCGGCGGCAAGGATATCCGCGCCTGGGCGGTCGGAGCGCGTACAGGCTACACGTTCGCTCAATTCGCGTGGCAGCCGCGGCTGGGCTGCAGATCGATGCCGCTTCGGGAGACCACCATCCCGGCGACAACGTGCTCGGGACCTTCAATCCGCTGTTTCCGAACGGCTATTATTTCACGCTGGCCAGGCTTCACGGGCTACGTGAACCTCTTCCACGTCAAACCGTCCCTGACGGTGAAGCCGGCGTACCAGACCTGTCGGTCATGGGCGCGCTCGGCTTCCAGTGGCGCGAGACCACGGCGGATGCGATCTACGTGCAGCCCAACATTCCGGTCGCCGGCACCGCCGGCAAAGGCAGCGCCTGGTCGGGCGCCTACGGGCAACTTGCGCGTGGACTACCGCTTCAATGCCCATCTGACCGGTGCGCTGGAAGCCGTCCACTACAAGATCGGAGACACGATCCGATCAGGCGGGCGGTCACGACAGCGACTATGTCGATGTCGAATTGAAGTATGCGCTGTAGCCGCCGTTCCGCGAGAGGTTCGATCACTGCCGCCAACTGGAGGCCGCTGCTCACTGCTGCTGAGCCTCAACGCCGGTTTCGTCGACGCCGCCGGATTCACTTGCGCTGCAGGGCTTGTTTACCGCCACGTCACCGGAAACTTCGTCACCCTCGGCGCCTCGCTGGTGTTTGGCACGACGGGCGCGGTGGCGAAAGCTGCTGGCGCTTCCGGTGTTCTGCCTGGTCGTGATCATGATGCGCCCTTTGGGTTCAGCGCTGTTGCGGCTGAGATCGGCCGGTGGACTGGTCGAGATGAGAATTGACCGACGGAGGCAAACGGAGGAGTCGGGTTTCTGTTCAGAAACGACCAGGCACGGTGGCTGAGCGCCATCGTGCCGCGGGCGCGGCGCGAAGTCCGGTTCTGCTATTGGGGTCCGTCGAGCCAGCCTCTGTTTGCCGCTCGGCGTCGCGCATCTGATCGTTTCCGGCCCTTATGCTCTCTGCGCCAGGCCGACGGCGGCATGCCACCAGCCGGGTGAAGACCCGCGTCAAATGGCTCGTGATCGGCAAATCCACAATCGACCGCGATCTCTCCGCAGTCGCAATCGACGATTCGAGCAGCACAACGTCTTCGCCTGTTCGATCCTACGCACTTGCAGCCGCTTGTGTGGCGTCGTGCCGGTCGTCATGCGAAACGAACGAATGAAATGACTGCGCGGGAGTCCCGCACGCCTTGGCTGACGTCGGCCACAAGGATTTCGCCGCTCAGGTTGCTCGCCAGATACTCCTTCGCGCGGTGATTTTGAATCAGGGGAAGTCCTCGGGGCCGAGCGGTTTCGCGTTGGACGACGCCTCCGTAACCGCTTGCTGAGATGGGGCCATGAGCGCGAGAGTGCGACATGATCGACGAAAGAGAGAAGAAGCCTCCGCGGACGCGCTCCAGGGCCGGCAAGCAGGACGTGCTCCGAGATGGGCGACAACGGGATCGACCAGAGCCGGGGGTGCAGTGCAGGTCGACGACCGGTGGACTGCCGGCTTCTCTCGGTGAAATCGTTGAGGACGCTTCTCGGAATGTAGAACGATAGCGCCTCATGCGGGCTCCCGACGTACGACGAGAACTCGGCGCCAAGGTTCACGATCCTGAGCGAGATTGCCGGCGTAGCCCTGCGAGATCACGGGGCGTCCGTTTGCTCCAGCAATTCGTGGTGAGCGACTTCGGTCAGGTGAAGCGCGGCAATGAACGTATCCTCGGCCGGAATTGTTTGCTTTCATGCCGATATGCTCCGGACCACGAGATGATCTTGGTGAATTCGAGTCTGAACCTTAGGCAACGAACGCGTGATCCAGGGCCGGCGAGCCGTCAAGCCGTGGCTGTGGGCCACGGCGTCTCCATAGGTCCGGTGCTTCTCCATTGAATGATCCTGTTCCGGTCGTTCGGGCGCGAAGTCGAGTTTGATGCGATCTTGACTATCCACTCCAGCGCCGCTGCTACTGGCGAAAAGTTGGAACCGATCATCCATTGCTTTGCAGTGACACGTCGGCTTGGGCTAGTTGGTGGCCAGCCGGCATGATGTGAATGCTGAACATTCGCTCCGGCGCTCGCAGAGCAGAGTGGCAAGTTCGGTTGAATTGCTCGCAGGGATAATGGGATCCGCGCGAGCCGGACGAAATCAGCACCGGCCGGTGTGCGAGATCTGCCTTTGGCAGGTGGGCCAGCGGCACCATCGCCCGCAGCAGGACCGCACCGGCAAGCACCTGCGGCCTCAGCAACATCATTGCTGCAGCGATGTTCGCGCCGTTGGAATAGCCGAGGGCGACGGGAGCATCGAGTGCCATACCGATCGCGTGCGGTTTCGGGCGAAATCCGCAAGCTCGTCGGCACGCCTTTTCACGTCGGCTTCGTCGAAGACGCCCTCCGTCAACCGGCGGAAGAAGCGGGCATGCCACGTTCCAGCACCTTGCCGCGCGGCGAAAGCAGCGCCGACCCAGGGAGATCGTCTCGCCGAGCTGCAATAGGTCGTTCTCGTCGCCGCCGGTGCCGTGAAGGAGGAGGAGCGGAGGCGCCCGGCTCGCTTCGCCGGCTCGAAGCGGTAGATGAATGGGTCGTTGCGTCATGACGCCGCCTCCTCCAGAACGGGCAGCACGCCTTCGATCTCCTTGCGATGCGGTTCGAGAAACTCGGCAGCTTCAATGTTCCGACCGAGGGTCTCGACCGGTTCGTCGACCGCAAATCCGGGAATGTCGGTCGCGATCTCGAACAGAACGCCGCCCGGTTCGCGGAAGTAGATCGAGCGGAAGTAGTTGCGGTCCTTCTGTTCGGTCGGGTGCTGGCCGTGGGTGCGGATCAGCTTCTCGCGCCATCTCGCGCCTGCTGCGCGTCGTCAGCGGCGCGGAAGGCGATGTGATGCACCGAACCGCGCCCCTGGTGTCCTCGCAGGAACTCCCGTTGCTTCGTAGATGTCGACCACGCTGCCGTTCGCGTCGCCCGCCGCGGCGAAGCGGATCGACCGATCCCTCGCGCGCGACCTCGCGCTGAAGCCGAACACGTCGGTCAGGATCGCGCTGGTCTTTGCTGCGCTGTCGAGCAGCAGCGTCACGCCGTGAAAGCCGCGGATCGCATGCTCGGACGGGACGTCGCCGTTGCTCCAGCCCGGCTCGTTCTCGGCGCCGGCGACGCCGACGAGCGCGAGCGCCATGCCGTCCGGATCGGTGAAGGGCAGCACGGCTTCTCCAAAGCGCTTCTCCAGGCGCCTCATGGGCAATGCCCTTTTCGATGAAACGCTGGGTCCAGTAGCCGAGCGAGCGCAGCGGCACACGGAAAGCGGTCTGCTGCGTTTCGCCGACGCCGCGCCGTCCGGCCTGAGCTCCTGCCCAGGGGAAGAAGGTCAGGATGGTGCCTGGGCTGCCGGTCTCGTCGCCGTAAGTAAAAGTGATAGGTCGACGGATCGTCGAAATTCACCGTCTTCTTGACGAAACGCAGCCCTAGATCGCGACGTGTAGAAACTCGAAATTCTTGCAGGGGATCACCGGCGATTGCCGTCACGTGATGGATGCCTGGCATCGGTATTGCTCCTCGATCGGAGCCGGGTTGGCCTCTCGTTGCATGAAACATCGGGCGGCGCCATAATTGAGAGCAATCCATGCGTTTATGTGACCACTACTGTCTACGATCTGGCGACAATGGAGCGCAAATGGACAAGGTTGCCAGCCTGCGGGCCTTCGTGAAGGTCGTCGAGACTAGGCAGCTTCGCCGGAAGCCGGCCGTCAGCTTCCGCCTCTCCCGTTCGGCCATCAGCAAGTATGTCGCCGAGCTGGAGCGAACCTCGGCGTGCAGCTTCTCAACCGGACAACCCGTCACGCCAGTCCCAAACGAGAACGGCCAGATCTATTTCGAGCGCGCGCTCGCGATGCTTTCCGAACTTGACGCGGCCGACCAGGCGGTCGCCCAAGCCCAGGCGACGCCGAGCGGACTGCTCCGGATCAATGCCCCGATGTCGTTCGGCACGCTGCGGCTGGGACCCGTCGTCGGCGAGTTCATGGAAAGTATACCCGGATGTCAAACTGCACCTTGTTCTCAGCGACGACCTGACTCGACCCGTTCAGGACGGCTTCGACGTCACGCTCCGGATCGCCGAGCTGGAATCCTCGAGCCTGATCGCCCGCAAGATCGTGCCGATCGATCGCGCGGTCTGCGCTTCGCCCGATTACCTTGCTCGCCATGGCACGCCCGTCCATCCTCGGGACTTGCGCAGACCACGCTTCTGCTGACCTACGGCTTCCTGCTGACCGGCAATCAATGGAAGCTGACTGGTGCGGACGGCGATCACTGGATCCAGCCGTCCATGGACGCTGTGCGTCAACAATGCCGAAGTGCTGCGCGACGCCGCAATCCGTGGGCGCGGCGTGGCGCTGATTCCGACCTTTATCGCAGGCGAAGCCCTCGATAGGGACGCTGCGGGCGGTGCTCCAGCTTCCCGGCACTACCAGGCCCCTCGCTTGGCGCTCTATGCGATCTATCCGCCCACGCGACATCTGTCGGTCAAGGTGCGACTGTTCATCGATTTTCTGGTCGAGCGCTTCAGCCTGGACGCAACTTAGCAAGCCGACAAAGTAGGACGCATGACCAATCCTGACGAAAGACCCAGTCCATCCCACGCCGAGGGGCGCGCCTCCCCTGGATCGCGTTTCGTCATCGGGCCTTTACGGTGGTCTGGATCGCGACCGTCGTCGCCAACGTCGGCACCTGGATGTACAACGCCGCGTCCGGATGGCTGATGGCACGAGCCTCAATCCCGATCCGCTCGACGGTCTCTTTGGTCCAGGTTGCGGGCAGCCTTCCGATGTTCCTGTTCGCGCTCCCCGCCGGGGCTCTGGCGGATACCGTCGACAAGCGCCGCTTTCTGATCGGTGCGGAGATCGTCCTCACCGTCGTCGCGGCAGCGAGCGCGGTGCTGGTCTGGCTCGACCTCGTCACCCCGTCCATCCTGTTGCTGTTCACGTTCCTTCTCGGCGCCGGTGCGGCATTCACCGCACCGGCATGGCAGTCCGTCGTGCCTCAGCTTGTCCCGAAGCACGACTTGGCCGCGGCGGTGGCGAGCAACGGCGTTGGCGTCAACATCAGCAGGGCGATCGGACCTGCGCTGGGCGGCGTGGTCATCGGCGGTTTGGGCATCGCGGCGCCGTTCTGGATCAACGCGTTGAGCAACTTCGCCGTGATCGGGGCCCTGCTCTGGTGGCGGCCGCCGGCGTCGCAAGGAGCGGGCTTCCGCCGGAGCGTCTGACCGGTGCCCTGGTGATCGGTTTCCGGCATGCGCGATACAACGCGAGTTTGCGCGCGACGCTCATAAGAGCGGTGGCGTTCTTCTTCTTCGCAAGCGCTTACTGGGCGCTGCTCCCGCTCGTCGCACGCAATCAGATCGCGGGCGGCCCCGAGCTCTACGGCATTTTGCTGGGAGCGATCGGCATCGGCGCCGTCGTCGGCGCCTTCACGCTGCCCTCGATGAAGGCGGCTCTCGGATCCGACCGGCTCGTTGCGGCCGGCACGCTCGGCACGGCGCTCAGTCTGGTCCTGCTGGGCATCGCCCGTCATTCGGCGATCGGCATTGCGGCCTGCGCTGGTCGCGGGCGTTTCATGGATCGCCGTTCTCGCGACCCTCAACGTCTCGGTTCAGATGTCCCTGCCGGATTGGGTGCGTGGCCGCGGCCTGGCCATGTTTGTCACCGTGTTCTTCGGCGCGATGACGGCCGGCAGCGCGCTTTGGGGGCAGCTTGCCTCGGCGCTCGGTTTGCCGGCGGCGCACTTCATCGCCGCGCGCCGGCGGCTCTTGTCGGGATCGCGGCGACTTGGCACTGGAAGCTTCTGTCCGGTGCGGGAGTGGACCTCGCGCCCTCCATGCATTGGCCGGCGCCGGTCTTGGCGATCGACGCCGATGCCGACCGCGGTCCGGTGTTGGTAACGGTCGAGTACCGCGTCGCCCCCGAGAAGCGTGACGCGTTCCTGGTCGCTGTCAGAGATTTGGGTCCAACTGCGCCGGCGGGACGGCGCCTACGCTTGGGACGTCTACGAGGATGCCGCCGAGAACGGGCGCTTCCTCGAGACCTTCATGGTCAGCTTCCTGGCTTGAGCATCTCCGGCAGCACCATCGTGTGACCAATGCGGACAGGGTCGTTCAGGATGCCATCCGCGAGTTTGGCGCAGCGGCGGAACCTAAGGTCACCCATTTCATTGCCGCTGACTTTCGTTCATCCCCTAATGGATCCGACTGAAGGATCTCAACCGGTTTGCAAATACTCCGGCCATTAGTTCTGGATTTTTCCGCTGCGCACCGTGATCAAGTCGCCGAATTGCAGAGCCTTCGTGATGGCCGGCCGCAGGAAGACGTGGTCGTCCACCTGCAGGAGAAGCCGGTGAGGTTTTCCCTGGTTGGCGCTTGTGTCCGAGCGGTTTTGTTGAACCGGAGGCCTTTATCGGCCGTTCTCGGCCAGCCAACCGAGCGCAACTGGTTAAAACGATTTTGTCCATTGCCGACGGCGCACGGCTGACGACCGTCGATCCCAAATGATCGGCATACAGCGGAACAAAGGCCGCCGCGACCACCGACAGCAACCGCCACCGCCCCGCCGCCAGAGGCGGCTAAAAGCTTCGACGAGTTCGTCCGAAAGGACATTATTGTTTAATTAAGGACTATATTGCTTAAGCAGAACTCTCCAGACGTATGCACAAACCTAAAAGCATTCCGCTCTAGTCGCGCGAGTTGATCGAGTGATTCAATTGTGGGCAAAATGTCGGCTGGCACTTAGCAGACATCGGGGCTTTGGCGAACGACCGCTTTGCGCTACAACCGGACGTTCCCACAAGGGCGCGCTTGACCCAAAGCCGTCCCTAAGGCGCGGTATTAGCCTAATCGCAGCAGGGATCTCCAAGCAGCAGGGAAGCCTCCCGGGTTTTGATAGAGCAATCCATAGGTGGCTCTTCTATCGCAGCACAGTGGCGGCTCGCGCCGCGCAACGCGTCGAGATCGGACGAGGTTCATCAACCAAGACATAAAAAGTGGCTAACCCAGTCATGAGCTAAGTGGAGTCAGACATGGACACTGCCGACCTCTGGTAACGAGAATTTCAAAGTACGCCTGACGCATCAACTGACGGACCAAGGAAAAACACGCGCACCGCGACACGTACTCCTTCAATAATCGTCGGTATCGTAGCAGCTGCCGTCGTCGCGCTTTCTGTCTTCTATCTCTTGCGACGGGAACCACTGCTGGTACAGGGCGAGGCCGATGCAACACGGCTCAGACATCGCCGCGCGCGTCGACGGACGGATCAAGGAGATACCAGTGGAGCGTGGTCAGAACTGTTCCCGTAGGGGCAGTCCTCGTCGGATCGACAATCCCGAAACTCTGGCCAAACACGAGCAGATGAGCACGGCTAAGGCTGTTGCGGAGGCTCAGCTTGCCAACGTACTCGCCGGAACACAGGTGGAAG